>Ga0208134_1001026_pt1 | contig 16952 bp, 12 predicted proteins | sample VirMetDEL_Mar_31_FD_184515 | JGI IMG/M metagenome (GOLD analysis project Ga0208134, IMG submission 184515) | Aqueous microbial communities from the Delaware River and Bay under freshwater to marine salinity gradient to study organic matter... | ecosystem: Environmental > Aquatic > Marine >... | reverse complement strand
TGTTGAGACAGGTACAGAGAAAAAAGAAGCCTCTTAATTCAGGAGTAGCCTAAATGTTTTTTGGCGCAACATCTATAGCTCAAGTACCGATAGGTGATGATGCGTCCGTTACTCGTATTCTTGTTACAGGCGTTGGAGCAACAGGTACATTAGGCACAGTCTCTCTTGTTACAGACAACAACCTTAATGCTACAGGACTTGTAGGTACGGCTGCGGTTGGTACGGTAGCCGTTGGCGTTGGTGGTGGTATTGCCATTCCAGTAGGCAGTTTGACAGCGACTGGTTCTACAAGTGATGTAACTGCCATAACAAATGTTGTGGTAAATCTTACAGGTCTAGCAGCGACTGGAGGAGTTACAGTTCCAACCATTACAGGTACGGCGCTAGTAAATCTCCCGACGATCTCTGCTTTGGCATCTGCGCTTGGCACGGTAACAGTAAATGCCAGTGCAGTTGCTACTGTGACAGGGCTTGAGGCTAGTGCAAATATGCATCAAGTTACCGTAATCGGTGATGCGATTGTGCCTGAAACAGGTCTAGCTGCCACTGCAAGTGTCGGTGGAGTAACACAAAGAACAACCGCTGTTATACCTGCTGCATCTCTCGCCGCCACTGGTGCCGTTGGTACGGTTACAGTTACAGGCGGATCTTCCGTTACAGTCGGAGGACTTGCGGGTAGCGGAGAAGTAGGAACTGTGTTAGTCTGGGGTAGAATAATCCCAGAGTATGATACTGTCTGGACAGAAATTGTAGCTGCGTAGGAAAAAACATGCCAAGTACATATGCAACAAATAGTGGTATCGAACTCATCAGAAACGGTGAGCAATCGGGTACATGGGGTACAACCACTAACAATAATCTTAACATAGTAGATCGACTTACCAACGGAGTTGGAACAATAAACCTGGGGTCTTCTGGTGCTTCGCATACCCTTACAACAAGTGACGGTGCATTATCAGACGGTCAGTTTAAAACACTGGTATTATCTGGGGCAACCCAAGCTTGTACGATTACAATAGCTCCCAATGACGGTCAGCATATATACTTTGTAGTAAACGGATCAGGGCAAGCTTGTACATTTAGCCAAGGATCAGGTGCAAACGTGACTGTAGCAAATGGTGACAATGCTATAATTTATGCTGATGGTGCAGGTTCAGGTGCCGCAGTTGTAGATATTACAGCCAACCTTGGCATGAGTAGCGTAAATATCACAGGTGGTTCTATAACAGGAATTACTGATCTAGCAATTACAGATGGTGGCACAGGCGGTGGTTCTGCGGCGGCTGCTCGAACAAACCTTGGTGTTGCTATAGGGTCAGATGTTCTTGCCTATGATGCAAACTTACAAGCTTTTGTTGCTGCTCTTACTTTGCCAACCTCAGACGGTAGTGCGAATAGAGCTTTGACTACAAACGGATCAGGAACTATAGGATATTCTAACCTCGCACCTAACACATCAATAGCCCTCAGTATTATTCTGGGATAGGAGATAGACATGGCAGAGCCAAACATTGCAGCATTAACCACGATGACAGGTAAGGTTAACGTAACTAGCCTGACAACAACATCAGCAACATCGATCCTTAACAATGCCGGATCTAACAATAAAGTTCTCAAAGTTAATCTTGTGCGTTTAATCAACGTAGATGGTAGCGCAGCAAGAACTTGTACTGTGAGCTATCACAACGCCACTAACGCAGGGGGCACAGCTACAGAGCTTGTTCAGCTTAAATCAGTAAACAATAATGATTTCTTTGACGTAGTAACAAAAGACGCTCCTATTTATTTAGAAGAGAATGGAAGTACGGGTACTTCATTAAGTGCTACAGCGGGAACAGCAAACGATTTTAAAGTTATAGTGTCTTATGAAGAGATCAGTTAATGCCTCTATCAAAACTACAATTCAAACCCGGAGTAAACCGTGAGATAACCGCCTACTCTAATGAAGGCGGTTGGTTTGATATTGATAACGTTAGATTTCAAAAGGGCTATCCTGAAAAGATAGGGGGTTGGCAGAAAAGATCTACAAACTCATTTCTTGGTACTTGTCGTGCATTACACCCTTGGGTTTCCTTAGATCGGGATCAATATGTAGGAGTGGGTACAAACCTCAAATACTATATTGATGAAGGTGGTTTTTATAATGATGTAACCCCTTTACGACTTACGACTTCAGCAGGGGCTGTTACCTTCGCTGCAACTAACGGATCATCTGAATTAACTGTATCTCACACAAATCACGGCGCAGTTGTAAACGACTTTGTAACATACTCTGGAGCAGCCAGTCTTGGTGGCTTGATTACTGCTACTGTTTTAAATCAAGAGTATTATGTAACAGAAGTCGTAAACACAGGAAGTTATAAGATTAAAGCTAGGGCAGCGGGTACATCCATATCTGACATTACCTACGAGGGGCAACTTAATCCAAGTTTTGTTGCAGCTAATGGGTCTGATACAGGGAACGGTGGTAGTTCTGTTGTTGGTAAATACCAGATCAACACAGGCTTAGATATTGGTGTGTCAGGCGCAGGATGGGGTGCAGGGACTTGGTCGCGAGGGACTTGGGGTTCTGCTTCTTCAGAATCAATCGTTACAAATAGTCTTCGTCTTTGGTCCCATGATAACTTTGGTGAAGACCTTATTATGAACGTTAGGGATGGGGGCATTTACTATTGGGATGAAACAAACACATTGTCCACAAGAGGCGTTGATATTACGACGTTAGTTGGATCTACAAATGCCCCGACAGTTGCGAAACAAGTATTAGTATCAGACCGAGATCGACACATCATAGCATTTGGTTGTGACACAGAGGCTAATCCAGGTGTCCAAGATCCGTTGGCTATAAGGTTTTCTTCTCAAGAATCTCTTACAGATTGGGCTTCTTTAGCTACCAATACCGCAGGAGAGTTGCGTCTAGGTTCTGGATCTGAGATCGTAACGGCTCTCGAAACAAGACAACAGATATTAGTTTTTACAGACACAACTCTTTATTCAATGCAGTTTTTAGGACCACCGTTTACCTTTGGTGTAAACTCTTTGTCTGAAAACATAACCGTTGCAGGCCCAAATGCAGCTATAGCGGTAGACGATAATGTTTTCTGGATGGGTAGAGCAGAGTTTTATGTGTACAGCGGAGCCGTTCAAAGATTGCCTTGTATGGTCAGAGATTTTGTTTTTTCTGATATAAACGAAGAGCAGTTAGAAAAAATAAACGCGGCTCTTAATACAGAGCACTCAGAGATTTGGTGGTATTACCCTTCTGCAAATAGCACTGAGGTAAATAGATATGTCGTTTATAATTACTTAGAACAGGTTTGGTACTATGGATCTTTTGGTAGAACTGCATGGATTGACAGGGGCATTTTTGATTTCCCTTTTGCAGCAAACGCTGACGGTTATATTTATGAGCATGAAATCGGATTTGACGATGGTACAACTAATCCAACCACACCAATTAATGCCTTCATACAGTCTAGCCCTATAGATATAGGGGACGGAGAGCAGTTTATGTTGCTGCGTAAGATGATACCTGACGTGGATTTTAGAGACTCTACTGCTATCCTTCCCGATGTAAACATAATCTTGGACGTAAAAAATGCGCCTGATGGAACTTATTCTAAAACAGAGACAGATACCTTTGTGAAAACACAAGCCGCGGCGGTAGGTGCAAGAACAGAACAATTATACTTTAGGCTGCGTGGCAGACAAATGAGATTTAAGATAGAGTCCGAAGATCTTGGCGTTACATGGAGATTAGGTTCTCCTCGCTTAGATATAAGACCTGATGGGAGGCGTTAGTGTCTAGACGTTTATCCCGTCCGTATTTTCCTATCCCGCCGGATCAATACCAAAGAACGTATTTTAGCGAAGTCATTCGGGCGTTTTCTGTGTTTTTGGAACAAATTCAAAATCCTGGGGATGTTAGGGCAACAGAGATAACTATCACTAATTTGCCCACAGATGACAGTGGACTTGAAACTGGGACTTTATTTCAGCATGATGGTTATGTTAGAGTACCTTTAACCCACTCTGCTTTTCTTCGTGGATCCCAAGGCACTGGAACAGTAGGGTCAGTAACGGTGAGTACAACATGAGCGATGATGAACATATTATAGTAATAGGGGATGGCTCTAAATTTCGACCATCCACTTCAGTAGATAGGTTGCAGTGCCATCACTGTGATAATGTGGTAGACACTCCTGAAGAGGTTGCTTCTTACCCAGACGGAACTTGCCCTAACTGTGGAAAGTCTTGGACAGGAGAGACAAAACGGCATACTGCAATAACGGTAACTGCCCCCGAAGCAATCTCAGGAGAAGCCTAATGCAGCAGTATGAAACAATAACAATGCCCGATGCAGGTATCGGAACGTTTCTTACGTCTAATATAGATGAGATTGATGACAACGAACTAATGTTTGGTAAAGCAGGCGGCATCAACTCTATGAAAGAAGTTGCAGACCGCATGGCTGCAATGGGCAACGGCACGGACACTTATATTATTCATGCGTCTGAAAAAGAAATTATGTTGCCGCGAGAGGTTGCGGAAAGAAATCCTGAACTTGTTGGTCAAATAAAGCAGGCTATTGCTTCAGAGGGCGCGGACCCCGAAGCATATGTTGTGGGTTCTGACAGAAACTCTATTAACCCGATGACGGGGCAGCGTGAGTTTTTATTTAAAAAATTAGTGGGAAAAATAAAAAACGTATTTAAAAAAGCCGCTAAGATTATATTGCCTGTTGCAATAAATTTTATTGCTCCTGGGTTAGGCACTGTTGCATCTGCCGCAATAGGCGCAGGTATTGGTGGCTTAATACAGGGAGAAAGTTTAGGGGATGCTTTAAAAAGCGCGGCGCTTGGGGGCATTACTGCGGGTGTTGCTTCTGGAGTTTCTGGTGCTTTAGGTTCTATTGGAACAGAGCAAACACTTGGTCAGGGTTTTATGACAGGGTTGAAAGGTGGCTTGCCTGCTTCTTACAGTGGCTCTGGTTTAAAAGGTGCTCTGCCAAACGTAAGTGATTTTGCACTTAGAAAAGCAGGCGATCCAATGTTTATGGGAACAGGTTTTGCGGGCACAGAAGCTTTTAATAATCTTGTTTCGGGTCAAAGAGCGGTTGCTCCAGTACAAAATTTATATGAACAAGCAAGCCTAGAAAAAGCTAATGCACTCAAAAGCGGTATTGAACTAAGTGATGACGCGGCGATGAAAATTGTTACAGATAAAGCCGCTCAGACAGCGGCAGGCGCAGGAAGTGGAAGTTTGCTGAAAAAAGCCTTATTATACGGAGGGCTTGGGCTTAGTGCAGCAGGGGCTGCGGGAGCGTTTGATCCGATTCCCGCAGAAGACATTGACCTTACTGATTTAGGGATAAATGTTGGTGGAGGTGGTTCAGGGGACGGTACAGGCGATTTGTCCACTAATCCTTTGGCCTCTTCAACAGATGTGTACAATCAAAATCCTGATAAGTATAGCGTTGGCGTTCCCGGTGCTACTACATTCTTTACTCCAAGCGAAATAGTAGTCCCGTCATCAACGTTATATGGACCAAACCAAGGTAGTATAGCAAATATATATGCAAACCTTGTACCTACAGGAGCGGGCACTGAGCCTATTTTACCAAGCTCCGCAACAAATCGTCAAACAGAAACTCCAAGGGAAGTTGCGGAAGTCGTAATTCCTGGATATGATCCAACTGTGACAGGTATGAGGCCCGCAACTATTTACGGAATAGATGCTCTAGGTAATCCTGTAATGTCTCCATATGCCGACCCTATTATGCCTGCACGGTTTGTTGGTTCAAATGAAGAAGTTAGAACCGCTGCATCGGGGGGCGCGATGAACTTTCCGCGGCGCACGGGCCAAATAGAAGGTCCGGGTACAGGAACATCGGACGATATTCCTGCAATGTTATCTGATGGTGAATTTGTAATGACTGCAAAAGCTGTTGAAAACGCGGGCGGCGGAAGCCGTGAGCAAGGCTTTAGAAAGATGTACGACATCATGCGGTCCTTTGAAGGAGGAGCGGTAGCGTAATGGTTGATAATACTACAGTACAAATTCAGCGGCAGGATCCTGCCATTGAAGCTTACCGTTTAGGCTTACTCAAAGACGTTCAACAGTTCGTTTCAAACCAAGTTGCTGCGGGAATGCCTGCCGAAACAGCTTATCAAGTTGCGGGTTTAACGCCTGCCGAAAGTTCTGCTATAGCCGCGGCTGAGTCGGGAATCGGATCGTATCAGCCCTTTTTGCAGGCAGGAGAAGCTGCGATACAAGGCGGTCAAAATATACTTACTCAGGCGGCAATGCCGTCACTTCAACAGGCTGAAGCAACTACTGGTCAAACTCAAGATATAATTAACCAAGCGGCTCAACTTGCTGCGGCGCAGCGGGCGGTGCCATACACCTATCAACAGGCAGCGGCTCAAACCGCAGCGGGCATCGGATCTTTTAATCCCTTTGAAGAACAAGTTGTTCAAAGATCTTTAGGTGATATTGCAAGACAAAGAGACATTCAACAGCAAGCTATGAACGCGCAGGCAGTAGGATCAGGAGCTTTCGGTGGATCTAGGCAAGCTATTGCAAACCAAGAACTAAATAGAAACGCCCTCGAACAAATGGGTCGAACTTCGGGTCAATTAAGGCAGGCGGGTTTTGATTCTTCTATGGCAAGACGATTACAGGAAGCTCAACTGTATGGTAATTTAGGACTACAATACGGTCAATTAGGACAAGCTGACGTATCACAACTAGGTGACTTGTCAGATAGACAACTTGCCTTAGGTCAGGGCCTTGGGTCGTTAGCCGCACAATTTGGTAACTTTGGTACAAACTTGGGTCAGTTGGGCGTACAACAGGCAGGCATCGGTGAGATTGGTCAGAATATACGTCAGAATCAGATCAACGCAGCATTGCAAGGTGGTAACATCCAACGTGGTATTGCACAAGCGGGTCTGGACGCAACTAGACTAACTAATGTGCAGGCACAGCAGTATCCGTATCAGCAGTTTGGTTTCTTGTCTGACATTTATGCGGGCATACCTACCTCACAATCAACGGTTACGGCGTCATCTGCGCCACAAGTTTCACCTTTCCAAACCGCATTAGGGTTGGGTATTTCAGGACTTAGCGCCGCGGCAGGCGCAAACAGAGCGGGGCTATTATAATGAATAAAGGTTTTCAGGCACTACCAGAGTACGTGCAAAGAAAGATCGACCCAGAGATGGCAAAACAATATTACGGGGGCGGCTCAGTAATGCAACGTCCGTTGTTTCGTCAAATGGGTGGCCCTGCTGCTCCGCCAATGATGAGTATGGAACAACCGCAAGTAAATCCTGAACAGGTTGCTCAAGTGCAAGGAATGGAGGATCTTGCAATGGGTCAGGGTCAAGAGTTGGGTCAGGCTTATGCGTCTGAAATGATTACTAATATAGACGGGGCGGATGATGCAAAAGGCTTGATCGACGCATTTAGAGGCAATGAAAAGCCCCTTGAAGCGCGGTACACGGAACTTGCGGGATTTGTCGGAGAGGCTGATGCGCAGCAAACACCAGAAAGTGTGTTGGCAATGGTTCAGCCCACCATAATGATGACGGAAGAGGGTGCGGTAGACAGCGGCATTGGTGAGTTGATGCAGTCTCTTGTTCAAGACGTGGGCATGGCTGAAGGTGAGCAAATGTCCCAAGGGGTTGGCGAACTCATGGCAATGGGGGCGGGCAACACTCCACCCGTAAATTTTAACCAAGGTGGCGCAGTGCGCCATTATGCACCTGGTGGGGCTGTAACGGAACGCGCCACTACAATGCTTCCTGAGTTTCAAAACTTGTATGCCTCTGTATTAGGGGATCCTACGCAGAGGCAAGCTGAACTTGATGAACAGAAACGATTAACTCAAGCTCAAATGCTTTTTGACATAGCGCAAGCGGGTTTGCAGTTTGCGGGCACAACTAAAGGTAATTCTATCGCAGAGCGGTTAGCTAATGCAGCGGCAGAATCACAGGTATTTCCACGCATTGGTGAACGGGCCGCGGGCCAACTCCAAGCAAAACAAGCTTTAGAGGCTGAAAAACGTCAGATGGATTTGGCTGCGTTGCAGAGTTCTATAAGTCAAGCCTCTACAGATAAAGCTGCGGCAGATGATTTAGAATTAGCTACGGCTAAGACAGGTACAGATACTGATTATAAACGTGTGGTAGGCTCCGACGGAAAGGATTTAGGTACTTTTAACGTAAATAATATTGCGAGAGCAAAAGCCTTTGAAAATGTATTAGAAGCTAATCCCGGATCCAGGGCCTTTAATTTAGGTACTGAACCAAAAACGGATAAAACAGATTTTAAAACAGTAACTCTATACCCGGTAGATGGTAAAAGTGAACCAATTACAATGCCTCTTTCAAGCCAAGATGAGTTTGAAGCTATTATTAAAAAGACGACGGACGGTGGTTATACCGAAGACGCTACTGCATATAACACACGTATTGCAGACGAAGCAAAAATTAAAGAAGAGCAACGTGGGACAAAAACAGAAACACTGTATAGCTTGACTGATTCAAGTAAAGCTCCAAAATCCTTCAACGTAAAAGACCCAAAGCAGAAAAAAGAGTATGATGACCTTCTTGCGTCAAATAATTGGACAGCAGATTCAAAAGCCTATGATATTGCTCTTGCAGAAAAAGTCGAAAAAACTCAGTACGATAGAAATAGATTAGATTATCAGGAGGATTTAACGGCACAGGTTGAAAGAGATATTGCTGAAGAAGAACGCAAGATTGGTTATGCGTTAGATAAAGAGGGTAGAGATAGAGTTGAGTTTGGTCGCCGTCTTGCTGCCGAAACTAACTTGCAAATTGAGGCGGAACGTCGTGCCTTAAAACGAGATCTTACGAGAGAAGAAAGAGAAAATGCTGAATACAGGGCACGTCTTGGTGTTCAAGAGCAAATGAAAATTTCCGCGGAAAATCGTGCAATTGAAAACCGTGACAATGTTGAAATTAGAACAATCGATAATCAAATTGTTGCAATAAACAAAGTGACAAAGGAAAAGGTTGTATTGTTTGGCACACCTTCTGTTCCTGATCCAGAATATAAAGAAATAACGCTTCCCTCCGCTGATGGCACGTTAATCACTACGGTTGTAGATATTACCTCACCACAAGGTAAACAAGCTATTGCTCTTGTAAATGAAGTATCTCTTGAAGGTGGTCAAGCAAGCATGAGAAACGTGCCTACCGCTAATATTTCACCCCGTGGATTTTACATCCCAGAAGAAGGCGTGTTTACAAGTTACGATGGCGGTCAAACTTACGTTGACGCGGGAGGTAATATCAAAAGTGTCCCTGGAGGGGCTTTTGAAGTCTCTAACACGATTGCTTACGATGTTTCTAAAAACGAAAAAATTCGCGCAAATGCATTGTCTCAACTTGCAGATATGGACATTAATATTAGTTCTGGTGTTGTTGATCAAAACGGTAAACCGCTTGATTCGGCAGGTCAAAAAGAAGTCGTTAATGCTTATGAAGCTGCTCGAAACGGCACGGGTTTCTGGGCTAAAATACTTGCCGGAGTGGATTCTGTAGTTGGTGGAGTTACTGGTGGTAAGCTAAGTGTAAGAATAGACAAGCAAGATGCTAGACAATTTGTTCGCATGGTGCGAGTGCTTGGTCGATCCTCCTTGGCAGCTTCTCCAAGATTTGCCGTTGCTGATTTACAAACCACAGAGCAATTATTTCCAAATGAACAAAGTTTGGTTGCCAACCCCGAAACAGAAGCTCGAAAATTAATTTCGTTAAAATCTGCGATAAATGAAGAAAAGACAAGAATTTTAACTTTGTTTGCATCTGGAACGCCTGTCGATTCAAGTATGAGAAAGACACTTAATCAAAAATTGTTTGAAATCGAACGTCTTAATCAAATGCTTGGTTCTGTTGATGGGATTTTTTCAAGTGAATTAACTTCTGAAGCGGTTCAGAACGCTAAAGATTTAATTAAATCAAATGTTGTAAAAAGAGGGGATCGTAAAAAATAATGGCTGAAGAAAATCTCCCTTACGCTCAATTTGACAAAGAAAACTTTGACCAAATTATGTCTGTTTTTGGCAATGACGTTGGTATGTTTGCTCAAAATCTTACAGAAGTTATAAATGAAGAGTTTGAAGAGGCTGACTACCTTACATATGAAGGTTTACGTCAAGGCACTGCCCCTGCGTTTGAACTTTTTCCAAGTCTTAAAGATTTACCGCCAGAACAAAGAAGTCTGTCTAATGAAGATATAATAGAGCTTTTTGCTTACGATACTGAGGGTAACCCTATATCCGGCGGCACGTTTGGAGAGGGGTTTACACGAGATATTATTCCTCAAGCCGCCTCCGTACCAACATTTATGGGCGGTTTTGCTCTAGGTAATCAATTGGTTTCAGGAGTTCCGCCTACTAATCCTTTAACTTTAGCGGTAAGAGTAGGAACACCATTAGTCTTTGGAACTTTATCTGCCATAGGTGGATATACATTGGGTGAAAAAGTAACCGAAGAAATAATGGGCGAAGAGCCTCCCATTTTACCGGGACAAACGTCTGCTTATGAAATGGGTAAGACCGCCGCAGGCGCAACAGCTTGGTTGCCGCTACCTTTTTTAGTGCCAAATAAAATAAATTTTGGCGTTGAGGCTGCAAAAATAGCTTTAGGTGGTAAAAAAACAATAAGTTCAAGAATTGCAGGCGGAATCGAAAAAACCATTGGTGGTATGGGTGGAGCAGCGAAAGCGGCTCCGGGAACTGCCCTCGCTTTTGAAACCCTTTCTGGAGTAGGCGCAACAGGTGGAGCGGGTGCCGCTGAAGAAATGTTTCCTGGTCAGGCATTGCCCCGATTAACTTTAGAGTTTGGGGGTGGGATTAGTTTACCTGTTGCCGCAGATTTATTGACCACGCGATTAATACAAGTTTATAGAGGCGGAAAATCTCTTGCATCTGGGGTCAAAGACGGAACAATTTTAGAAAAAGCCAATGTACTTAAATCTGCTCGTGAAGGACAGGTTGTAAATTACATTTTAGATGCGATTGAAGAAGCGGGTGAGGATCCTGAAGAAATTATTAGAAGATTAGGATCAAATGAATTTACAGATATTTTGGTTGATGAAAGCGGTAATTCTATTGATTTGACCGCGGCACTTAAATCGGGATCTCCGGCATTACTTACTTTGGAAAAATCTTTAGAAAAACTTACTACGGGAGTTGGTAAAGAAAGATCTTCTGCCAATACACAAGCAACACGAGCTTTAAGAAATACAATAACTGCTTTATTTGCATCTGAAGACCCTGCGGCTACTCAAGAAGCAGCGGTGTTGATGCAAGCTGTTTTTTCAAACGGCTTAGAAAAAGACTTAGCATCCTCAATGCAAAAATTGTTTGATGCCTTCGATGCAATTGGTGCACCCGATGCGCGTCAAGCTCAATTAGGTCAAAATCTTCAAAACATTTTGTCTGAAAGACTAAAAGCGGCAAGGTTTAATGAAAAGAAACTATGGAAAAGCATAGATAAAAACTTTGTAATAGATTCGTTTGTAGATGAAAGCGGGGAGGTTACGAATACTCCTCAATTTATTGAATGGATGGAAACAAATCTTCCTGTGACGGAAGAAGCTTTAGATGATGTTTTTAGCGATTTATCTCCTTTGATTAAGTTTGTTCAAAGAAAAAGAAGTGATTTAGGGTTGGATGCCGATGCATCTGCGGACGGAGAGGATCTAGCCAAAGCGGTTTTTGGAGATGGGTCTGAAGATTTTCAAGGTCTTACTGCAACAGAAATTTATGACATGTATAGTGTCGCCTTATCAAAGGCTCGTGAGGCAGAGGCTAGAGGAAAACCCAATTCAGCTAGATTGGCATATGGTTTTTCACAAGCTCTTATGAGAGATCTAAATAATTTTGACACAGGCGATGCTGCTTATAATACTGCTCGTGCTTACACAAAAGCTCTTAATGATTCATTTACAAGAACTTTTGCAGGCGATGTTTTAGCAAAAAGTAGATCGGGTGCTTTTAAAACGGCACCTGAAATGATTGCAAATGATGTTTTTCAATCTGACGCAGGTTACCTTCGTATGAAACAACTTGATCAAATTGGTCAATTTGAACTTACTCAATCGTTAACCAACTTATCCACTGCTGCGGGCAATCCTGACTTACAAAAAACTTTGAACAGGGCAATAAGTTATTCTGTCAATGAAGATACAGGGCTTGTAGACACCGCTCGTTTAAATAAATGGTTAAAAAATAATACGAAGTCTTTGTCGGCTTATCCTGATGTTCTCAAAAATGTGCAAGATGCAATAAACACCACTGTTTCTATTCGAGGAACCACGGAAAGCATTTTAAGAAACATCAGATCGCAGGCGTTTAATCCTGACACGGGGGAAGTAAGCGTCGTTGCGTTGCGAAAGTGGATGGAACGCCCAGAAAACCAAGACATTCTATCCGCTATGCCCGCTCTCAAAGCGGACTTAGAAAACGTGCAAACAGCTACACTTTTATTAGATGAAACAAAAGTTGAGCAGCGCAAAGCCGTTAAAGAATTAAATTCAAAAGTTTCTTTTATGGATTTATTACCCGGAACAACTGAAAATCCTGCCACAGCAACGAGCAAAGCTATATCAAATGCACAGAAAAAACCAGTAGCTTCATGGGATGAATTGTTTGATGTTGCAAACAAAGCTCCTGATAAATGGACAACTGCGGATGGGGTAGAACACACAAAAGAAGAAGCATTTGAAGGATTAAGGTCTGCTTTTATAGAATCAGCTATGGTCAAAGCGGGCGGAACTAGTCAAACTTTTAGCGCAAGATCCTTTTTCGATACACTTTTTGCTCCTCACCCTAACTCTCAAAACAAAGTAAGTCTTGTGGATTGGATGGGCAGTAAGGAATTAATGTCTGAACAAGAGCTTACCAGACTTAAAAACCTTGCTACTGAGCTTGTGAAAATGGAAACATTTGTAGCAAGTGGGGACATGGGGCTAGACGATTTAGCTGAAAGCGTCGGTCCGATGATGGATTTCTACCTTAGAATTGCAGGGTCTTCCGTTGGTTCTAGAATGCAGGCCCTTATTCCCGGAGACACGGGATCGGGTCAATTGGTTGCTGCGGGAGCAGGTTCAAAAGCCTTTCGACAAGTATATGGAAAAATCTTTAACCAGATTCCAGAGTCCTTAAAAATGGATGTTATGACTCAGATGTTTAAAGATCCTGATCTAATGGCAACCATGCTCAAACAGGGTCGAACAGAAAAACAACGCAATAATATTGCGGGCAGAATTGCAGAACTTCTTTCGGAAAAAGGTTTTATTGCGGCTACTACGCCAGTTCGTCGCCTAGCTCCCGCTGTTGTCAGGGAGACGCAAGAAAAGGTTGAAGCATCTCAAGTTATTCCCACCAACGATCAAGAATCCCAAGTCATCCCAAGTGTTCCCGCCACTAACCAAAGAGCCTCACTCATACCAAGGACGGAAACTCCCACCATCCGTCCCACGGTGGATCCTAGACGGGCCGCGGCCCCTGCGCCAATTGTCCCAAACAATGTTTCGCAGCCCGCGACCCAGTCTAGGTATGCCGCCTTATTTCCAAACGACTCGATTTCGAGTATGATTAGAAACAAAGAAGGAATAGGAAGCCTGATATGATGAGAAGTGATATGCCTAAACAGATTATGGCTTACCGCAATGGCGGGGGTCTTCCTTCGTTAGCCACGGCTCCGATGGGTTATTCTAACGGGGGAGGCATATCTAGTTACATTTCAAACGCTTACAATACCGCAGTAAATACTGTGACCAATGCTCTTGGAATGAATGATGACAACAGTTATGCTCCCGAACTTACAACTCAGCCCGGACCAGAATCCAATCCAATGTCTGCTCAAGAAAAGTTTGATAGCAATCCCGCAAGACAAGCTTCTGTCTCCAGAAAGAAAAAAAAGAAAAAGAAAGCCCGACAAGCTGCGGCACGAGAAGCTGCTGCTGCTGCGGCAGCAGAAGCTGCAACTGTTAATGAGGGCATAGGAAGTCTAGATACAAATGTAGGTGCAAATAATCCTGATGTAGCTAACGCTTTTATTGAAAACATGGTTGCGGGCAGAGACGATCTAAGTGATTTGGAAAAAATTGATTTTGCTAACCAATTAGCGCAAGACCTGGGGGTAGTTGGAGGTTCAGGTCAGCAAGCTGCAATCGATAATGTACTTAACACTGCTTTAGATTTAAATGCAGAACTAACAGATGAAGAAAGGTTAGGATATTTAAATGCAGCGGGTGATGCTTCAGGTGTTTATGAAACAGGTTTAATTGACAATTTAACAAGTAATATAAGCGCGGCGGAACAATTAGCGGCAGAACAGGCAGCAGCGCAAGCGGCGGCAGCGGCACAAGCGCAAGCTGATCAATTAGCGGCAGAACAGGCAGCGGCGGCAGCGGCACAAGCCGAACAAGAAGCAGCGGCAGCCGCAGCGGCAGCCGCAGCACAAGCGCAAGCTGATCAATTAGCGGCAGCGGCAGCGGCAGCTAATCAGTATTCAATTATTGGTGCAGGTAGCGGTGCGGGGTATGGAACGTATAATACAAACCCCATAACTTCGGGACAGCCTGTAACCACTTCAGCAAATTACACGCCTATAATTCCTTCTTCTAACGTAAACACGGCAGGTATAGCGGGATTACCAAGCACTGGTATGTCAAATATTCAACCGTACACTTTTACCGCATACACTCCCGGAGCTTACACTCCCGCGGTTAATCCACTTGTACTTCCGTCTTTAGGATAGAGAATGTCTGATAGTCGAGGAATATCTTATTACATACCTCCTGAATTAAAGGAAAAAGGTAAACAGATTTATAACCTTTTTTCCGCCGTGGATCCTGTACAAGGTATTATGCGCGGCATGGCTGCAAGCGGACGTGCCGCCGATTCAGACCTTTCTCCAGAACAACGCAGGTCGGCTTTAATTGAAGCGGGAGTAGAAACAGCTTCTCCTTTAATGATGATGGGTCTTGGCGCGTTGGCAAAGCAACCTGTTAAGGCAACTTTAATGGATGTTTTAGCTCCAACAGGGGCAACAAAAGAGATTGCGGAAGATGCGTTGGCGGACCCAAGCCGACGTAACTTTCTTGCCGGAGCGGCAGCCGCGGTCCCCGTAGCAGCATTAGCGCCTGATGTAATTACTGACGTTGTGACAAAGGCCACAAAGGTAGGCAGTAGAGCCGCTATCAATCCGCTTGATATGGCGATGGCTAATATAAGAGCTTTAAAAGATCAGATTGATGAAAAGTACCAAATACTGGATGAAACGGCAGACATTGAATCTCCAAACGCACCAGAAGTTTTAGACGCAATGAGGATTCGAGACGATGCGGACGCTTTTATTTTTCGCAGTCAAGACGAAATAGTCGATGAGGCAATTAATATATTGGAAGATATGACGCCTGCCGATTTAAAAGGAGCTTCCGACGAAGCAATTGAAGAAGTTGTTTCAATTCAATATGATCCTAGGAATGGACAATTTTTTGATTTTGGATCTCTTGAAGCAGATAATTTACCTTTAAATCCAAAATACAAAATGTTATCCGAAGAAATTCAACGTCGTGGGTTGGATAAAGCAAAAGATAGAAACGGGATTGACCGTTTTACACATGCAAGAGCTTTTGTAGAAGATGTTAACGATAAATTAAATGAGGGAATTACTTTTTCTTCGCCTAATCCGTCAATGCAGATGGTTCGCGAAACGCCTCCTGATTTAGTTAAAGAAATGCGGCAAATGCGTATTAGAAGTGCGGAAAGAATTTATAACGACAAGGTAGATGAATTAAGAAAGCTAACAGATTTTGATGAAGAAAAGATTCAAGACATTGCAGAGCGGGCAAAACAAGAAGAACTTAAAAGAATGTATATGGGCGGACCCGTCGAAGGCATAGCGTCCTTGAGCGACACGGCTCGTGACATGTACCGCGGCCCACGGGGCATTGGCGCTTATGAGCAGTTTGCCGAAGGCGGTGCAGCCACTGCGAGAGATAAAGTAGAAATCGAAGGTCTACGAAATGCCGTAATGATGACAGAAAGCAATGGTGATCCCAATGCTGTCAGTCCAGACGGAGCAATTGGCTTGATGCAGATCATGCTTCCCACGGCCCGCGATCCCGGATTTGGTGTAGAAAATGCTTTTGAAATAGCAGAGAGACTAGGCTACGTTTTTAACGATACTTCTGATGAAACATTAGAACGTCTGTTGTTCTTACCAGAAGTTAACGTCGAGCTAGGTAATCAATATTTGGATGCCATGTTAGGTCAATATTCTGAGGTAGATGATGCTTTGCGGGCGTACAATGCGGGTAAGGGCAATGTTGATAAGTTTATTGCGTCAGGAAGAAATCTTAATGTATTGACTGACGAAGCTGTGCAATATCCTATAAAAGTGACTGCGGCCCTTCAAGGGTTTAATCCAAAAGACATGAATCAAATGGAAATGTTTAAGCAGTCCCCTGAAACAGCCGTGTCTTTAATGCAAGATTATCCCGCCCCTCCTGTGGAAAACAGAATGTATGCTGCTCCTCCCGCAAGACCAGATGTGTTTCCTACCTTCTTCTCAAGCGTTGCACCGCAGCAACGGGCTGTAGAGGGTATCGAAACAATACAGCCTGCGGTTCCTGGGGTTATAAGAGGAAAACCTAAGAAAATGTATCAGGAGCCAGAGGGTATCGCTACGTTAACCACTGCCTTGCGTCCTCGCCCAAGACCTTCTCAGCTAAATTAATTTTACTACGCAACGCCTGAAGTATCTTCTCGTCTATTGTTTTAGGCGATACCAGATCAATGTAAGTTACAGGATGGTGTTGCCCGATCCGATGCGCACGGTCCTCCGACTGTAGCCGTATCTCCAAGTCATAACTATTACTATAATATATAACCGTGGTGGCCTCTG
>Ga0208134_1001022_pt1 | contig 17007 bp, 8 predicted proteins | sample VirMetDEL_Mar_31_FD_184515 | JGI IMG/M metagenome (GOLD analysis project Ga0208134, IMG submission 184515) | Aqueous microbial communities from the Delaware River and Bay under freshwater to marine salinity gradient to study organic matter... | ecosystem: Environmental > Aquatic > Marine >... | reverse complement strand
CTACAACACAAGGTGGGTCTGACTTTGTATATGTAAATGCTACTGTTGGAGCGGCAATAGCTAACGATGACAGTTCAAATTATGAAGATTTACAAATTGCTGAAGATTTGGATGTAGGTGGGAATTTAGATGTAGTTGGGACTATTACAGGTGATGTTACGGGTGATGTAACAGGTAATGCAGACACAGCAACAGCTTTAGCAACAGCAAGGGCTATTAATGGGGTGGACTTCGATGGGACGGGGGCTATAACGGTTACGGCTGCGGGATCTACCCTGTCGGATACGGTGACGGTAGCTAAAGGTGGTACTGGATTAACAACAGTTGGTGCTAACCAGATATTAACAGGAAACGCGACGGGTGCTTTAACCTCAGAGGCTAATTTTACGTTTAGCGCAAATCGACTAATCATCGGGGATAATGATGAAATCACCCCTATGATTCGTTTTACAAATGATGAAAACACTGTAGATGTTGGTATATCAGACACAGCTGACAATTTAATAACTGGGAGTGCTGATGGGGATTTAGTTATTAACTGTAATGGAGATCACAATGTTCTTATAGGTCAAAACGACGCAGTGGCACTAACAATAGATACTAGCGGTGATGTGGTAATAGCTAACACATTAAAGGTTGCAGATTTAGATATCGACGGAGTTGCTAACGCTTTGACGGTTGAGTCTAACGCGGGTAACGTGGCTATAACGGCAATTAGCGCAGACGCTGACTGTATGATTAGGGTCCAAGATAACGGTACTGCTGAAACAAACGCTATGGGTATGGTCGCTACGTCGGACGATCTTGTAATAAGAAATGATGAAGGTAATTTTAAAGTTAAGGTAGCTAATAACGCTACAGAAGCCTTAACTTTATCTCAGGCTGGAAACTTAAGTATTATTGGTAACTTGACGGCAACAACTGGTATTACGCTAGGAGGTCATTCAGTAAACGACATAGATGTAGCGGGCGAGTTTGTAGACTCCGATGAGCACTTGATGACATCAGCAGCTATTAATGATCGCATCGCAGCAGCTGGGGGCGGTGTTAGTGTATCAGACAGCACTGCTAATACAGATTTCCCAGTAGTATTTCATGACGAGTCCAATAATCTTCATGACGATACCGCTGCGTTTGAGTATAACCCTAGTACTGGTAACTTAACTGTCTCTAAAATTAATGGTAACACTCCAGTTATAGGAGGTAAGATCGCTGTTGCAAGTGAGGCTCAAGCTCCTATAGGCATGCAAATAGCTAGGCGCACTATAACTACAGCTGAAGCTAACGCAATGAACTCTACACCTATAGAGGTGGTACCAGCGCAAGGTGCAAACACAATAATCGTACCTGTCAACTGTTTAACTAGGGTAGACAGAGCTGCAAATCAAACGAACAGTGCGTGCGACATGAACGCTCACTACGCTGATAAAGAACCTGGAACGTATTTAACAGCTTCTCTTTTACATTGGAGAAGGTTTATGTATGGAGAAACAACAGATCACAGTGAAATGAGAACCCCTGTTGAATCAACATCTGGAGTTACTTTAACAGAATCTGTAAACAAAGGAATTGAATTAAGTTTTGATTCTGCAGCAACAACAAATTGTTTCACCAGTATAGATATTTTCATGACTTACTATGTAATAGACATATCATAATGGCATTATCATCAGCAAAACACGAGAAATTTTATGAAACATCAGGAAGTGGTGCGGATAAAGTTTCAACTAAAAACTTAACAAACGTTACCGCAGCTTGGGCAACAGAGAAAACAGAGGGGTGCGCTAAGTACATAGCAGACCCTATATTAGGTCCGATAATATATCAACTACAACAAATGCAGGACGAGATTGATTATCTTAGGACAGAGATTAGCGCTAATAAAGACAAGACCGCATTCCCAGGGTTTGGTACATCTGGGAGCACCGCCTTGGTTGGTGATACAGCTTTGCTATCTTTGGGCACCAGTGGATCAACAGCGTTAGCAGGAGACACTAACATCGTTACTATAGGTAGTAGTACAACAATAGCGTTTGGAGACATGGTAACAGTCCCTGGTAAAAAAGGATCAGCTTCAACGTACACTATTGTTATGACTGTAACAAACGGAGGGGTAAGTAAAGCAATAACATTAACACTAAGGTAATAGCTTTATATTTGTAACATGAAAAAGTTTTTCTTATTCCGTAGATCCGACCCAGAAGGATCGGCAAAAAGGTTCTCTGAAAATGGAGTAGATATATCCATCCTAGGTGTGTCTGCTGATGAAATAGCCTTTATGACAGCGGGAAAAGGAGAAGTTAACATTACGTTTAATGGTGCAGGGATGTATGAACATAATGAACTGTTTGTTGGTGACTCTATAGAAAAAACCAACATAACGATTGCCTGCAAAGCTGGTGGGGAAATGAAATTAATGGAAAAAATTATGCATTTTGTTTCAAACCCAACAGGAAGACCTGTAATGAAATTTGATGCAGTTGAAAAAACAGCTTCTTTTGACAACGTTTCTATATCCTCCGTTTCAGATATTTTAACAAAAATAAAATCCCAGCCAACAGAAATGGCTTCTCAAAAAATTAGCTCAGGAGATCCAGCTAGTAGATTTAGAAACATTGTTGGAGGGATTAACTTCGGAAGCACAACAAATAAGCCTTTCTTGGATTACAACCATGAACTGCTTACAGGGTTGGACGAAAGCAACATAACTGTATGGAGAAATTCAGGAACTGGATTATCTACCTATAACCTTTCCAATCATGGTGATGGGGGTAACGTAACGGTTGAAACAGACATTACAGCCGCAACTACAGGGTTAGGTAAAACTTGCGCACAGTTTGCTGTGGGGACATTCCTCAATATACCCGATGTAACTATAGAAGACGATTATACTATATACTTCGCTATAGGTGATCCAGGCTCAGGAACAGGATCTTTTGGGGCACTCTTTGGTGATGATTTAGGAGAAACTTTGGGTTTTTCTAAAGAAGGTGTTAGTAGCTTATTTACTATGAGGCATGACGGATTAGAAGGAAAACCTTTTGAGCAAAGGACAGACACATCAGAGGGCGGTAGTATTAGGTATGTCTTTCCAGATAAATCAAATAGAACTGAGATAGGAGCAAGGCAATTTTGCTATGTCTTCGTCATCAGACGCGATAAAGATTTTAATGTATCTTTACATAATCACGAAGGTGAAATTATTGCTTTTATTCCAACCTTTACGGAAGGAAGCACGAGTAAAATTCAATCTATTAGCAAAGGAAAAGACAAATACGAGAAAAAATCTACCGCTGTGTCCTCTAAAATAACAGCAAACACACCAGGAAGAACTGACGGAAACCTTTTCTTACAAAGACTAGGAACCTCAGGAACTAACACTACTAGCAGTTTTTCAGGAACCTTAGCAAGGTTTGGGGTTATAAAAAGAGACATAGGTGCGGGTAACGCATCAGAACTAGCAAAAGACTTGTACAACTTGTACAAACCAATTTCATAATTTAATTTAATATATAATGACACAGAAAGTCAAAGCGGCCCCTGAGCGCCCAAAAGCTCAAACCAAGGTAGCCCCACCAGTTGTGCAGGCACCGCCTACTAAAAAACGTAACCTAAAACGTAAAGAGACTGTCCTTTACCACGCCGAGTACGAAATACCAAAGAATGCAGGTATAGTATATATGCTACCGCAGAAAGGAATTACCGTGTATGATAGTGATAAAGATACCGTACGCGAGATGCGCTATTGCCCTAACGAACCTTCTATATGGGCAGATGAGCAGGGAGATAATGCCCGCAAGGAAACAGTAGCGTTCAGAGAGGGCAAGCTATTCGTACCTAAAGACAAACCTAATTTACGTAAGTTTATGGATCTACACCCTATGAATATAAGCAATGGGGGGAAAGTCTTTAAACAGGTAGATAAAAAGCAAGATGCTGAGAATGAACTTAAAAGAGAGTTTCTTCTTTCAGAGGCGGTCACTATGGTTCGGGACAAGGAAATTAACGAGCTTTTACCTATAGCTCTATACTTTGGCGTAAATATTAACACACCCGTTAGTGAGATACGATACAACCTTTTGAACATTGCAAAGAAGCGCACGGAGGAATTTATCCAATCGTTTGATTCTCCGCAGGTTCAGGTTAGATCAAGTGTACAGCAGGCTAAAGATTATCAAATAATCAACCTAAAAGCTGATGGTTGCTACTGGTTTGATTCAAACAAGCTTATTGTTTCTGTACCAGCGGGCATGGATGCTATAGACGTTATGGTAAGGTTTTGCCTTACAGAAAAGGGATCCCCTGTGTTATCAACTATAGAACAGAGGTTAGATAGACTGGGATAAACTCATGATACGATGAAAGGGAGCCGCCTATTATGGCGGCTTTTCTTTTGCGTATATTTGTATTATGGCTAGCACGGTACTTGTATACGAAGCATTAAAAAAAATTGCAAATAAAGAGCAGAAGGGATATATAACGTCTGATATTTTCAATACTTTTGCGGAGATTGCTCAATTAAATGTTTTCAATGAGATCTTTTCTGAACTTATTGATGCTAAAAAGCTGTCTAGACAAGGGTTTGAGTTAGGAAGAGACAAGTCAATAAGAAAACAAAAATTAGAGGATTTAGCTCGTTTTACCAAAAGAGAGGTAATTAAGCAGACTGATTTTATGTTTTTAAAACCTACAGATCTAGCTAAGATAATATCAATAAGAGTAATTAACAATACATTAGGAGGTTATGAGATGCGTGGAAGCCAAGCTTCCGCTATAGGAATGGCTGGAAGCGCACCAACTGACTCTGGAATTGCAATGACACCATGTGAGCTTGTATATGACCTTGAAAAAGCAAATTACATATTAGGGAGCAATTTATCTACCCCAACTTTATCCTTCCCTATTGCTATAGTTGCTGAGCAAATAGAAATTTTCCCTTCGGTTGTTACAGAAGTGGAGCTTACATATTACAGAACACCAGGAAGCATAGGGGCGAGCCCCTCTTATATTGCAGGCGAGTTACCAACTCATTATTTGCGACCTCTTAAACGACCCCCACACTTAGCTATGTCTATGGGAGGGGCAAACAATGAGCTATACAGCTACAGCGGTATAAGAGATTTTGAGTTGCCTGACCATTACGTGCCTGAATTGGTGGCAGAATTAGCTAAGCTAATGGGTATTCATTTAAGGGACCCTAACCTAAACTCCTATGGAATTAAAGAAGAAGCTGCGAAATAATGAGCATGAACAAAGTAAAACTAAGTCAGGTTATTCGTGATTACATAATCACTTTAGATAACGATGATTATGTAAGCAATGCATCCGATGTAGCTATAAGAAACATAGCTCTCAGAGGTATCCGTGAGATAGGTTTTGATATAGGTAAAAAAATAAAATCTTTAAAACTTAGCGTTGAATCAAACAACACGATAACTTTACCAGAAGATTACGTAGACGTAAGTAAACTAGGGATTATTGGGGATGATGGAATTATCAGAGCTCTTAACTATAATGGGAATCTTAATTACTCTCAGAAATATGAGGTCGATTCTTCAGGGGTCGCTACTAATGAGAATGATGATAGTGAGGCAGGTCCTTTAAACATGTATAACAATTTAACCCTTGACAGGCAAGATGATAAAACATCCACCTCTAGCTCAGATGCTGATAATTTTAATGCATTTATTTTTGAAAACTACATTTTCCAAGGGGGCACTGGGCGTTTATATGGTGTAGGAGGCGGTTCTAGCCCTGGTGAGTTTAGAATAAACTTAGATCAAAACAGAATAGAAATAGCGTCTAACAGCAACTTTACTCAGCTGGTTATGGAATACGTGGCTGACGAGGCTAGATCTACGGATCCCGAAGTTCATGTTTACGCTGAAGAAGCGTTGCGTTGCTATATATACTATAAGTTGTGTGAACGCAAAGCAAGCGTACCAGCAAATGAAAAAGCACGAGCTCGTTCTGAGTATTATAACGAAAGAAGAAAGGCAAATGCAAGACTAAGTACATTTACTAAAACTGAAGCTCTTAAGACTATACGTAAGAACTTTATGCAGGCCCCTAAGTTTTAATGATAGAGAAGATTACACCCAGAGCTTTAGATAAAAGCTCAGACCCTAAACTTGTGTCTAACACAAGCATGATTGATGCTCTAAATGTATTTATATCAGAAGACACTATAGATGAGCACGGTTATCAGGGGTCAATAAAAAACGTAAAAGGCAACAATCTCTTGGATTACGCTTACGAAGATGATATACCTCTTAATAAAACAGCAGCTTTTAAAGCAATAGGTAGTGTTACGGATCCTATAACTGGCTTGTGCTATGTTTTTATGTGGAGCGAAGATTTAAGAGACCATGGCATATGGGTATATGACAAAGATGGGAAACTGCCTCATAAAGAGCATGGATGGTACTCTGGGATGCCTGTAGAATTTGAAACGGGAGTGCCTCTTCCTGTAATGAAAAGCGGAATAAGAAAAGTTTTCACTTCCGCTCAGTTTAATTTTCCTGAAAACGGATTTGTTAAAGGGGATATAGTATACAAAAACAGTAGTGAATTTTACCGCAAAGAAATTCAAACCCGAAATGTAGAAGACGCCGTAGTTGATGTTGATGGTGTCGTTATTACCGATGACCAGATTACGGTTGAGGTTGAAGTATTTAAGTATCCAGATATAGTTGAGCGCTTGGAACTTCCAGAAAATGCACACCTAAAAAAAGATTTTGACAAAGACTGCATTTTGTATTTTACCGACAGTGAAAATGAACCAAGGAAAATAAATGTATACAGGGCTTTATTAAACAAAGAAACGCTTCTTACTACGGACGCTAATACAAGAGCGGATTTGATCTGTGCCTGCCCAAAAGCTCCTTTAGAAAGGATAACTTTTGAGTTCTCATCGTCGGAAGTCCAAAAAGTAAACAACTTTGCTACAACGCCAGGATTGCAATTTGCTTATCAGAATATATATAAAGATGGGGCCGAAAGCGCTATCTCTACGTATTCTAAGATGGCATTTCCTCCATCTGTGCTTAACAGGGGTGCGGCGCAGATATCTAATCTTCTTGGACATAACTTATGCACGCTAAAAATACCTGAACAAAATTCAGAAATTGAAAAAATAAGAATATTGGCTAGGTATGGCAACTCCTCTAATTTTTTTGAAATTGATGAAGTAAACAACGTTTATAACGTAAACTCTCTTGGGTACGAAATAGATTCTTTTAATAACTGGAATTTTGCCGACAGAACATATCTGTTCTATAATGATAGAGTGGGGAGTGGGGTTTCTCCTCACGAAGTAGATAAAACGTTTGACAACTTACCACAAAAGGCACAAGGTCAGACCGTGATATCGAACCGCCTAGTATATGGAAATTACCTAGAGGGTTATGATAACGTTAAGACGGAATGTACCGCAACCGTTATATATAATGATAGGCCGCAGGATTTTATTGACTTGGTTTTAAAGGCCAACCCTTCAATAGAGCCGTCGGACTTCGGTGACAACAGGTCTGTTGGGTTTCAAATAGACACTACAGAGATACCCTCAAACATCAGCGAAAACACTGTTATTAAGATATCTTTAAACTACTCTCCAGATAAAAACTTTCATATATATCAAGCCCACGATACAAAACAAGCCTCTTATCACCAATCTCGCGCCGTGGGTAAGTATAGCTCAAACGCGGTTGGATATAGGCACTGGCCTTTACATGTAGACAATAATTTTTTCTACCAAGAGGGCGAAGCTAATATAGGTTCGGACGGTAGCAGTGGGTTTAATAACACACACGCCAACTCCCCTGCAGACCTTCAGGAAAAAGGGTTTTATTCAGAAGATATAGAAGGAAATTTTGACAGCTGGGTAAGCAATGCAGACAATGGGTCTGATTTTCTTAAGCAAAAAGGAGAACCGTTCTTTGGTCGTAACTTTGGAGTTGGGGCTCGAGGAGATGAATCTGGGACAGCTATACCTGGATATGGAATAAATTCAAGCTCTCCTGATTTACCTCTTTGGCGCGTTACAAACAGCCACGGTAATGCTGCTGACCTTGTAGATAAAGAAAACGGTCACCGAGCAAGGTATGGAACAAGCGCAGGAAACCCCTTAATTATACAAGGAAAACCTTTACACTTTGAGGTAAAATTTAAGGTAACTCAAGATATTGTTGGGTATGGTAAAAAACTTGTTTCAGACACTGTTGTAGAGGCTCTTGCGGGAGCTGATGGTACGCCCGTGTTTACTGGGGACGTGGCAAATGTACAAGGCGGTGGAGGTGGTTTATTTACATATGCCGAACAAATAGAAATTGACACAGAGAATGATGTAATTAATACAGCTAGAATAACTAAAGACGAGTACGACCTTCAACTAGGATACGATCTTGATGACCTTGAAATTTCAGGCAATCAGGCTAACCCTCAGTTTAATTTTGACCCTATAGTGCCAGGGTCACCATTAAGCTATCTTATATGTGGGGTAGGAGCTTTAGATCATAACGTTAACCATTTTGACTTTACTGATGATCCTGAGTTTGGGATAACTCCTAAAGGTCAGGGTATAATACCCTTTAGTTACTTTATTATAAACAGAGCAGAAGTAGACTTTTATCTTGAGGCGGTGCAACCCAATCTTGTACAAGAAGATCTTTATGGTTCTACTTTACTCGGCGGCGACAAGAGCTTAAGAATAGCGATATCTAAAATAGACGTAGAGCCAGAGGATATAATGACGTGCATTAAAAGATTAGATCCAAACTCTCCGTGGTGGGCTGTGCACCCTTCAACTATTCAAAACGAAGATTTTGCGCTATCTCTGTCTATCCCAACAGAGAATCCTACTTCTAATTTCGATTACACTATATGGAACACCTCCCCGATTGGGATGGATAGCTATAACGCTGATGAATTTTTAGAGTATAAAAACAGCGTTCCATATAAATTCAAGTTGGATAATGCCATACTACACGAGGGGGCTGCTCAATTTACAAACCCTTATAAATGGTTTATAGGTGGATTTGCTTTAAATCACGAACTGTGCGGATTTAACGGCGATGATGACGAAGGAATAAGATTTGTTAATTTGGGTTTTTGTGGATATATGGACACTTCATCTCAGAGCTACCCTAATCTCTTTCATCCTATCGAATCTACTCATAGCAACACAAATGAATCGGGAGATTATATCCCTCAAATGGGGCTAAATAGATTTCAGTTTTCGTTAATGGACGGAGAGGGAGGGCCAGGTGCCGCAAACGCAGGGGACAACACAGCGTATAATAACTACGGTAACTCTACATATGGCTCTATAGCGGCTAAGGTAGACTTTGGATATGACGGGTCTGCTGTAGAACTTAGAAGGTCAGACTTATACAACGGTGCGTGGTTGTATCAAGCTATGGTTGGCGGGTCAAGATTTGTCCGACCTGGAACAGGACAGAATGTGAGCGATATGCAGAGTATCGGTAGCACGCCTTTGGGAACTGGAAATTCAACCGTTGCTACCAGTTTAGGGCTCGAGCAAAATGACAACTATTCTAGCCCTCTATGGCCAGAAGCCTATGTTGTAAGCGGTCCGTTTTTTACAGGGTCTATAGCTATGAATCCTGTTGTAGGGGAATCTACGGACTCGGCAAACACTTTGCCCTTTCCGCCTGTAAAAGATTTTACAACAACTCTTCCTCTTATTTGGACTGATAGTGAGGGGGTCAACTTAAACGAAGGTATTAATATACCAAGAAACTGGTTAAAAACTTCATATCCTTGGCCTCAGGTTATAAGAAACACAGATCTTAGCTTTTTAGACAACTCGGGATTTATTACCAACGCTGAAATAGATCATGAACCTTTTGCGCCCCCACTATATTGGAGTAGTGGAATTACAGGGGAAGGAGAATTAGAATCCTTTGATCAAATTGACAACATCGTTGCAAACTTTAACAGCCCTTTACCTACTAAAGCTTTTGGTAGTGTTGATTTTTCTTTATATCACTCCCATGTAGAAGGCACTAGTCAATCATCCTGGATAGCTGGTAACGATGCGGTAAACATGTCGTTTAAATCTTCGGCTACACATGAGTTTGGCATTGTATATTACGACCAGCGCGGAAGACATGGATACGTTAATCACTTAGCATCTGCATATGTAGAGGGTTATTCAACTCAAAGCAGAGGAGACGCAAACTCCCAAGGTTCCGCGCACATTGAGCTACAGCTGGCTCACAACCCTCCGCAATGGGCTTACAACTACAAAATAGTATACTCTAAAAATACTACCGTAGATCATTTCATACAGTATTCTGCTGGTGGTGCATTTACGGCAGAAGGAGAAACACCTGCTGGAGATCCTTCTAGGATATATATGTCCTTAAACTATTTGCAAGGTCATCCAATTTCTTATTCAAGCGCATGGGGAGCTAGGTCAAAAGAAGGGAGTATGGCTATATACACCCCAAAAGACGGGGATAGGCTAAGGGTCATATCCTACATGCTGTCTCCATCTGGAGGACCAGTTCCTGAAAGAGTGTACCCATTAGATTACGATTTTGAAATTTCAGGTGTTGTATCTCTTGATGACTCCATCTCAAACCCTTTAGCGACATTATCCGAGGAAGAGGTTTCTGTTGATGAAAACAGGCAAGGTCTATTCCTTTTGTTAAAAAACAATGATTCTGCTAGCGGATTTAGATATCAAGACGTACGTGACGGAGTTCATAACTGGGGGTCCAACTGTATAGTTGAAATTTACTCTCCAATAAAACAGCTTGACGCTGACGATAGATTATATTATGAGATAGGAGATACGTACAGGACTATGATGAACCCTGATGGTACAATTTCTCATGCAGAGTCAACTTTATTAATGACTGAAGGGGATGTATACTTTAGGTCGGCTGCGGTAAACTTAAGGGAATATAATGCTGAAGAGGCGGGAGTTGGGTATCAGGATATAATAATTAACACTATAGAGGACCTAGATGCAGACGACGATCAAGACACTTTCAGAGCTTCTGAATCTAATTTTAAAAGTTATTATATAGAGTCTCCCGTTGGGACAGATTTATTTGAGTCAGATAGCATATCTATAGGGCGTCCTAATATAATTAAGCATGATGCTGTGGCGGCGCGTAAAAAATCTAGTGTGATACATTCGGATAGAGATATCACGGATGCCCGCAAAGTTTCTTATTCGTCTTTTAACCGATCTAGGGCAATAAGTAAAGACTTAGACCCTAAGCCAGGAGAGATAAATTACCTTACTAACCACGGGGAGAACTGCTTCTTTGTCCAAAGAGATAAATGCGGTTACATTCCAATAGATAGGAGCATAATATCAGACGTATCTGGCGAATCAAGCCTTATTGCATCGAGTAAGTTCTTTAATACCCCGAGGTATTATGAGGGTAGAGGTGGGTGTGACAACAACCCTGAAAGCGTTGTTAGTGTAGATTCTACCGCTTATTTTGCGCACAAAAGCTTTGGGGAAGTGTATAAAGTTTCTGGAGAAAACGGGGTAAATGTTATTTCTGAGAATAACATGAAAGCATATTTTAAAAAATTATTTTCAGACGCGATACACAGGTCTGTAAACAACGGCACAGATGTACGAGTCGTGGGGGGTTTTGATCCTAAAAAACACGAGTATCTTTTAACTGTTTTAAACCCAGGGACGTTTAAAAAATCACCCTGGGCAATTTTGCCAGAAGTTCCCCACAGAATCACTAAAGTAGAGCAAAGTGAAATAGAAAAAGTGGGGTCGGAGTATGGCTGTATGGATCCTTCAGCAAACAACTTTACAAGTATATATTTAGATCCTCAGACAAGTTTTGAAGCTTTAAAAAACGATAATTCTTGCCGATACACTTACGGATGTATGGACCCTAACGCCCCTGAATTTAATCCCGAAGCAGGTATTGATGACGGTAGTTGCTCACATCCCACTAGCATTCCATATAACGTGTGTGAATATAACGGGTTGTACTTAAACCCTGAAACTAATGAGATTATGGATGTTTCCGAAATTACAGGTTTAGGAAATCAGCAAAATTGGTCGCTGCATTATCTACCCACGGGGTATTCCGATCCATATTGGTACGCGGCTATTCGATTACAGACAACTTATTGGATGGAAGGAAGGTTTTCTTATGGGAATGAGTATTTAGGTGAGGGCAGCTGGCATGAAGACATGGTTAAATCTCTTGCGCCTAGGATTGGGACCGAAAAGCTTTATGAGGGGGCCACAACCTCGTGGTATCTTATTCCAGATGACGAAGTAGGCCCGAATACCACCAAATTACCTGATGGATCTGGAGGGTACAATGGATGGATCGCTAATGGAAGAAAGTATATAGGCTCCAATGAATTGGTTTACGCGGCGGCGTACTCTAGCTATTTAGCTGGGGGAAACTGTGTGCCAGGATATGTTTACATCCCCCCTCCAACTTCAGCTGAAGATGGTAGGTCTCTAGGCACTTCACTCCCGAAGGTAAAAGGAGGTGTTAGTAAAAACACTGTTCCTTTAGTCTTTACGGGAAATTTATGTGATTATCCTTTGCTTTTGGATGCTGAAGGTCAGATAACCGCTTCTAGCATAATGTCTGCTTTTAATACAGTAAAATCTTTAGTGGAAGCAAACAACGGGGAAGGGACTTCTCCTTACAATAACGATGGAGTAGGGGGGCTTATAGCCGCAACACACCTATTCCCTAATTTCGCAGGAGGTGGAATGGAACCTAGTTTAGAAACATTTCACAATATAATCCCAAACCCTCCCGCAGGTCCCAACATTCCCGAGCCACCAAATTTTTCCCAAGGATTTCCTTCGTTTAATTTTTCTGAGCTTGGAGGAAATTGGTTTGGTGGATTAGACTCCTGGAGCGCATTGGCAGAGCTACACCCAGATTGGTATACACTTGATGATAATGGAATGCCGCAGGGGGGGCCGACTCCTCCAACGATGAACACCGTTTTTTTACCATGCACTAACTCTGTCTCGAAAACTTTTCCTTATACAGGTAACTTATGTGATTATCCTGCCTTAGCGGGTGACAACGGGATGATAGACGCTACTAGCAGTTCCGCTGCTTACCAAGACATTATGGAGATGGTGGCGGAGGGAGAGCTTTCCGCAGCCGAGGCTACATTTGTTTTCCCTGATTTGAACAATGATGGTCAAATTCAAATTCAAGATCTTCTTGATATGCTTCAAGAGGAGGGTGTTGCCTGTAACGGCTCTCAGCCGTATACGGGAAATCCATGCGACTATCCTTTGCTTTACAATTCTCAGGGTATTATTGACTCGGATTCTGTGCTTGCAGCCTACAATTCTGTTCGTCAAAGCGTGTCCGAAGGTACTTTTAGCGACGAATATTCTACCACTTTATTTCCAGATTTTCAAACCACTGGTGGAGGCCAAGGGAATGTAGGTGTAGAAGATATGTTGGAATTATTAACTATGGTTCCTGTTAATTGCGAAAAGCTTGACCCTAACGTTAATCTCCTTACAAAAGAAACCAGAAAAGCTCGAGCAAAAACTTTTTCAGAGCAGGCAGCTGAATTAAACATTGTGCGTCCTAACCTTATACATGAAGATAGTCAGCACCCAGCTCCACTCATCCTTGATTTTAATGAACCTAACAACCAACGTACAGCTAAAAAAATAGCTTTATCCTCTGAGATGGAGGCTAAAAAACAGAGAATTGTTCTAAAAAACACAAAAAATACTACGCGTTCTAATACTACACGCCCTAATACCTCAAGATACTAAAAAGATGCCGCATACTTATTATTCACAAGTAAGAAACCCTCTTCCAGACCCAAAACCAGAGCCTTTAGCAAGCGATGGTGAGGTTTGGAAAACACCATGGGATGTTAGGCAATTTTATTCAGGAGAAACTATTTCTTTTTCTACAAAGCGCAACACTTGGGGGTCTAGGTATTCTTTTACCCCAACATGTTATATGACCGTTAAAGATGAATTACTGTCTAGTAATTTGGTCGCTACTCCAAGGTTCGACAGCTGGTGGTGGTCGGATCTATACAACACGGCTCAGTTTGTTGAGTATGGATTTGCATGTGATGACGGAAAAAGCGGCCTAAATACTTTATCTCGGGGGTATGTGCTTCAACCACTTGATTGCAAAGCAGGATATGTTGGCCATATGTATGACATGTTTGCGGAAGGAAAACAACCCTATTATTCTGAAAATTTTGGCGACGTACTTATGTACGAGTTTAAAGGAAAGAAGAGAATATGGAAGCATGATGTAAACCCTATCTATGGTAAGTTTTACCAAGATGACGATACAACATATAATGTTACAACCCGTGGCTACGATTCTTTTGTAGAGGTAGTAGCTAATGACAACCCTTCTTCTATAAAAGATTATCACAGTATTTCATTAGAAAGCCCAAATAGTAATTTTAAGGCCGAAGTGTCTACAAATACTCGTCGTGGTGGTTTTATAGATGCAGCTTATGGAGATGGAGGTCAGGATCAATACTATCCTGGAGATTTAGAACCAAAGAAAAAACTTCCTACTGACCAGTATGGGGTGATTGGTGGCTTTCAAGACAAAGAAGGTTATCAGTATTCGCCAATGCCGAGAGATCAGAAAAATATTACACCAAGTAGATTAAAGCTTATAGGAAGGTTGCGAACAAAGCCAAACCGAAACCCCAATAGCGCTGGAGAAATACCTTCAGGCCACCCGCTTGCAACAACAGAGCAGGCTTACAATCTAAACCCATACACCCCTGATGGTGTGTGGACAGGGCCTATGCAAAGTTATTTACAAGGCGGGTCGAACCTTACCGACGACATGGTGGGAGAAAGAGAAGGTGATTGGTGGGACGTTAAGCTTTTTGGGCCGTTAATTTCCAGTTTTGGTACGTCGGGTGTTGGGCGACAAGTGTTTTTTGGTAAAACTTTGCTCTCTACAACAGGTACAGGTATTGTTCACTCGGCTTATCGCTACAGCAATCTCGAATTAGTACAAGCGGGTGGTCACTCTAATACGTGGTCTTTAGACCCTCCGCCAGAAAACTATGGGTATGCAGGGGGAGACGGAAATCAAGAGAACCTAAAGTATCAAGGAGGTGGATACAACCCTAAGAGTCAGTATTATGATAGCTTAAATGTTTATGATATAGAAAACCCGCAAGATTTGTTTTTGCCTTCCTCAGCCGCACCCCAGCCTTTAGAGATAATGTCATACAACCTCACTGAGATACCAGAAACAGCCACTTCCAGAGGGCGGCCTGCAAATAGTATTAGACTTCGACTAAAGAGTAATTTCCTTGGTGCCCAAAGCATGGGTGATACAAGTGCTTTTCCAAGGGAGTTAGCAGAGTACCCCCATGAAAGGGATGCAAAAATTGCTGGACTGAAATACATTCAAGAACGCGCTATTCCTGACTTTAAAACAATAGTGCCTGATATGAATTACGATCTTGACGAAACGTATAACTACAGCGAGCTGGAACTCAATAGAGCTGGTTGGATAGGTGTATATGTACTTGAGTCAGGAGACGGAGAAGTATTAAAGGGTCCGTCTGCAACAATTAAAGTCTCCGTTCCTGGAGGTTTTGAACCAGTATCTCTTTCTGCAATAAATGTAGAATACAAAAACACTAAGCTTGATGGTAGTTTGGGGTAAATTCACTAAATTTGTAACACAATGGGATTTTTAGAAGATTTAATACAAAGTGGGATGCAGTCTCAAATAAACCCCGAGGTTCTCGCTAAGCAAAGACGTCAACAAGGCGTTATATCAGGGGTGGCTGGTATAGCGGATACTATAAGCGGTGGTATAGGGCAGAGACAGGCCGAAGGTGATATAGAAAGATTTGGTGCTGAGGCCGATGCAATCAGGGACCAGATGAGGAATATTGAGGCTCCGAGTATAATGAGCCCAGAGAATCAGGCCGCCGCAGTACGTAACGCAACTATACTTGGTGCAGGAAGACCCCAGGAGGACTCATCAGAGCTCGCTGCAGCGAAGATGGCCATGGATGCGGGGGCAGACCCAGCAAACATACAAAGAGCCCTTACAGAGGCTGAGGCGCAGAAAGACGCAACAGCAAGAGCAGAGCAACAAGGAGCGTTTAGAGAAGGTCTTGGGTACGCACATCAAGACGCTATGAGCGATTACCAGAGACAGATGCAAAATCTCGGTATGGATTACGACGAGAACCAGAGAGCATTAGAGATGGCGCAGAACCAGAGCTTAATGGCACAACAGCAAAAACAGCAAGGTTTTGGTAATCTAGCTGCTGGTGCAACTAAATTCCTTTCCTCTGGTGGGGTAGATGCTATAAAGGGATTGTTTGGTGGAAAAAAAGGCGTACAATTAGCAGACAACACACAAGGGGTTGACTTTAACAGTGTTTTTAATAACCCTAACTTAGACTTTAATAACAGTAATTTAAGCGTTCCTTCTTTAGAGCAAGGCGCAGAACAAGGAATGAAAGTACAGGCAACCCCAGGGGCGTTTAATCACGACAACGGGGATGGAGAGTTTCAAACTGGTGAGAATGAGATACTTGGGTTTGCTCAAACGGCAAATGGTTTAGAAGACACTGGCATCCGCATGACGGGTGGTGAGTTTGTTATCAACCCTGATCAGGCGGAAGGTATGGAGAAGGCATACGACAAAGTAAAGAAAAAGAAAAATCCAAGCAGAGCAGACTTAATGGCTCTGTATGAGGCGGTTCGCTTTATTGACGAACCTCAATTTGATTAAAAATGGAAAATAAATATTACGATCACTTAAAACCTAAGCTACCGAGGCAGAGTTTTTCTGACGTTGTTAATGAGCAATTAAATATTGTTCAGCAGCAACAGCAGTCTAGGTTTGCACAGGAACTACGTGCACAGAAAGACCAACGCAAAGTATTGGACGCACAACAAAAGCAACTGCTTGGTTTTGACGTATCTAAGTTTTCGGATATTGACAAAGAGGTATTTGCCGCTAAAAGAGATTGGTTGGC
>Ga0208134_1001021_pt1 | contig 17032 bp, 37 predicted proteins | sample VirMetDEL_Mar_31_FD_184515 | JGI IMG/M metagenome (GOLD analysis project Ga0208134, IMG submission 184515) | Aqueous microbial communities from the Delaware River and Bay under freshwater to marine salinity gradient to study organic matter... | ecosystem: Environmental > Aquatic > Marine >... | reverse complement strand
CTCGTGCCAAGTGTCTTTTCCTTTTTTTCCAAAACCAGTTCTACTAGAAAACAAATCTTTTTTATTATAATCTTGATAAGAAACTGGAGTTGTATACGTATATGTTTCACCCGCTTTTGGTCCTTTTGTAATTGTACCTGTAATAGTTTTATTTCTTGTTTTAGGCGCATTTTTCCATTGGTTCCCTCTTGCTATATCTTGAGGTGTAGGTTCTTCGTCCGATGTTTTAGTTTCAGCTTTTGTAGATGTTTTAGAAGTTCCTGAAGGTGTGTGTGGGTTAGGTCTATCTTTATCGCCACTTCCAGTTTTATCTGAACTTCCATGAGTTCCTCCATAATTATCACTTGGTGGATAAGCAGGGATTCCTTCTTTAGTCATTGTTTTTTGTCCACCTAAATTTTCTAAAGTCTTAGCTTCTCCAGGTGTAATGTAAGCCAACATGTGTGGCTGACCTTTAATATTTTTTGTAGCTTTTCCACCTTTATTCATAAACAAAGTTGTTGCAGATTGGTCGCTTGATAAAAAAGGTTGTTTCTCTGGTGCAGCTGCCATTAAATTAATTCTGTCATCAACCATAACTTCTTCACCGTCATCGGCTTCAACAAATTCCATGTTAGCTTCTTCAGTTCCTAAAATACCTGCTTCACCTGCATCCGATGTAGACATTTCTAAAGTGTATTTTTCTAAGTACTCATCGTGCTTATCATTTAATGCTGCAAGCTCTGGATTTGTTTCGTAAATTTTTTTCCAACCTTCGTATTGTGGATCTGTTCCGTCTGCTTGTTTTTTTCTAAACATAGAAGCAACACCACCTTTATTGTAATCTTCAGAAAATTTTTTAGCTACCTCTGGTTCGTTAGCAAATAAATATCTTCTTTGTTTTTCAGATTTAAATGGCATTAACACTTCCACTTTCTTAATGACTTATTAATTCTTGAATTAGGATCATTAGCTGTTTTAGAAGATGTTAGTTTTTTCTTCATCCCACCCATTCTAGCGCAAAAAGATTTTTTTCTTGATCCGCCTTCTGGTTGTGGTGCTTTTAAATTAGATCCCGGGTTTGCTTTATTATATGAAGCTCTACCTTTAGCATTTAATCCACCGGACTCAGATTTACCTTCCTTACGCTGCCAAGCAGGCGTTCCGCCTCTCTTGAAAGAAGCACGAACCGCTCCCATTCCAAGAGTGGCTCTCATTACGCTTTACCCTTATTTTTTTTACTATTTGGAAACCCTGCTTTCATATTAGCATAAGCTTTAGGTGTAATTGTACTTTTAGCTTTACTTTTTGACGTCCCAGCTTTTTTTTTCGCATTAATGTTCGCGTATAGACTATTTTTTACCATAATTAACTCCTTGGTCCTTTTAATGTACTTACATCAAATCTTTTAGTTGCATCAGCTTTTGCTTTTGCTTGATTAGACATTTTTTGTTTAGTTAGTGAAGTTTCAGCTCTAAGTTCAGCTAAATCTTCGGTTTGATCCATTTTTTCTTGTTGATAGCTTTGGTTCATCATAGCTTTCATCTTATCTAGATTCAACCTTGCATCGTCTTCTTTTTGTTTTCTTAAATTGTCTTGAGCTTTAATATCCAGTTCTCTTGCTCTTAATTTAGCAATTGGATCATTACCTAAATCGCCCATTATTTTATTTTGTTCTTTAACAAACTCTTCAGTCATCTCAGAAATTAAAACAGCTTTTCTAGATTCAATTTCCATAACTAATCTATCCATTTCTTGTTTAAGTTCTGGATTTTGTTGTGCTTCAGGATTTTGCATCATTTGCTGTAATTGGCCTACTTGCATTATTTTTTCTTGCATCTCCATTTGTACCTGTTCATCAGCCATTAATGAAATATGTTCAAAAATATTTTTTTCTAATGAACCCATAATAACAGGACTATTTTGTGCCATAGTTGTAGACATAAAAGAAAGATGAGCTGCAATGTGAGCTTGATGATCTTGTCCTGTAAAAGCTTCAAAAGGAGTACCCGCTAAAGCATCGATATGTTCTAGAGCTGGATTCTTAGGAGCCGGCTCTGGCGGTGGTGGTAATATTTGATCAATATTTTTAACACCAATCGCTTGATACATATCTTTGTAAGCTGCATATAAATCGTGCATTTCTGGATTAGATTGAGCTAATTGTAATTCTGTTTGAGCAATAGAAACTCTTTGAGTTGATGAAAATATATTTGGATCAGCAACTGGTAAAACATCTATTCTGTCGTCAAAGTCAGCTTGTTTAATTTGTTTGTCCGCACCTACTACTTCATATGGATAAACCGCGGGAAGGTAAGTTGAAAAAACATCCGACAATAAAGTAAACTCATTTTTCATAGAAGCATACAATCTTTTGTGGATCGCTGACATGACTCTTGAACCACGTTCTAAAAGAGCTACAGTTGTTCCAACAGCCGCCTGCTGGTTCCCGTCGCCAACTTGCATGTCAGCAATTGACGCGAATCTCTGTCCAGCCTGAACACAAATACCCATCAACTGTAATAATGTTGCAGAAGGTTCCTTGTAAGGCAAAGTCATAAAAGCATCTCTTAGATTTCCACCAGGTGCATCGACATCTCGAAACTCACCTGGTTGCAATGATTGAGCATCGTTGTTTACACGAATCCCTCTCATCTTAAATCCTGCTGGTAAATTGGAGAGTGTACCAGCATCAATTAGTTGTCGTAAGGCAGACGTCGCTGCTCTTGTTAAACCACCAATCATATGAATTAATCCAAAACCATAAAAGCCTAAACCCGGTAAAAATTTAAAATGAACAAAATAATCAATTTTTCTTTTTTTCGGATCATCAACTTTATAGTTTCTTCTAATTGATAATACTTTTCTAGAACCACTGTCTACTGTTATGATGTAAGGAACTTTAATTCCTGTAGGCATTCCATCAGGTGCTCTATCTTCAAAGCCTTCAAGATCTAAATCAGTATGAACTTCAATCAACGTATACATTTTATTGTTTTTTTGTTGACCGTTCATTTCGGTACCTTCTAGTTCTCGTTCTTTTTTCTTAACTTCAGTTTCTTCTGCATAAGGTGCAAAAATTTCTATGTCTCTATAGAAACCTGCAACTTGTTGTTTACGTAAATCATTTTCTGAAATTTTTATTGTATGACAAATTGCTTCAGCATCTTCTAATGAAGTTGCGGTGTAAGGCACTACTAAATCATCAGCAGGGACAAATTTAGAAACTGCTCTTCCTAACAAGTCATCGTAATAAACTTTTTTAAACGTCGAACCAGCTAATGGCAGATAAAATAACATCTGATCAAACTCAGGTTCATACTCTTTCATAACGTTCATAATTTCATAATTCATGAAATCTCTAACCCGTTGTGACTGAGCTTCTTTTTCTGGAGTTGAGGCTCCTAGAATTTGAGTTCTAATTGGACCATCGGCTGGTAATAACTCTTTGTAAGCTTGCGCTTGAAATTGTGTAACAGCTTCTGCAAGTACTGGATGCGTTGCACCACTTGCTCCTTGAAACGGTTGTGTACGTTGCTCAAACTGAAAACCTAAAAGATCTAACCCTTTAGAGTATGATCTTTCCCATTCTCTTCTTGATTCTTTGTAATCTGTGTAGTTACCAAAAAGTTCTGAACCTAATGGTTGTAAAATTGAATCTGGTAAAATTGCTGCTAAATTTGAATAATGCTCATTGCCTTGTGAAGGCGCTGCTGCACCTGGATCAAAATCTACATCAACTGAACCATCTGGATTTTCTGTAATCTCTGTATTATCAGGAGAGGGCATAGATTCTTGCATTTCTGCAACAACTTCTGTCTGTTCCTCTTGTGAAGGTATAGTTATATTTTGCCTTACGTTCGGTAAGGATTTATCTACGTCTGCCATTTGTTTTCTCCAATCTTTCTGGTTTATCTTGTTTTTGTTCATTAATCAAGCCTCTAGGCTCCGGGCCCTTTAGCGGAGGTATTTCTTTCCATTTCACGTGTTTCATGTTTTTAACTAATGTTGGGTTTTTCATTATCTTTTTCTAAAATGATTAGCGATACCGCCTTGAGCAAACAAAATATCATCTGTTGTAAAATCAATATCAATTGTTTCTCGATCAAATTCTGGATCTTCAGCGCCACGGCCTCTGTTATCTTTAATATCATTAAGATAATTTGCATAAGCGGCAGCAACTTTAGTACTATTCTCGTTTGGAATATTTTTAGTAGCTTTCGTTCCATAAATTTCTTCAAAAACCATTATTGGGTCCTTACCAGCTGCTAAATCTTTAGATTGTTTTTCTGATAGGTAATCTGAGTTCATAACAATGTAACGAGCCACTCCTTTAGCGTTAGCAAACTCATTATTTTCATTATAATTCATTTTTAAAACAGACTCAGCGTCTAATGCGCTTTTGTCCGTAATTTTTGGTTTAAGTTCTCCTCTAGCAAAGGCCATTTTTTTTGCTTTCTCTGCATCCGCTATTGTTTTTGCAATTTCTATGTTTTGAATTATTTTATCAACCAATGGACTAACAGATTCTGGTCTCTTGACGCTAGGAACTGGCGACTTGGACTCTTTTGTTAGTTTAATAACTTGTGCAGATTTTAATTTAGAAGGATTTTTTGATTTTTCTATGTCTTTTAAGTTTTGTAAAAATTTTTCTTGCTCTTTTGGTTTAGAATTTTTTAAAGTTCGAGCAGTTAACTTAATTTCTTCAATAAATTTTGCTGGAAGCTTACGATTTTTTGCAATCCATAACAAAGCTTCTTGAGATACTGGGTTGTTATACAAACTTTTACCCATTTTTTGAATATTGCCACCAATCCCTAAAATATCTTTAGGTTTAATTCCTAGTCTTGCTAGAATTTTATAAATTTCTATTAAAACTTTCATTAATAATATGTTTTGTTAACTGTTGGCATAATTTGATCCTTATAATCTTCAGGGTGACCTAAAAAACCACCTTGTCTAAATCTCATTACTGCTTGAGTTGTACTATCGACTAAGTCATCATTATCACCAAAAGGAAAAGCAGCACATTCCTCTATGACTTCTTGCGCAAACTGTAAATGTGTAGGCGCCCACACTTGTCCACTCTCAAAAATGGGAGCAACGGAGTTTACTCTAGAGTGTTTATCATTACCTCTTGAAGGTGTAAAGTTAATTACAGGGATTCCCATGGCTCTAAGCTCATAGGTTAATGGTAATCCTGATGCCTTAGCTTCAATTAAAACTGTTTCTGGATCCCAGTACTTATATAATTTTAAAGCTTCACGTCTGAGTTCTGGAAATTCAAAACGATCTTTAACTGCATCTAATAAAATTAGTTGTTGAGGACTATCTTCATTCTCACGAAAAATACCCCAGGTCGTAATGGCTGAGTAATCGGCAGTTTCTTTTTTTAAAAATGCAGTATCGTAAGATTGGATAACATGATCACACGCGGGTATGCCTCTATCCTCCGGCCACTTCTTCCACCAGTCCCTTTTAATTAATGCACCTTCTTCAGAAGTTGGATTTTGCATATACTGTGCATTCCATTTTGGAAGGGCAACCGATGCTTTAACATTTAATAATTGTTCTAGTTCCCAGTACTCTGGCCACACCGGTGTATTGTTAGGAAGGATCGCAGGAAACTCAACTACTTCCCACTGATCTGCTTTGGGGTCTGCAGCTTGTGCTGCTTGTAACATGCCTGTTAGATCCTTGGTATTCCATCGAGTCATAACGAGTACAATCATTCCACCTGGTTGAAGACGTTGACGTGGACCTGACGTGTACCATTCATAAGCCCGCTCTAAAGATTTAGCATTCATAGCGTCTTGCTCTGAATGAGGATCATCGATGATAAGTAAGTCCGCACCACGACCGGTTACTGCTCCCTCGACACCAACTGCAAAATACTCGCCCCCTTGTGCTGTCTGCCAGCGACCAGCGGCTTTACTATCTTCTTGTAGTCTCGTTGGAAAAACTTCTTTGTATTCCTCACTGTCCATTAAGTGTTTAGCCTTACGACCAAACCTTACAGCAAGTTCGGCTGTGTGAGTTGCTTGAATTATTTTTAATTTTGGTCTGTTACCGATCATCCAGGCTGGTAGTAGGAAGGATGCAAATTCAGATTTTGTATGTCTGGGTGGCATATTCACAATAAGCCTTTTAGACTTTCCAGATTTTAAATTATTAAATTTTTCTGCAATAATTTTATGATGCTCCCCCTCTATAAAATCAGGCCACATATGTTTTACAAAATCCATAAAATTTTCCTGAATTTTTCTATGCCTTTGTTTTTCGTCTTTCTTAACAACTAGCTTTTTTAACTCTTTCCTAGTTTCAGGGTCTAGGTTCTCAATGTTTAAATTTTTTAAAATATTTTTTATATCAGGCATAATTTTACTTATGGGTGTCAAAATGTTTTTACAGGGTACGTACGCCTAAATCAAACATATTATCCGAGAGTAGTGGGACCCCTTTTGACGTTGTGTGTAATACTTTTTATATATTACAGCTTTTTTCGGATTGGGTCTGGTACCTCTATTAAAATGCCGTGCGCGCGAGCGGGCGCAAAATGCGCTGCAACCTGTGGTTGCATGTGTCCTGTTCCTTGCGCGTGACATATATGTCACATGTGTGTTGCATAATTACAACTACTATATTTAGTGTGGCCCAACCGCTGCAGTCTATACGTTACCGTTAGATAATCACGGCGGGGTTGATATAACTATATAAGATAATCCTATATTAGTCAAGTGCAATAGTGTCGCAGGCCAGATTAGAACCATTCTAAACGTGAATACAACCTGTAGTTGATGCAGTATCTGCATACATTCTATAGTTGCATTGTATAATATATACCGCCATCCCCAGCCACCGTCCAAGTATATAGGATAATCTTACATATGTCAAGAAGTTTATTTCACTTTAATGTAAATAAATATCTTGTTTATATAGGATAATCTTATATACTTTTAATATGACACAAATAAAACAACATGGAGGACACTAATGGAATATGTATTATTAATCGTAATACTAGGGATAATTGCGGCAGGTGTTTGGGTAGCTAAACACAATCAGCAATTTATTGATGAGCAAAATAAAAGAATAAGACAGGACCAAAAATGGAGGGATAACAATGCCGGCTGATTATGGACTGACAATAGATAAGTTAATTGATCATAATAAACTTCAAAATAAAATGATCGCAGGTCAAATAGATGAGCTTACAATTCTTAGAGGTAAGCTCGCAACTGTGGAGCATGACGCCAAGGTTACAAGATATATAAGTTTATCTTTTGCTGGTCTGTTCATGGCTTTTTTAGTGTCCGTAGGATTAACGGCCTAACAAAATTTAAGAATTTGGGCGGGTGCTGAATAGCATATCCCCGCCCGGATGGGTGATACAGTAATCCCGAGTTAAAAAAATAATAGCTGGCAACAGCTTCTAAAACACTAGAATTGTAAGTTGTAAACTTATTGGCCTAACAGTGCCACCTTAGCGGGTTTAAACTGTGGGTTGATAGCAGGACCACAAAAATGCCGGCGGGCCTGCTACTGATCCCTGAGCCTAGTTGCATTGCAATCAGTGGGATTTCCCGCCTAGGCTCTGGGATCAGTGTTGAGAGGCGAGAAGTTTTACTTCAATTGAGCTAAACTCTTTAACTATGAGAATAGGCTGATCAAGGCCCTCTATTAAAAATTGCCGCCCCTTGCGGGCCGCCTTATAAACTTTGGGCCAATCCTCAAGCGGGCCACAAGCCACAAGCAACGCTTGACAATAGTTATAAGATAATATAGGATACATTTAGAAAGCGAGGAAGTATGAATATAAAAGAAGCAAAAGCAATTACAGGAAGCCTAACACGGACAAGCAAAATGCCGGGCCTGAGTTATAGCCTGCCAGCGTGGGAGTGCAAAACGGGTTCAAAGTTACGTAAGATTAAAAACTCAGTTTGCGCTAGCTGTTATGCACTTAAAGGAAATTATGTTAGATACTCAGCAATTAAAGCGGCTCAGTATGTAAGATTAAAAAGCTTGACCAATCCGCTTTGGGTTGAAGCTATGGTTACACAAATAAAACGGCAAAAGTTTTTTAGGTGGCATGACGCCGGAGACATCCAATCAATGGACCACTTAAACAAAATTTTTGAAGTGTGCAGGTTAACCCCTCAAATTCAACATTGGATGCCCACACGTGAGGCCCAGTTCTTAAGTCAAATTGAGAACCCGACTGAGGATGTCCCACAAAATTTAATAATTCGTATGTCCTCGCATATGATTGACCAAGCGCCCGTTAAATTTTGGCCGTGGACGTCAACGGTAACAAGTAAGGGCGGCGCGAGCTGCCCAGCACCGTCACAAAACAACACCTGCGGAGATTGCCGCGCGTGTTGGAATAGAGGCTCAAGCAATGTAAGTTACGGTAAACACTAACAGGAAGGAAACAATGACAAAAAAAAATAAAGATTTAGAGCGTTTTAAAACTCTCACTCAGTTTAAACAAACACCGCCCGAGGGCTGGACCGAGGAAGCAAAAGCAGGCGCCAAGCAGGCGGCGGCGATTGGTTTAAGTCTCGATGACCTTGACGACAGCGGCGACATGGCTGCTGAGTTTAATGAAATCATGGACCTTAACAGCGATCTATATAAAAAATAAACAAGCGGAGATAATATGAAAAAAATTAATTATAATGATCTGACACATTATTTCTTGCGGCCACACTCAGGGCTACCGCGGTCATATATAGATAGTTGTGAGAAGTTTTTTAGAGAATTAAAAAATTTAAAACTTGCTAGATTGACTGCAGAAAATGTTCAAAAGAAAAAAAACACCAACCACAACCGGAGATAATATGTCAATAATAAGAGATCTAATAGAAATTGAGAAAGTATTTACAAAAAACAAAAAGACGCCCTGCGATATTGCAGCGGCGTTAGAAGAGGAACTTTACTCGGAGAGTAAAGGAGAAGACATCAAGCTCGGAGATATGCACCTCACCCATTACATAAGAAGACAATTAAAAGATGAGCGCGCGGATGATGAGATCATTAAGAAGCTTAATAAAAAAATAAGACATCTAAAAGAATTTATTAGATTGAATATAGAATAATGTGGTTTTTTAAAAACGGCGTCGGCTGGCTTGTTAAACACAATAAAGGCCTCAAGCCACAAGCTAGTCGCAGGTCTCAAGCGCCTATATTCAGGCAACAAGCTACTGTAACTTATTTAAAAATTCGTGACAGGCATCAAGCCCCAAGCAACAAGCCTCTGAGGCATCAAGCCTCAAGCCGCAAGCGTCAAGCTGAAGAATCTTGTCTCCAGAAAACAAATGGTAAGTGCCCTGAGCCAGGGACTTAACCAAGATAAATGAATGCTTAGGATGCCTAACATGGAATGCTAATTGGTGTGCCGACAGCCGAACTTTGTAACGCGATGTAACTGGAGTAACTTTTAATTCAACAGTGAAAAAGATCCCAGAATTATTATACCCCAATAGATCGGGAGTACCAAGTACGCTACTATTTTCCAGTCTAGTCCAACTAATTTTTGATAAACTTTTCTTAACTTCATGCCATAATTTTGTTTCAGGATTCACTAAATAACCACCGTTACAAATTCTTACAGAATGAGTTTTGCTTTCCCCATCTTAGCGACTTCTTCATGTGTATGAATTACTAAACGATGTGATTCTCTAGCACCTAAAATTTTATTTTCAACTAAATTCACACCAGCAATATCAAAATGTTTTCCGTCTGGAGTTCTAACTTGAACTCTAGCGTCTTGGGTTACACTTGCTTTTTGTTTGGGTCCTAAGAACTTATCCAACAAAGGCATTAGATCTCTTCCTTTAAACATTACAGTCCCGCATCTCTCAATCTATTCGTAAGAGTAGCAACATCCATAGCAAGTAATGTGTTGTCTCTTTTTAAATCTTTGACTTGTTGCTCAAGATCTAGAATAGCAGCGCCTGCTTCTCTACATTTCTTTTGCATATATTCTTTTTGTTTCGTTAACATATCGATCTGTTCCTCTAAATCGTTAGGTCCTCTTTTATTAAATATAGCTGCACTAGCTACATTTCTTGCATGAGTTATTGGGCTTAACACGGTTTTAATTGCTTGATTCACATGACTCCTTTCATTTTCGTATGTTTTATCTTCGTCTTTCATTAATTGACTTTATAAGATAATCTAATTATATTGTCAACCATGGAAGTACAGAAGAAAAAAAGAGGCCCATTACCTAAGCTTACTCCAATGCAAGCAAAATTTGCGGAAGCATTAGTATTTTTTGAGGGCCGTAGATATGCCTATGAAGCAGCTGTTGAAGCTGGTTATACCAAAGATAGGGCAAGACAAACAGCATATGAACTGCAGAATCCAAAGTTATATCCAATGGTTGCAAAATATATTGGTGAACTAAGGGATGAACGTAATAAAAAATATGGTGTTTCTTATGGTGGTCATTTAACAGAATTAGGTAGAATTAGAGATGAGGCTATAAAAGCTAGATCATATTCTGCTGCAACAGTAGCTGAAAAAGCTAGGGGTCAGGTTGGTGGATTTTATTATGATCAAAAAATTATACGTACTGGTAAACTCGATGAGCTAAGTGAGGAAGAATTGGATATGAGAATTAAAACAATCAAGGAAGACAACGCTGTGTTATTGGAAGTAGATCCAGAAGAAAAACCAGAAGATATAAAACCTAAACTACCTTTAGTTTAATTAACTTTTTTAATAGATTGTATGACTGCTGTTGGGATTATAGTAGTACTACCAATAGTATCAAACGTGGGATTATCTTTAGACATAATATAATCACTGAATATTCTGGTAATACCTTTTGTTTGGCTTAACAAATAACCTTTAGATACACACAGCGGTAACTTTTCTTTGTTTAAATCTTTTGTATTACTCCAGCCGGCATCACCTTCGATATCAAGCCACTCTATCTCTACAAATGGGTAGTCTTCAATCCGATTGCCTAAAGATTTTAAATTTAAAGGGAAGATCTTTTTGTTTTTGATTCTTCTTTTTGTTTTTTTCTTGCTTTTCTTTTTTGCCATAGAAATCCGGGTTATGCTTTTCGTTAAACTTCTGTATCCAATCAGAAGGACCGGACCAGTTTCTGTTTCGACCTATCATATCCCAACACCTATAGCATTTCCAGAATAAATTTTCATGTTTTTCCAATCCAAACCTTCCTCGCGGCCCCTAACTTTTAAAAAAACGTTGGTATTATTGGCTGATCACCTCAATCACCAGATCACCTCTCTTTTAAAACACCGAATTAATGATTTATGTATTCTCAGATTACTATAGGGAGGTGATGAACCGCGGTTTTACTCACTTTTTATTTCTTCAATTGGTGCTTCCTCATCCATCATCTGCTGCAATAGCATAATACGGTCCTGACAAGTCGACATTGTGGTCAAAAGTTGTTCTATTTTGTTAAACAACCCACTCAAAGTCGCTTGAGGCCTGCCGCCTGTGTCTGCATTCAAGTATTTTTTCAAAGCTTTTTCAGACTCCATCATTAACTGAAACTGTTTTTTACTAACAGCCTTAACTATTTCTTTGTTCATAGTACTTATCCACCCTTTCTAAAAACTGATTTTGATATTTAATAAACTCCTTGCCACTCACAGAAAATTTCTGAAAATAACAATCCGGAGTGCACATCAGTATTACACCCTGAGTTATGTCTGTATTGTAGACCTGGTTATGAGCCATCGCATAAGCGCCTAACTGCATAAAATAGTCATCAATCCATTGTCTTTGTTTAGGTTTATTAGACTGTTTAAAATCAATTATAGAATCTTCATAGTCATAAACCCCAACTAAGTCTGTTTGTCCGGCGTACTTGCCAGGATAATATAGGGTAACCTCACTGCCCCATATCTCCGACATGTCGCCTAAACCCTTATTAATAATCACATCAGCCATCGTCTTAGCTTTCGCACCTTCCGGAGTTAAATCTAAATGTCCCTCACCCAGTACATGCTTTTCTAAATGTAAGTGCATATTGGTACCCCGCGAAGCTGCAGTATCTCTAATTCTCTCTGCCTCAATGTTGCCAACTTTAGCTAACCACTTGGCCAAGGATGCTTTCTTCTCCTCAGACTCAGTGGCTTTTAAAATCGTTGTAACACTTGGTAACTTTTCTTTACCAACTGCATAAGTTCTAAGACCATCGGTTGTACTACGTGTACACGGTGGATAATGATATAATTTATTCCAATTCATTATAATTTTTTCTGTATTTCTTTTAAATATTCTTCATTCTCTTTTTCAATTATCATCTCTCTCCGTTTACGCTCAAGTATCGTGGTAACTAAATCAGCTTTCTTATCATTAGATATAATAGTATTTATAATGTCCTGGCGTTCTTTCTTATTACGTTTAGACTGCTGATAACTTTCGTCTAAATCACGTTGTTCTTGCTGCAATTTATCAAATTTTTCTTTTTTATCTGACACTTTTTTTATTCTCCCAAATGTTATTATTAAAAACTTGGATTAATCTTGTTAACTCAATATTATATTTTTTACCTTGTTCATTGGTAAATTTAACTTTGCAATCATTTGCCGGTAGTTCTGTTCCAGCATAAATTAATACAGTATCCATTTCTTTTTTAGCCATATTTAAAAAACCCCTTTCTTTTCATTGCGTTATGTTTCTCAATTTTTTCAGCCTCTTCTAATTTAATACAATCTTCAGTGTATTGGTTTTCAATCTCATTATATAGTTTAGACCAATATTTTTTCTTAACACCTTTATTGATTTCTCTTATTTGGCTTATGTTTAATTTTATAAGAAACATACCTGCTTGTCCTGATGTTGCTTTTTTCCAAAACTTTTTATCAAAACTATTTCTTTCTTTTTCCCAATCATGCACAACTTTACTTAACAATTTACCTATGTTAGGTTTTTTATTAACTTCATAACCCCATTCATCATATTCTTTAGTCATTTTTATTCTTCTTTCTGTAGCCGTAACCATTTTTTCTATTACCATATAACTTTTGCCATGACCAACTACTTAAGTAAGTAGAATAATGGTATATTTTCTCCAATATGTATTTAAAAACCATTGCGTTCCTCTATCTTTTTTAAATCTTCTGCTGCATCGTAGTCTTGATTTATATCTTTTAAAACTTTTTTAAGATCCTTGACGCTTGTCTCTGTATTCACGACACCTTTACTAAAAATTCTCTTAAAATTTTCAGTGTATAAATCATTCGCAGGTCTTGATTTACCGTCGTACTTAAATTTTTTCGTCATTATTTCTCCTCTCTTTTAAGACTCTAGTTATATTTACTATATCAGATAACCTAACCTGATTTTTTCTATTATTACATCCCACACAACAGAAAACTATATTATGTCTACTATACGTTAAAGTCGTATCTAGTCTATCAATTGAAAAATTAGTTTCTATACCAGATCTTCTTCCTCTAGTATGTCCTTCACCACATATACCTAAATCCCGTTGATAGGTCCAAGGTTTTCTGCAGTACTCACAATTTCTACCGTAGTCTTGAATATACAACATCAATTCATCATAGACTTCTTGTTTGTCTTTAAACTCTGGGACCCAAACTTTTCTTCTAGCTTTTCTTTTTGCTCGTGCAAATATTCCATTTATTACTTCATTAACATAGCCTCTTTCTGTGTTAATATATTTGTGATTAGCAATAGCAATTTTATCTTTGTTTTCAGCACGATACTTAACTTTTCTTTCTTTATCGCAAGGCGTGCAGCAGAAATTATAACGTCCGTTATGACTTAAATAAAATTGATTCATAGGTAGTTCTTTTTTACAAATACTGCATTTTTTATCCACAGATACATCCTACAAAACTACCACTCCCATCATTCATAATGTGCAGGTTTATTGTGTCTGCGTAGCCGCTTAGTTTTAATCTTAGTATCTCGCATAGGTCCATGCAGTCTACTGGTGCCAATAAAGATATATGTTCCATCACTTGCTTTGTGACAGGAATTAATTGATAAAGTCCGTCGTCTAATATTATTAGTTCCATACATTATTCTTTGTTTTCTTTAGCATCATAACTTTTTGTGCCCCATGTAATAACTTTCTTTAACCCTTTGGCTTCTAATTTTAAATTAGCATAAGGTTTCCACGCCCTGGTAATCATATTGAGTTCTAATAATAGAACGTTCCATTGTTTTAAACTTATGTTATCGCTGCTTATAGTTAATTTTTTCATGTTTAATTAATTGTTTGAACATTGTGGTATAAGGATTAAAATCAAAATCCCTACTGCACCCTGTGGACGCCATCAGAATCAATAATAATATCATCAACTTCATCTGCATTAACCTCCCCTTGACTGTCACAAACCCCACACTGAGCTGTAACTTCTTCTCTAGTTAGTTCGTAGGGTACTCTAACGTACCCATTACCTTTACAATGCGGACACGTTACTTTAATCGGTTTTTCCGTTGCCATTTGTTTTTCCTTTTTTTATACGTTTCATTTCTTTCTCAACTATGTACTCTAAGGTTTTTGATAAGGACAATGGGACCTCAAAGATTTGTTTACTCAGTGTCATGACATCGCTATAAGTAGCTTTGTTAACACAGATGTTTTTAAATTTAGTAGTATCTGTCATATTTCTCCTTGTTAGATAGTATGGGATAATATATAATAACAAAAAGATGTCAATAAAAAAATATGAAATATGTTTTATTAATGGTTTTATGTAGTGAGCTTGCAGGCAATCAATGCAAGGTTATTCCTACGCCTACAATTTTATTCAATGATTATAGCAGCTGTATTGTTTATGGTTATGATTATTCACACACTTTAATGGCCGGTTTTGATCCAGAATGGACTAATAGTATGTTAGCTTATACAAAATTTTCTTGTAAAAAAGAAACTGTTACTTGACAGCAACAGTAATGTGATATATTTGTCACTACTTCACACCTTTTTTCTTTCTGCCTTTATTTCTTTAAAGGCAGGAAGTTATCTTCCCTGGCCTTGATATTTCTTGTGTCTATTATTTAATTTTTCTGATTTTGATTTAGATTTTTTATGTTTTCCCGGCCGCTTCTTAGGTTTGTCACGGGGTGCAAATTCTGCGCCTTTAGCTTTTTTCATTGTTACCTTTTAGATTCATAAGATCATCTGTTTTGCTATTCATAATAGGCATGTAACTTATCTTACCATTTATTTTTTGTTCTAAATCAAAACCACAACTCATGCATCTAAAAACTGTTTCATAGATAGATACTAACACAGTGTAACTATTGCATTGTGGACAATCTCCATTTACAACTTCTGCTGAAACCTGTGCACCTTGTTTAAGGTATTTTAATTTTTTCTTAGGCATAACCATGCGCTTTCAAACATGTCGGACAAGACTTTTTAAATCTAACATGTTGGCTGCATTTAAAAACTGTTATTTCTGGTTCAGGTATATCTTCATAGAATTCTAAGTGTTCATCTTTTTGTTTTGTGGGTGTAAATATTTTTTTTAATAATTTAATAAACATCTTTTATCTCTTTCCAAGGTGTATTAATAATTTTTGAATTATCTAAATGAGGTTGTTTAATATTTTTATTGTTATTTAAAATAATTTCAGTAGTTTCTGGATCCGTGTCCATTGGCACTTGCCCAATAAAAAAAGATTTATCTAACTCTTTTTGTTTTACTGGTTTAGGGACTAGTATTTGATTTGTTATATCTTTTACAACTGTCATTACTTGAGTATAAGCTTTTTTATAGATTTTTCACCTAAATAAATTTCTGTTTCTGCCATTGATTTTATACACTGGTATTCAACATTAGTGTTGACAGCTCTATTAGCAATTCTTTTACCTTTTAAACAATCACTCATTGCTGGTTGTATTCTATGTTCTTTTATTTCACCATTAACAATCATTAATAATGCAATAACCATTTCAGTCATACTGTTTTACCCTTGTTAGGCCCTTGCTTTAACACATATTTTTGTGTACCATTCCTGCCAGTTTCTACTTCTTTTTTTAAATCTTTTACAAACTTCATTTGTTTTGCTTTTTTTGACATCGAATCAATGTAATCTATAATTTGTCTACTAATGCGCCCCGTTGCCATTTGCCCTTACCTTATCTTTTAAATCTTCAATATCTTTTAATGCTTTTTCTAATTGATCTCTTAAAAATTCTATATTAACTTTGTTTGTCATATTCATCTCTTGAGTCTCTTCCATCTTTTCTACAGACTTATATAAATCTTCCAATAAAAAATGTTGCTCCTGATCCACGGGGACCTGTTCAGATTTTTTTAATAAATCATTTGTAAACAACTCACGTGATGTCTCCAACGATACTAATCTTGAAGTCAGCTCTGTATATCCAAGTACACCCATAGCAACTAAAATTATCAAAGAGGCTACCGTTTTCATCGGCATCTGTACAGCAGCTGATTCTGATATGTTTAATGGTTTATTTGACATTTTTTTTCTTCTTACCACATTTACATCTCGGTCCTGCTAATTTGTTAGCAATCCATTCCGTAATATTATCAATTTTTCCGAAGAAACTATATAAGAATTTATCAATCATTTTTAGGTTTTGGTAGAGGAAGTATATAGTCTTTTGGTGGAATTTTCAATTTGCTTTTACTAGGTCCTATGATCTTATCCCCCATTAATTTAAGGTCTGGGTTCTCTTTTTTGTAGCCATCCTTCATATCATCCCACAAACTTTGAGAATCATCAGGTCTGGTAGTGTCTCTTGTAGGAGTAATACCTCTACATTTCATAACTAACAATCTAAAATTTTTATTTTGTGCAAGGCTTGGGTTATTATTAACTCGACCACACATCTTCATTAATTCTAATTGTTGTTTGAGTTGTACGTTTTCATTTATAGTTTTACAATCTACACCTAAATATTTTCTGTATGTGAAACTTAAATATTGTTGTTCGTTAGTGCTGTTGTCTGAGTAATTATAATCAGTATCACGTCTTTCTGTTCTAACTTCCATGTCACCACATCTTGCACCATATTCGTTAAGATATTCGTTTCTACTATGTGCAGGTCCAC
>Ga0208134_1001019_pt1 | contig 17065 bp, 19 predicted proteins | sample VirMetDEL_Mar_31_FD_184515 | JGI IMG/M metagenome (GOLD analysis project Ga0208134, IMG submission 184515) | Aqueous microbial communities from the Delaware River and Bay under freshwater to marine salinity gradient to study organic matter... | ecosystem: Environmental > Aquatic > Marine >... | reverse complement strand
TTAAGATCAATCGACTCAGCAATAATAGCGTCAAACACAGCCTCCGCTGTAAGTTGACCATCTTGAGCTTTCTTTCTAAGTTCACTGAAAGGGATACCCATGCCATCAGCGATAGCACGAGCCAGCCGAGGAATACCCTCAAGGACAGAGTTAAGTTCTTCACCACGGAGAGTACCAGAGGCAAGACCCTGACCCAGCTGGATGATAGAAGCTTTAGCTGTGTCGGCTGTGGCACCAGAGAGAGTGGCCGCTTGCAGAACTGCTTCTGTAGCTTGGATAATCTCTTGTGTGCCTTTACCGGACTCTTGTAGTGCTAGACCAAACCTGTTAAAGGTGGTAGCAGCGGTAGAAACAGGTAGACGAGCACGGGCAGAGACCCCGTACAGTTCTTTCATTGTAGCTGTGAGTGCTTGCCCACGGCCTGTTACAAGAGCAAGCTGGTTTTCTAGGTTGGTTAGTTGGTCCGACGCGTTGGCAAAGCTTTTTGTTACGACAGAACCAGTAAAGGCAGCAGCAATAGCCACAGCCGCTTTTTGGAACCCACGAGTCACTTGTTGAGCTTTCCGGTCCAGATTTGCTACTGAACGTTCAAGGCGTGACAGGTCGGTCCTTGCTTGGGTACTATTTGACCGTACCCGAATTTCTACACCACTCATTTGTGACTCCTTAATAAGTTTGCCCCCAAACAATAACCTCTCATATGAGGCACCATCTGGGGGCAGTTATTATCTTTGGGTAATAATTCCGATTTCAAGAAGAACCTGCTCAATAAAGAAGCTAGGCGCTTGTTGGCTGCTACCGTTGTTTAGGTAGCTGATGTATTCTACATCGTTGGCGATTACCGCACCACGGTAACCGTCTAGTTGTCTTCGTTCTTCTGTTAGCCAACCCTGCCTTGCTTCGCCTGTGTCTACAGGGGTTACAATCTGGAGTTGATCTACAGCATAGTTTACGAGTTCATCAATTTCTACGTTAGCGAGTTGTTGAACTTCTTTCCTAATACGATCCATTTCACGTCTAAAGTTTACAACTTCAAGACTTACTAGGGGTTTTCTTTGAACCATTCTTTCCTCCTAAGTCTAGGTTGAAACCATCTCCGTCTTTTGCTTTAAGCATCTGAGCAAGGAAAGGCCCCTTCGGAATGGCTCTGTCGTTAATTTGTTTATCTTTCTCAACCTTCTTGAGGTGTTGAATAGAAACAAAAGCGTCTTCTGGCTTACCTTTGAAACCAAAAGACTTCATAATCATGTAGGAACGGAAGTCTTCTCGCCAACCAATAGGTCGTTGGTCGAAGAAGGAGACCCACTTTCTAAGCTCTGTGTAAGGCATTTCGTCCAGCATCTTGTAGACAGGCATACCTAGTTGGTGAGCAATCTCAAAGATTACTTCTTCTTCGCTAGTGAGTTTCCCGAATCCTCATCCCCCACTGCAAGACCGCAGTACTGTAGGATTGTTTCAGAGAGTTCTGTTAGGTCAGAAGGTGGGAAGGTGTTGAAGTCTTCATCGGTCATTTCTTCCGCGTCAACCACTGCCATACGCAGGACTGTACGAAGGACGCCCATTTGATCAGCATCTTCGTCTTTAGAGTTGCCAGCTGCTTTCAGCACATCACGGACTTTCATAACGTCATTGATGGAAAGCTTGCGGATTTTAACTTTGTCGCCCATGAAGGAGACTTCTTTAAGTTGTTCTTTACCTACGAGGTGTTTCATTTCTTATTCCTAATCTATTAACTATAGTTGTTGTAGTTGTCGTCTTTAAAAAGACTTTTGTTATTCTCTTGGAAATCGTCTAGCATCTTTCGACACGTATGAAGCACGGAGAGAGTTTCCATGATCTCTTGCCCTGCTTTGCTTTCACCATCAAAGTCTTTGAAACGTTCAAAGGTCTTTCGAATACTGATGTCTACACTCCGGCGCATGTGCTTGAAGGTTGTCCTCATTACGAAGCTCTTACTAAAGGGCGTATCTTGCATAACTGTTTCTTTCACTAGGAGGCAGGAAGCCCCTAAAGGCTCCCCGCTATTGTTTAAGCAGCTGCGACTGTAGCAGGACCGTAGAAATCCGACTGAGCGGAAAGGGTAACGGTTGCTGTAGTAGCGTCTGTAAGTTGTGGGTTAACCAGAACAGCTTCAATTTTACCAAGGAAGTAAAACTCTGTGTTCTCGCTTGCGATCGTTGCACCAAGACTGTCAGCGAGAGCAAGGTTACCATTGGACATCATAACGCGGAAAGCGACCTGTGTACCTTTGAGAGCTTCGATTGCCAACATGTCTTCTGGTACATAGTTAACTGTCACGTCGAGAGAAGGCGCGTCGGACTGGCCTTGAATCTGCGAGGAAGTTGCCTGACCATAGACAGGAACGTTAACGATGTTAGAAGGTGTACCCACGGAAGGGAATTCCCGGACAGAAGGCATACGCTGAATGTCACCAGAATTGACTGTCTGGAAGAGTGCCGCAAATTCGGCAGCTGTGTCTGTGTCTGCTGGGATTGTCCCAGAGAAGATGTCGAGGTAAGTGTAAATACCCGCACCAATAGTTGTAAGATGTGCCATTATTTATTCTCCATAATGCTTAAAGTTGATTTGGTAAGTTGCTCCAAAGAGCGAACTGTTATCACTGTCTATCCCCTCCATCCTTACGAAGGAAGTTCCAAGCTCAGTTCCATTTGTTAGTTTAGTATTCAAGAGTACTGTATTCAGGGCGTCGGCAATTTGCATAACGCGGTTCTGACCCTCACCAGCTTTGACAAAGATTCTTAGGATAACAAGACCACTAAGAGTGACTTTTCCTTGATAGTCTCTGTTTTCAGAGCTTCCGGGTAGAACAGTAATTCGACAATACTCGTTAGGGTTAACAAGATCACCAAAGTAATTCTCAGGTACAACCTCAATCCCTTTTGTCTGCCAAGCAGTAGAAGCGATTACAGAGTTGATGTCGTTAAGAAGGGCTTCAAACATTATTCATGCTCCTTCTTAATTTGTAGTGTAATGATGAACTCATTGTCATCATAGTCACCAATGTTGTATTCAACACCATCAATTGTCAGGGTGTCGTATACAGAGATATCAACACCAGACTTGATAATTGCCTCTGTTGAGGTTGCATTTGTCAAGGGGTTTGTTTTTGTAAGTTTGATTACTTCAACAACTGTAGAAGTTGAGGTTGAGGCGATAAGGCCCGTAGAAAAGTCATAGCCCGTGACCGATTTAGAGGACAGGGTGCCAGAGACAACGAGGTCTCCAACTGCTTTAAAGGCTTTGTCAACTGCCGAAGTTACTTTGTTTCTTAGTGACATTAGTTAGCCCTCCACCATAGGTTTGAACCACCGTTAACAATAAGAGGGCGGATAAACTTTGTGGCATTGTTAGTAATGATCGGCACACGCGTTACATCTGAGTTAGAGTCAGTCAAAGAAATAGACCCGACCGAGATAGACTCAAAGGTTTGAGTTTGGCCCAGTTGGATACCTTCATTGTTGAGCAGATGGAAGGCTTGTTCGTAAACCGCGATCTTTACTCTGTTTGGAACCTCGTCCACGGCAATTACAATACGTTGACCCATTTTCTGATCAAAGTAAGAAGCATTGCTACGTGGCCAAGCAAGAGCTTGGGAGGGACTAACAGCATACCCAATCCAATAGTTTTCATCAATTAGTTGAGTAGCAGTGACTAGAACTTGCTCTTTAACAGGAGTCGTGGCAGAAGCCCAAATAGAGCTATCTGCACGATCCCCAAAGTAAGCATCTGCCTCTGCAACAGTAACATAACTGTTTTCATTTAGAGTTAGAGCCATTAGTCCCTCCTAGAGATTAGCTGTGGAAAATTGGCAGGATACCAAGGTTCAGTGCATTCACTTTACGCGTAAAGGCTGTGTTAGCAGCATACGCAGTGTTAGTAGCAAAGGCGTTAGTAGCGCCAGCCCAGTCATAACCCATTGGGTGCATGATAAAGCCATAACGGTACCAGATATCTGTCGAACCACCACCCGTGTAGGAAGCAGCATCACGCTCAACTTCAACAGGGGTTGGAACAGAAACAGGAGCAAAAGAGATCGCTTCTGGTTTGATCAGGAATGTAGCCTTAGTAGACTGAGCATTCAGATCACCAGTAGCAGCGCCAGCGATCATCTGGTTCGCACGAGTTGGGATCAGGCGGAACTTACCACCAAAGATTGTAGCAAACTCAAGGTTACCATCGGTTACCATTGTGTCGTCAACAAGGTTAGCGGCACGGAACTCTGCCATGTTCTCAGGTGAAGTAACCATGTACATGAAGTCAGGCTCATAGTCTTTGAAGCCCATACCAACCGCTTGGAACAGACGCTCACCACGGGAAGCACCAGCAGCAGAACTGTCAAACAGTTTACGAGCGTCAGGAGTACCTGTAGCAGCAGCACCGAAGACACCGGAAGCGGCGTTAAGGTCTACGAAGAAACCTGTAGCAGCGGTATCAGCATCGGTATCAAAGTCAGCAATACCACCTGCACCAGCGCCACCAGCATCACCTAGAGCAACCTCAGAACCAGCTACACCCTTAAGAACGGACAACAGAGCGTTGTGCTCGTCCTGACCACGGACTTCGGCAAAGTCACGAGCGATCTTCAAGAGACCGTCCTGCTTCGACACGACTTCCTGCAGGTTTACCTGCTTGGCACCAAATGTGCGAACAGTCTTGATGTAGTTGCTGACTTCTGTGGTGATGTCAGTGTAAGTACCATCAGCGGCGTTCGAAAGCGAAGCGACGTTGATGTTAGCCGAAAGTGGCTGGTACCAGCGCATTTGACCAATAAAGCTTTCGCCATCGGCTGTGATATCGTCGCGCATACCTACGATACCTGTAGAGTTGAGTTTACGAGCTTCTGTGTAAGCTTCGTCGCTGTAAGCAGAAATCGCGAGGGCGATATTCTGGAAGTCTGTATTTGTAATAGCCATTTGTGTTATTCCTTATTTAAGAATTAGTAGCCGAAGCTACCGAGTTTACCCTTACGGGCCATTTCTAAAAGTTCGTCTCCGGTCATTTCCAAGATACCCTTTTTTGGGCTAGTATCGGATTTTCCACCGGGGTTATCTTTACCACCGCCTGTATTAGGCTTGGAGCGGAAAAGAAATTCGTTGTTAGTATCTTTTGAGTATTCTTCAACAAAAGAAGCAATAGTCTTACCGTCTTTGCTGACCCAGTTTCCATCATCGTCTTGTTCAAGATTATCGACAATATCACGCCGAGCCATTTCACGACTACGGTCATTCTTGAATTCGAGAGTGGCGAGTGCGCTTGACACTACCTGATCCCGCTTCAAAGAAGTGTTTTCTTGACGAAGAAGATCAAGTTCAGCGTTAGCTTCTGCAACACGCATTTCTGCAAGTTCCTGTAGCTTACCCTCTTCTTCGAGTTTCTTCATCTTTTCTTCTTTTCGAGCCTTGGCAAGATCAGCTTTTTCTTTTTCTGACTTGGCAAGTTTCTCAGCCATCTTATCCATGTTTGCTTTCATCTTAGCAAGCTTTTCTTCGGCAAGACGCTCAATCCGAGCCTCAATATCATCGTCATCGTCGTCATTAGACTGGTTGGTGTCATCGTCATCACCTTCTTGTTCAGCAGCTTCTGCTTCTTCAAGGGACTTCTGCGCTTCTTGCAACTGGATTTCCAGTTTAGCAAGTTCACCTTTGTCTGTTGTTTCTGACTTCTTTGCTTCGAGGTCGGCGATTAGTTTCTTAATTTCTTCAATACTCATAGTTTCTCCTTAAGCACAGCTTAACGTTATATAAAAATGAATGAGGTACGACCTCTATTCTGTTAGGGCCTTTGACTATTACAAATATATCATGGGCCAATCATACTGTAATCATTCTCACAGTATGGTAGTTTTAAAAGTTGGCAAAGATTGTTGTGATATACACCAATATCTTTAGCACAACCCCTTATTGACTCACCCTTTCGGGTTTGTTTAATTGTGTATTTCAAATCTGCAAAGGTTATTTTATTAAGGTTTTTATTGAATTTTGGGTTATACTGCGCTATGAGTCGGCCTTCAATAAACCGTACTTCTGCGAAGTCATCACTATCAAAAAGTATCTTAACAAATTGGTTATTTCCGTTTTTCAAGGCAGAAGCTACTAACCAAGCATAGTGTTCTTTACTTCTCTTGATAAACTGGAAAGCTCGATGAACTTGACCGCTTCCAAGGTAAACTAGTGTACCATCACTTTCATAGTGGCCATACACAATCCAAGTTTGGTCTGCGTTCTTTACTCTATTGCTCATAATTTTCCTTTATTTTAAAACATCAAGGCCCGATACCATAGAAGTAAGTACCTTCTGGATCAGCCAAAATATCTGCGCGAGTAATCGCGTTTGGTGGATCAATTAGACCTTGGCGCTTTGCCTCGTCTAAGAGTTCATGGTAGGTTGCACGGGATAACCCGTTACGACGCATTTCTAAAAGAGTGCGTCTAATCGTATCACCCTCAAGGGCATCTGCATAGATGGTCCTCAGAGCGGTTCTAGCACGATCGGCCTCTGCAATGTTAGTGAAGAAGGCGTCGTGGATGGTCCCTGTAGCAACATTGTTTTTACGGCCCCACAAGTGGAACTGTCTGACAATAACTGCGTCATTACTGTGGTTACCATTAACACCAAGGCCAATGGCAGCACGAGTAGTAGAGCCTTTACCTAAGAGTTTACCGTCCTGTGCGGAGGACTCGAAAATGTTCATAACTTTCCGTCCTGTAACAGGGTCTCTAAACTCAATTCGTTCTTGAATTTTAGGTCGATATCGTTGTGTCATAATCTTTCCGTCAAAAGTGACCCAAGGGATGTCTACCTTTTGTGACTCGGTTGTGTAGCTACGAGCAACCTTTTTCCAAAAGTTAATAAAGCTAGTAGTAACTGGGGCACGATCACTCAAGTTCTTTGACATAATCCGCGACACAGCCGCAAAGTCATTAGGAGTGATAATACCCTGACGAGCATTCATAATTTTCTCAACAAATTCTCCTGTAGCCGTATGGATTTCCATAGCGTCTTGGATGAGTTGTCTTCCGATAGAAACATCATTGTTGACGAGTTCTACCAATTCTTTTCTGAAGGCCATAAGGTCGTCTACCGTGTTAGAGGCGTTAAGCCGAGTAGCAACTTTGATTTGGCCATCAATTATTCTTAGTTGTTCTGATAGGTCTGCCTTGGTAATTGTAAGGTAGCCTTTGTCTTGTAGAATCTTTGCGAGTTTACCAGCAACGTTTGCTGTCTTGGTAGCTTCACCCGCGCCATAGAATGTTACCCACGGTGTTCAACGAGGTCGTTAGGCTCGTCCGCATAATAATAGTTTGTGTACTGTTTGCTTCTGCATTTCTTAGAGATTGAGGGGTGTCTCACATTGTGAGCACGACCTGCTTCCCTAACAGAACCAAAAGTACCTAAAGGTGTAACTACTGAACGACTTCTGGGGTGCTTGTCCCCAGTTTTACCTTTCATATACATACCATGATTAGGGTCTTTAAAGATATGGGCATTTGACGCTACCATCTCTTCCCTTTTAGTTTCCCACTGTAATAAAGCACTCTCTTTTGCAAGATTGCGGTAGTGGTCTTCTTTCATGTGACTGTACTTTGAGAAAGCCTTCTTTGCTTCTTCAAATTGCCTAGCTGTTATCTTACGCTCTGGTCTACGATACGTATCACACATTCCAAACCAAGCTCTAGCAAGTTTTGGTGTTCTGTACATATAAAATAGAAGAGCATGAGCAACGTAGTGCGCTCTAGCTGACAGGTAAATTAGATTGTCGTTTTCATCTGAGCCTCCCATACACTTTGGTAAAATGTGGTGGCGTTCAGAATAACCTTTCGGTTTATGCTCAGACCCATGCTTTTTAAGCAAGTTCAAATAAGCCTTTTCGTAGTTCATTGGAGTTCCTTTAGTTAGGTTATTATACTGCTACATGTTTCCATGTAGATCAGACTATATCATCACCCTTTTCGGGCGCTCTGCGCTTCCATCTAACATTCAGATGTACTCCTTTCGGATAGTCGTTGCACGTTCCCCTTTCGGGGCTTCGCTCAGGATTGTCTACAGCATTACCTGTTTAGGTTTTCCCTGAATTCACAGAGTTTAGAGAACACGATTTACATTATGTTCTGCGCTTTCGCGGCTTTAGCGAGGTCTTCCCAAGTCAGGTTTGCATTCCGAAGAGAAGCAATAGTCTTAAACTCTGGATCGTTGATTGTGTCCATAGCAACAAGGTCATACAGACGGTTCTTCTTTGTAGTAGCAAGAACGTTTGATGCTTGGGCAATAGAGCGGTCACCTGTTGAGAGAGCAATAATCTGAGCACCACTAGAAGAGGCGTCATTCTCGATCATAAGCTTTGTCTTGTAAGTGGACAGTTTCTTCCAGTTATTGAAGTCACCATCAACTGCATCATAGATACGAGCATACTCAAGAGACATACGCGCAAGTTTACCAACCTCTGCTCCTTCTAACCCCTGCATAAGCGGGTGTTCAAGGAACTCACGAAGACGTCTGTCTCTCTGGGTTTTGGCTTGCATAATACGACCAAGCTCAAGTAGCTTAGCTTCATTACGTCTAAAGATAGATAAACGACCAGACTGGGTTAAGGCTTCTGTAGCGGGTCCAAGGAGGGCACCGAGTTGAGTACGAAGTTCTCGTACACCCTGAGCGTCCATTGCCACGGCACGTCCTGAGTTAAGGAAAGGTCTAACCAGTTCGCCACCTGTCGGGGTAAGATACCCACGGTGATAAACACGTCCACGAGAGTCAATAAAAACCTGTGTTCTAAACGGTGCTCCACGGAGTCTGTGATACTTAGCTGTTGCCATCATACCATAACCCTGTTCACCACGTTGGAGGATTTCGTGTCTAAACTCGTTGAGAGCATCATACTTCTTAGAGTTACCACGAGGGTCTCGAAAGCGCACAAGGTCATCCATAAAGTCAAAGAACTCATCATCAACAGAGTATTCTACATCCATGACGTGATTCATCATGTTGGCAAAATCTCTATCAATCTGCTTTGGATCGAAGTCAGCAAACCGATTAGCTGAGATGATTGGGATACCAGTTTCATTACCACGAGCATCAACAAAGGTTTTCTTCCCTGCCTTTACATAAAGACGGTCTCTTGTGTTGACAACACCAAGGCGTCTAGCAATAGTGTTCCTGCGTTCAGCTTCTTGAAGCTTGAGCAGAGTCTTGTCAATTACAACTACCTCACGGCTGACTGTGTCACCCCAACCACCGGACGCACGCCCAGTATCCAGGTCGAGAACACCACGACGGGTCTTACCACGGAAACCAATACGGATCAAGTTTTGATCTTTCATATACTGTAGTACGCGGGAACCCTCTGTGTGATAGTCCTTAAGGGTGTGACTAATACTGGGAACAAGACTGCCAATATCGTTTGCTAGACTCTGACCAATTTTAATAGCGAGGCTATCGTAGTCAGTAGACTGCCCAGAGGCAACTAGTTTAAAGGTCTTTGTCATAGCTTCGAGAGCCTTTTGATCAATGATCTTAGAGGTAGGTGCTTTAGCATGAATTGCAAACTCATAGTCAAGAATTCTACGGGTCTTCTCGTTCAGCTTGGAGATTTGTTGTGTCCACCAGCTGTCAGAAGGGTCTCGATCGAACTTCTTTTTGAAATCACGGTAAGCCTTTCTCATAGGAATGATCTTATCCAGCATGTCTTCTTTAAACTTCCTTACCTGCTTATCTGTAATAAGGTACTTAGAGAAGTAAGAACGGAGAGGGGCACGGCCTGAAAAATAAGCCTTCTCAGCGAGTTTCTTTCCTTGTGTACGACGCCAAGCATCGATAAAGCGTTGGTCTCGGAGTTGATCGTTAGACAGGTCAGCGAGGTTGTAGTATTTCCCCATAATCTGAACTTGGGGGGTGTCTTTACTCAGGTAGCTAACAAAAATCTGTGATCTAGCCCGTGACCGGGTGTCCAGAAGACGCGATACGTTTTGGACAGCAAAGCGGTTCTCAGCACGAATAACAGAAACGAGGTCATCCCAAGGTCTCTTATCGTTGTTGTAACGTTGGAAGACAACACGAAGGTTCTCAATAGCAACTGTCTGTTGGTTCAAAGAAATCTTATCATCAAGGCCAGCAACAGTACTTTCAATAAAGTCTTTCTGATCAGGAGTAAGGTCTTTTGAGTTCCTCATAAAGTCAATACGCTCTTGGTAGAGGTTGAAGTCTGGATCATAGAGAAGGTTGTTCTTTACTTCACCAGTAAGAGGGTCCGAGGAAAAGTTACGCTCATCAAACTCATTACCGACACGTCTACGAGAGGCCTGCTTACCAACAAGGCTTGTACCTTTATAGTTAGTCAGGGCTAAAGTAGAGTTGAAGTCGTCTGAGTCGTTGAGGAAAAGGTTTTTTACCTCCGCTTTATATTGTGGGTTGTTGACTAAGGTTGAAGGTCGCTTTACATCGATAGAGAGGTCCGTGGACTTCATTGACTGACGTGGGCGGAAAACAGCGGTTGCGTTAGCAGCACGGCTTCTCAAAGCTTGAATACTGAGAGCAGTCCCTTTTGGGGAAATGAACTCCGAAGCCTTAAGCTTACCTTGTCTAAACATGTCAGCGGCAGTCTTACCACCAAGAAGCTTATCTTGTATTTCCATAGGCTGTCGCTTAAGGAACTCTGTGAAAGTTTTGATAGAGGCAGGGTTGCCGTTGAACTTAGCAACGTCTAGCTTAGCTACTTCACCCTTTTTCAAACGATCGGAAGCTGACATAGCAGCAAGTTCGTCTTTACTCTTTAGCACAGGTACCATCGAAGAGCGACAGTTGAAGTGCAATGGTGGGCGATACTGCATGTCATCAATTTTGTATACATTACCGTTATGGAAACTACAAATAGAACTAGTCCTTGAGTCAAGGATGGCTGTAAACATATAGCCTGCAAGCACGTCTTTATTACTCTCAATAACCTTATTCATAGCAGCGGTCTGGGTAGAGGTAATAGAAGTTCTTGTCAGAGTCCTAGCTTGGTACTCTGTGATTTTTGTTGTTTTTAGTACATCACTGATAATGTCATTCTGCGACAATCCATTAGCAAGTCCATTACGTACTTTGTTTTGTATACGGACAAGCTCACCAGAGGAAATATTTGAGATATTACCTGCGATAGTTCTTGCACCCTTGATGTTTGGGCCAGTAATTTCTGCAAGCAACTCTCGTGTTCTTGGACGGTTGACTCTAAAAAAAGAGCGTACCTCTTTATGGATATTATCAGAATGGAAGTCAAGTTCAGCAGTAGAAAACTCTCTTAGACCCCTAGCGGAGTTTGAATTGAGTTCTTTAGCAAAACGGTTTACTTCTGGCTTTACATCAGCCCTGATATTTCCTTTGAGCAAGTCACGAAGACGTTTGCGGTGTCTACGGATAATTCGTCCGTTTTCTACCTGTAAGCCGTTTTCGTAGAGTCTTACGTCTGTCATATGATCGATAATACGATCGAACAGTAGATCATTAGCGTTCATCTTGTACTCCTGTGAGTAGTAAGTAATTTATAGTATTGGCAAGGGTTAAGGGAATCGAACCCCTGTCGCAAGGTTTTGGAGACCCGCAGCTTATCCAGTTAGAACAAACCCCCGTATGGTGCCGCCGCGAAGGATCGAACTCCGGACACCCTGCTTACAAGGCAGGCACTCTACCAACTGAGTTACAACAGCATTGGCTCCCCTCCTTGGACTCGAACCAAGCCTCGTCCGATTAACAGTCGGGTGCTTTACCACTAAGCTAGAGAGGAAGAAATTGCCCCCTGTCTAATGACGTGAGGACTTAAGGGGAGGTCTGAGTTAACAGCTAGTCGCCCTTTGCTGATGTTTTGTATCCCGACCTAGCTAGCCGGTTTGCCCTTGTTAGGGTCTTAATTCGGATGATTTCTCAGAGCCGACACATTTGGTTGCAAAGGGAGGAATTGCACCTTCCAAACTCCGGGGAATGAACCCGGTGTGATAACTATTTCACCACCTCGCAATAATCGTTTATTCGTCTTCTACCTGAACGTCGGTAGTGTTTCCATTAGTTGTCATACCAAGAGGATCAGTTTGAATTTCACTGATAGCCGCTTCGTCATCATAGTCAGCAGGAAGAAAGTCATTATACTTCGCAATACTGATAAAGACAGTACGTGGGATAAGGCCCGTCTGGTACCACTCGGAAACAAGCCGCATAGCAGCATCGCCACCAACCATAGGTGAGAAGTCCGAGGACATTTGGAATTCAACGTCACGTCCTGTGAAGTCTGTGTTATACCGCCAGTTAAGCATGAAGGCGATAACCTCTTTCATTGTACCGGAAACCTTAGCGTTCAAAGAACCCAGCTGGGCTGTCTGAGAAGCATTTCGGATTTCAAGAGCAACACCGGAAGCAGCAGGCTCAGGAGTGAGCATACGAATACCCATCTTAGCCATTTCTTCTACAGTAGCCTCAATAGCACGATCCATGTCAGCCAAAGCAGCAGTTGGTGTTTCGAGGACAGTAATGTCTTCTCCACTACGAACACGTAGCCAAGTACCGAGACCTGCATTTACAATCTTATCAAACTCTTCATCACTCATGTCAGACTTGACAATAGGGGTATAGGTAGCGGCACCATAGAGAAGGTGGTTACGACGAGAAATTTTATTGTAGAGAGCAATCTCACGCTCAATCAGAGGCATAAGAATAGGCTCAATAGGTTCAACCTGACCATTTAGGGGCCAAGCAGGAATCTTGTCAATACGTTTACCAAACATTTGTGGGATAACAGTATCTATTTTGTTAAAACCACCTTCGGAGAGAGAGTCTTTGTAGTCTTGTCTGACTTCGCCGTTGGTAATCTGAACAATATCGTTAGCATCAGCCTTTTGGTAGATATCAATTACAAAGTAACCCTGTTCATCAAGATAATGATCTGCTACAGTATCAACATAGGTTGGGTGCCAAGGGTTATCTGCTTCGTACTTTGTATCAAGATAACGAGTTACAAACCGGTTTACAGTCTTAATCCGTGTGAGGGGGTGAACCCGCGTTTGAACGTTGATAACACTTTCCGCTTCAATAAGGATCGGATAAGGAGCTATATCATTACGTTGCTCTGGTGTCATCATATCCCAAACTTCTTGTGTTACATCAGGGTAGTCAACATAGACCCAACCACGGGAAGTTTGGAGTTCTTCCCAGAGAGCAGTATCTAGGAAGTTAAAGAGAGAACCACCATCTAGAGTAAAGTTAGTTTCAATCCAGTCTGTAGCGTCTTCAGGAACACCATCAGGGAGATCCAAAGCTGACTTCTTACGGAGAAGGGCGCTAATCAACACTTTAGAATACTGGGATATCAAACCTGGAAGTTCAGCCTCACTCTTATAGAATTCATATTGTGGTTGTGACATTGTAGGTGAGAAAGGGATAAGAAGGTTCTTATCAAAGTCTGCTACCGATTCATCATGTGCTAGGGCGGTATCTTGACCTTGCAAGATCGCTCTACTTCTTTTCCACAAAGGTTTGATTGTTAAATAGCTGTCTGTAGGATCAGCAACTGACCTTTTCAAAGCCTTTGGTGACTTCTTTACTTGAGCCATTTAAGTCTCCTTTTTAAGTTTATTTTGTTATTATTAGAATTATAATAAAGGCTCACGCAAAGGAACCTTTATAATAACCCTAATAAAGAGAGTTTTCTCAACCCTTCATCATTAGGCGGCAGTATTTTTATGCCATGTAAATAAGGAGGTTGTGGATAGTAAATTTTTACCCAAGCAACCCCCACTATGTTGGCGACTATCAGTTTTCACTGTCGCCGTTTATGTTCTTATCATTAGTCGGCAGTATTTTTATTATTTATCTTTTTTCCATATTTGTGAAGGGCTTGGAAGCCGATATAAAAAGTAAGACCATAATAGGAAAGCGCCGATGAGTGTGGCAAAGAATAACGGGTCAACCTGATTAATTGTAACCGTGCCTCCAGAGTTATTCTCCACCTTGGTTTCAGAGGTATCTTGTTTGATACTCCCTGTATTACCCTCACCACGAAGCGTGGGTCGGATATTTGTATTTAGTGCTGTGTTTTGGTTGTTCTCTTTGCCAATTTGAGCTGTCAAGTCCGCATCGATCCCACCTTCGGCACCAACACCTAAAGCAGACAGGGCTGCATCGGTGGCGACATCTTTAGCGAGACTGCATCCAGTTATTGACAACAGGCTGACGGAAACCAAAAGCGGCAAGACTAAAGACCGTAACTGGCCAAATGACAATGTTAAGTTCCTCCGGTTGTTTATTAAAGGCCAAGAAGAAGCAACCTAAGATCATTGCAAAGGCTACTTGTCTTGACCAAGTTTTTTTTGGTACGACTTGTTCTGTCACTAGTAATACTCCCTCGGTAGCTCAAAGTGGGGACCATCTGGGAAGTTGCCCGGATACGCCTTTGCCAGAGCCTTACCAGAGTCGTCCCAGACGCGTAGGTCTCGGATACGCCAGTTACCACCCCAGCGAAGAGGCACGTTGAGCTTCTTTGCAGCAGCGATCATAGCGTCTGCTAGAGGGTAGTACTGATCCCAGTCGTGGATGTTGGCAACACCGTCTTCATCCACATCACCATTAAAAGGGAAGGGTAGAATGTCAACAGCATGCCCAGTTAGGTGGCGAGAGTTCATTGTCTGAGACTTGCCAGCTTTTACAAGTTGGCGTTGACGAGACTCTGAGCGGAGTCCCTCTGAGACTGAGAAGTCTTGCTCAGTGATGGAGATTGCAAGTTCAACAACTTTAACAAGGTTTTTATGGACACCTTTCAGTCGTGACTTGCTTATTTCTCCTAGTACGTAGTTCATCTTTGTTTTCCTTTATTTTTATAGTTAGTCCACTTGAGCCAACATGTAGCTAAAGGGCATAGGTAGCCACTCTCTTGGTGAACCAGAAATAGCATCAGCGATATGCCCCCTCCCAAATTTCCACTGTGTAGAACTTAGCCGCTTAGCGTAGGTCATCCTGATCTGGTTACCAGAGTATACTGCAGGGTTGAGTCCCAAGAGGAAGGGTGCTCCATTACACCATACGCAGTTTGCAGTAGAGTTTACTGTTATGGACCAGCCAAGACCTTTACCGATTGTACTGGCTGCAACTGTACCACCATCAGTGATCCTTGCAGTTGCAAGATCGTCCCTCCAAAGAGTTCTGCCTGTACTGCTGTAAACCCTCATACCGTAGCTTTCAGTGTCAACAGTAGCATCCGCTGGGACAAGTAGGTGCATTTTGAATGTGTCAAAATCGTAAGCAAACCCACCAACTTTGTTTCGGGTGTCATTCGGGTAAAAACCACCAACATCATTATTCATCATCCAGATGGTGGAGCCTACGGCAACTTCCATGACCGGAATTCGATAAGTTGTATTAGTTTCATCTACATAAGGAGCAGTAGTTCCTGGAATAGCAAGAGGTGCTTGACTATAGGATAAACCGATATTCTGAAACTGGAACTTACCTGCGTAGAAGATAACATCCACATTTCCGATAGACGCATTAATGTCTAATGTCTGGTTAAATTGGAAAGTAGGTGACTTGTCGTCGAGTACCGTTTCAGAGTTGTTGTTCTTTACTTCAAAACCATAAGCCATTATCCGTACCTCATAAATGCGACCCAGAGGCTGGTGGGTTCAAAAGGACTTGACCCGCTCCCAAAACCTGCGTCCATAGTGAAGGTTTTAGTTGCCTCATTCCAAGTAGCCGCATAACCCGTCAGGGTGATCCAAGCTATGAAACCTGTAGTTTCACTGTATTCACTTACAACCTGACTATGTGTGGCTGGTGTGGCAGCATAAATCCTACGGATTGCCACCAACCTAGCTGCACGAGTCTCTGTTATGTCGAGGCTACCATTCGTTGTTTGTATTTGCATACCATATGCCATTATAATAGGTTTCCAATTCTTACTCTGAGGTTGTTACTAGAGTCATAAACACTGATCTTATCATCCTCAATTACTACTCTTTCTCCCGATACCGCACTAGAAAGGGTACCGATTGTACCACTAACAGCGGAAAGGGAGGTTACACTTATCTTATCTGCTGTGATTGCCCCCGTTGCTACAGCGGCGGAGGTTACAGTTCCATTGACAAGCAAATCGCCATCAATAAACTTTGCTTGTTCAACCCAAGCTGTATTTGTACCGTTCCTTAGATAACCCGTTGCTTCGTTACTTGTATTTGTAAGAATAAAACGATCTGCAACTGTTGGGCTAAGTCCGGTAGCTGTTGCAAAGAAAGCATCTACTGCTGTCGTTGTCAACCCTGCTGTTGTAGCTGTTGTGTTTGTTTCGTAGCGCCACCAGCCCGGACCACGAGGCCCGTCAGCACCATCCGCACCAATTGTACCGTCAGCACCGTCGGCACCGGGAGCACCATCAGCACCCTCTGGACCAACAAAGAGGGCAAAAGAAATACCTGTAGTGATAGGTAGTGTAGGAGTTTCACCATCGTAAGGGTAGTAGGCTACAAAGGTGTTTGCGCCAAGAGTATAGCTTTGGGTATTGGTAGTTTCGTCAACCGTATTAGCGTAAATCACAGCCACCTGACCAACTGTTTTAAGTTGAATGGTTTCGACACCCGTAAGTGCCCTAACAGAATACTCACCGATAGAGTTTACAGACCTTACAGAGAAGACGTAAGGGTTTGTCTGAAGACCCGGAACATCCATTTCAGTCCCGAAGGTGGTGCCAAGTGTTCTAAATACAGCTGTACCATTCTGAGCATTTGTCAAGGTATCGGTCGTATACTCAACGAGATAGCTCCTAACAAAAGCATCGTTTGGTGCTGTCCAAGTTACCTTACCTGAAGACGTACCAAGATCATTAGCAGATGGATTAAAGGCAATGTTCAGAGGGGGAGAAATAACCTGCTGCGGTACAATCCTGTTTTTGTAAGCAACGTCATCGTTAATATTCCAAGCAAGAACCGCAAAGTTAAACTCGTAGGCGTTTACCCGAACAGAAAGGTCACTGTTAATCTTAACAGAGTCCACCCTCCATACAGAACTAACAAGGTTTAAGGAGTCCGACTGTAATATA
>Ga0208134_1001018_pt1 | contig 17123 bp, 19 predicted proteins | sample VirMetDEL_Mar_31_FD_184515 | JGI IMG/M metagenome (GOLD analysis project Ga0208134, IMG submission 184515) | Aqueous microbial communities from the Delaware River and Bay under freshwater to marine salinity gradient to study organic matter... | ecosystem: Environmental > Aquatic > Marine >... | reverse complement strand
AACACCAAAGGAATGACTAAACAAGTCCTCTTAGAGTGGTTAGATGCGATGCCAGACGTAGCGCATGGAATAGAGGAGCTAACACCTTTTACAGGAATAAAGCAAGAGCATCCATTATTTGAGGAGGTAGAACCTTACTTGCCTTATTTAAAAGCCTATAAAAAGTTGAATGCTATAAGTAGAGACCCTAATATTAACAAGGCAATAGCTACCTTATTTCTTAAATACATTGAGGAGGATAAAAATATTAGATTGAACTTAGGTTGCGGAATCTGTAAACAAAGATACTATCAAAGAATGATAGCAGGCTATAATAGACTAGTGGAGGAGCATGGAGGAGATAAGATATAATATGGAAATTTGGAAAGACATAAAAGGATGTGAAGGATATAAAGCATCAAGTTTAGGTAGAATAAAAAGTTTTAAACGTAAAAAAGAAAGACTCTTAACATCTCACTTAGGCGCAAGAGGTTATTTAATTATATCTTTATTTATAAATGGAAAACAAAAGGGATATACTGTACATCAATTAGTAGCTATGGCTTTTTTAAATCACACTCCAAATAGACAAGCCTTAGTAGTTAATCACATTAACAATGTTAAAACAGATAACAGAGTAGACAACCTAGAAGTAATAACGCAAAGACAAAACACATATACGCATTACAAAGGCACTAGTAAATATAAAGGAGTTAGTTGGGATAAGTCAAGAGATAAGTGGATAGCAGAAATTACAGTAAATAACAAAAAAACAAACTTAGGTAGATTTAAATGTGAATTAGAAGCAGCAACAGCTTATAACAATGCTTTAAGTATGTTAAGTAATGGATGAGCAAGAAAATGTATATAATTACTGCTTAGAAGTGCATGAGGATGGTCAACTCTACATGGTAACTGAGTACATGAATGGTTATATTACTATTTGGGCAGCGAATGCCACAATAGAAACAGAAGGAGAAGTATATTTTATTAACTTATATGAAGATTAAACGTAAACACTATAAAGCATTACAGTATGCCTCTTTAATTCAAAGGTGGCGATACTTGCCCAGTAACTTTATATTTGAGGTGGTAAACAATAGCGAGGTAAACGAAGGAATGTTAAACAGAAATAGAATAGAGCAGAATGGTAAAAGAATATGAAGAAATGGACTGGAGTAAAGAATACACATACAAGGATAAAAAGATATACATTAGTTATGAGACTAAGAAGTATATTTTATGCTCATTTAATGAGAATGGCAAAGGAACTTTTAAACTAGAAAAGACTGAGTTCTATGGTTAGTATAAACCTTTTTAATGTAGGTTATCAAATCTACTTAATCCCAACAGTTAAATTTACCCACTCAAAGACATTGAATGGATATAGAGCTATAGAGTTTATATGGATAAATTGGGGAATAGAAATAGCATTAAACTAAAGCCAGATATAGTAATAAGAACGTAAACAAACAAACCAATGAATAAGGAGCTTACACCTAAAGAGCAGAAATTTGCAGAGCTATGTGTTACGTTAGGGAATCAAACAGAAGCGTATAGACAGGCTTATAAACCTGCTAAGAAGGATGCTGACTGGATTAAAGTAGAGGCTTCTAAGTTAGCAAACCAACCTAACATAACCCTAACCATCCAAAACCTTAAAGGAGAGCTATCCATATCTCATGGAATCGACAGGGGTTTTATCTTAAAAGGTTACTTAGAAATTATAAGCGATGCAGATTATACCTTTCAACTAGGAGCAGATAACACGCTTTCTAAGGAGGACAAACAAGCATTCTATAGGGTAATGAACCAAACTAAGAATACAGACAAGCTAAGAGCTTTAGAATCCATTGCTAAAATGATGGGCTTAAACGAGCCTGAAGTAGTGGAGCATAACCATACAGTTAAAACTTATAAAACTAATTGGGGATAATGGAAATTAATAAGATATACAATGAAAACTGTTTAGATACAATGAGCAGAATGAACGATAACTTTATTGACTTAACAGTTACATCTCCTCCATACGACAATTTAAGAACATACAACGGATATAGTTTTGATTTTGAAAGCATAGCAAAGGAATTATTTAGAGTAACTAAAGAAGGGGGTGTAGTTGTGTGGGTTGTTGGAGATGCTACTATAAAAGGGAGCGAAACGGGAACAAGTTTTAGACAAGCGTTATATTTTATGGAATGTGGGTTTAGACTACACGATACAATGATTTGGACAAAGGAACAATTAGCTTTTCCCGATAAAAATAGATATTATAATGGTTTTGAATATATGTTTATTTTAAGTAAAGGAAAACCAAAAAGCATAAATTTAATAGCGGATAAAAAAAATAGAGCATTTGGTAGATTTGTTGACAATAGCGGAGAAAGAAAAAAAGATGGAACAATAAGAAAAAAAAGAAGTTGTGCGGGTAATCCAATAAAAGAGTTTGGTGTAAGATGGAATTATTGGCTTATGTATAATCAAAGCAGAGGATTGCATTCTAAGCATCCCGCTACATTTCCAGAACAATTAGCAAATGACCATATAATAAGTTGGAGTAATGAAGGAGATTTAGTTTACGATTGTTTTATGGGAAGTGGTACAACTGCTAAAATGGCAAAGCTAAATAATAGAGATTATATAGGTAGTGAAATGTCGGAGGAGTATTGTAATATTATTAAACAAAGATTAGATTCTTTAGGTAAGTTATTTTAATTGGAGGAGGTAGACTTATATAGACCACACCCAAAGCAAAGGGAAATACACAAAGCCTTAGACACAGACATTAAATACTGTATTGTTTCTATTGGTCGGCAATTTGGGAAGTCAACACTAGGCGAGAATCAGTCTATAAAATGGGCATTAGAAAATAACCATTGGAAGATAGGTTGGGTTAGTCCAATATACAAACAAGCAAAGAAAGTATTTAAGGACATAGAAAAGGCTGTTATAGGCTGTCCATTTATTACCAATGTAAACAAAGGAGACTTAATACTAGAATTTACTACAGGTAGCTCTATACAGTTCTACTCAGCAGATGCTTATGATAGTATAAGAGGCGAGACCTTTGATGCTCTTATTTGCGATGAATTTGCATTCTTTAAACCAGAAGCATGGAATGAAGTCCTGAAAGCTACCGTATTAGTGCGAGGTAAAAAGGTACTTATCTTATCAACTCCGAAAGGGAAAAACCAATTCTATAATTTATTCAACCTAGCCGAACACAATAGCAACTATATTAGTTTTAGAGGTAGCAGTTACGACAATCCATTTATAGACCCCGAAGAAATAAGAGAAGCAGAAAGGAACTTGCCAGACCATGTATTTAAACAGGAGTACCTAGCCGAGTTCTTAGATAATGGTTCTAGTGTATTCAGAAACATACAAGAGTGCGTTAAAACGTCTGTAAATACGTCTAGCCTTTATGCAGGAATTGATTTAGGTCGTTCAGACGATTATACTGTTTTGACTATTGTAGACTCAAATAACATAGAGGTCTATTCTGAAAGGTGGAGGCACATGGAATGGAGCAGTATAATAAATAACATTGTAGAGCAGTTAAACAAGTATAGACCCAATACCTTAGTCGAAAGCAATGGAGCGCAAGATGCTATATTTGAGCAGATAAGAAACAAAGTAGCTTATAATAAGAACTCAATACAGCCATTTGTTACCACATCTAAAAGCAAACAAAATATAGTAGAGGACTTAATAGTTAAATTTGAGAATAAAGATATAGGCATAATTGGACACGACTGGCAAGTAAACGAGCTAGAAGTATTTACTTATGAGTACAACTTAAAGACTAGAGCAATTAAGTACTCAGCTCCTGTAGGCTTGCACGATGATTATGTAATGAGTAGAGCAATAACTAACCACGCTTTAAAAACTATGAAAAGCTCAGGAAAGTATTTTGTGTATTAACGTTAATTACTTTAATGCACTAATTCAATTAATATTAATTGCTTAAATTATACAACTAAACTAAATTTTTACAATAGACAATATGAGAATACCTAAGAGCCTTAAAGAAGTATTAGTTAAGGATTACATACAGATAAACAAAATTCGTAGCGCTGAGTACGATAACCCTTTTACTAGGACTATAGACTTGCTTTGTATTTTCAATAAGAGAGAGGACGTTTTAAAGTGCAAGCCTGCTGAGCTAGCTGTAGACCTTAGCCACTTGTTAGTAGAGCCTAGCAGAGTCTTAAAACAATACTTTACTATTAACGGTAAGAACTACGGAATAGTAAACCACATTAACGATTTAGAAGCAGGTCAGTACATGAGCTTTACTACTTATCTAAAAGGCTTTGCGGATAACCCAAATGTACATATAGAGCAGATGCCCGATATTCTAGCTAGTGTAATCTTTCCAGTAGACAAGAATAATAAGGTTATGGCAATAGAGCCTAGCTACTTTAGGAACCTAGCAGATGACATACGAAACACCATGTCAATAGAAGATGCTTATCCGATAGCGGTTTTTTTTTGCAATCTATCAGCGAGCTTAACGCAATGTACTCAGGACTATTTGAATCAGAAACTGGAGAACATGACGGAGCAGAGCAGGAGCGCGATTTTGGAGGTAGCGAAGGATTTGGAGAGCGATGGGGTTGGATTGCCACCCTCGATAATCTCTGCAATGGAGACTTTACAAAACGACCCTACTACGAAAAAATGAACGTAATAGAGTTTCTTAATATATGCAGCTTTGTAAAAGAGAAACAAAAAGCAGAAGCAGCACAGCGTAGAATGGAGCAACTAAAAAGAAGATGAGCGAAGGAATAGTAACAAAGCATAGCACAATAACCCAAGTACTAGAGGACTTTGGTAATGAGATGCAGACAAGTTTAAAAGCTGAGTTAGTTAAAGATGGCGCTTATGTTTCTGGAGACTTAGCGGAGCAGATAGAGTTTAATTCTATAATCAACGGTCAAGGCTTTGTATTTACTCTTAGACTTAAAGATTATTACGATTATGTAAACAAGGGAGTAAGCGGAACGGATAGGAAAAGAAATACTCCTTACTCTTATATGTCTAGCTCTAAAATACCTTTTTACTTTGCTAAGCAATGGATGAATAATAAAGGTTTGTTTTTACCGAAAGGCACAGCTTTTACAAGTTTAGCAACTAGGAAAACTTACAAGGTAGGTAGTAAGGACTCTCAGGCTTTTGCAATGGCTAGAAGTTGGAAAGAGAAAGGTACAGAGGGCAACCACTTTTATGACAAGGTAGTAACACAGACTAGACTAGATAAGCTCAGCCAAGACTTAGCAAGTGCAGCAGCAGGAGATTTAAAGATAGCATTAACAGACACATTCAAAAGACTTAAATAATGGCAATAACAATACTCGCAACTCCTAAGACATTTGCACCTGTTTACAATAAAATGGAGTACCTAATAGAATCAACTAATGTAGCAGAGCCTAACTTTGCTTATTTGGTAGACATCTATATAAATGGCTCAGGAACTAAAACAGTAAGACTAAGAATTCCAGTTAGACCTTCTGACAATTACGGAAAGGTAGATATACACAGAGTCTTAGAATCGGCTTTAACTAGCAACGTGGGAAGTCCTACAGGAGATGCAGGAACTTATAATGCTAGTGATAGCTCACTTTCTTACATAGTTAAATTCGGAGAGGAATACGGTGCAACTGTAGCACAATATCCTGACCTTACAGTAGACTCAAGTAGAAAGGCTTTTAATGCTTCTTTAGAAAAGCGACCTTTCATTAATTGGGACGTAACAGAATACGAGTTAGACGGTATTACTAAGAAGTTCCTTACCAATATGCCAGACAATAACAAAGTATCTATTGACTCGCATGGATGGTTATATTATAAGCAGGCTGTGCCACTATCTAATTGTACGGTAATTACAAAAGATAGCGCAGGAGCTACTATTAATACTTTTGAGATAGATATTACAGGAGGTGCTACAGATATTCAATTTATACCTAGCTCTCCTGCATCTCTAAACAACATAGATAACACCAATATAACACTAGGAGCGCAGCCTATTATTACATCTTCTGTAGCATCTTATGAGTTGTATGTAGTTAAGTTATTGGGCTTGACTCAAGTATCTGAAACTAGAACCTTTGTAATTGAGGAGTCTTGTAAATACAATACCAATACTTTAATCTTTCAAAACAACTTAGGAGCATTCGATAGCTTTACATTCTACTTAGGAGATATGTCTACTACAGCAATAGAACGAAAGGACATGAAAGTAAACGTGGATACTGTGGTGGGTACTGACATAGTTTACTCTATGAATGAAAGAGAAAAGGTAACATACTATACTAAGAAAAGCGAAACGATTAAGCTCATGTCCGACTGGATAACAGAAGCACAAAGTAACTGGCTACTAGAGTTAATGTCAAGTCCTGAGATATATTTACAAGAGGGTAACGAGTTAACAGCAGTGGCTAAGATAAAGGCTACTAATTACACTAAAAAGAAAGTAGTGCGAGACAAGCTATTTAAAATAGATGTAGAGTTAGAGCTAGGATACGATGACTATAGACAAAGAATGTAAATGGTAAAAGAAAGGTTTACAATAGAGGGAATAGATATTCCAATAGATAAGGGTATTAGTACAGTGCTAACTTTTAGTATTAAAGATATACAAGAGCCTGACAAGGTAAAAAGTAGCTTTAGTAAAACTATTAAGCTACCGGGAAGTAAGGCAATAAATGATAAGCTCAATTTTGTATTTGAGGTAAATAGCGATTCTACCTTTAACCCTAACTTGAAGCTAGACGCTGTTTATTACCAAAATGATATAGCAGTATTCAGCGGGTTTATCCAGTTAAAAGACATTCACAAAAAAGACTATAATCAGGTAGAATATAGCGTAGTATTATTTGGAGAAACAGCTAACATCTTTAGAGAGCTAGGCAATAAGTTCTTAAATGATGCGGGTATGTTATGGAATGAGCTAGACCATGACTACACAAGAGTAATACAAGAAAATAGTTGGGATACTAGCTACATTCTTAACGGAGTAGTTACACCTTTCCAATACGGAACTGGATACACCTATCCGATGATTAACTACGGAAACGATACAGATATAAATGTATATAATGTTAACGAGATGTTTCCTGCTGTTTATGCTAAAGAATACATAGATAGAATGTTTGCGGATTCAGGGTTTACCTATACATCTAACTTTTTTAACGCTTCATTATTCAGACATTTAATAATTCCTTTTAATGGCAAAGAGTTTAGTCCTTTACAGTCTACTTTATTAGATAGAACTATAGAAGCTAATACTCCGTTATTTGTATCTAGTGGACTAGACAATTACACTTTGGATAGCTCATTATTCGCTCCGCTAGATTACCAAACAAACACTATAAGACTAAGCAATGAGATAGTCGATGCAGATAACCAATACAACCCCGCTACAGGTACTATAACAGTAGGAGCTAACGGAATCTATAGACTGTCGTTTGATGTAACCTTACAAATAGATACTACTCCAGAAGCAGGAACAGCAGGGGTAGGGGATGTTATTGGAGGTAGTTATTATCCTTTATTCATTAATAAGTTTGGTTTAAAGGTAAATGGTACGGATGTTAATACTTCTACAGCTCATGCTTATGCAACTAACTTAACTCCTGCAGTAACTTATTCAACAGCTAACCCTACTACGTATCCAGACACTAATTTTAGGGATAGCGATGGCTTAACAGATAGGAATGAAAACCCGCCAAATAGGTATCAATTAAATGTAGACATACAACTACAAGCAGGGGATATTATTACTATTGATTTAATGACAGCATGGAAAGGGTTTCCGGGTAATGCTTATCCTTATTTTGATGCTATTTTAGCAACCCCTTACGATGCAGATTTTAAGGTTACAATGTCAGACGCTTTTCTTTCGTTTAATGTAATAGACTCATATTATGCAGAAGGGGATACTATAGACATGTTTACAGCAATTCCAGACAAGGTAAAACAAAGAGACTTTCTAACGTCTATAATAAAGATGTTTAACCTCTACATGGTGCCTGACGAGAACAATCCTAAGAATATAATAATAGAGCCTAGAAAGGACTTTTATACTACAGACATACTAGACTGGAGCGACAAACTAGATTATTCGCAAGAGCATACACTTACACCTACAGCAGTAACTAATAAACAAAAATACATATACGCTTATAAGAAGGATGCTGACTATTACAATAAAAAGTATGAAGATAGTTGGCTAGAAGTTTATGGCACTAGAGATGTTTTCCTAGAGAATGACTTTAACAAAACAGAACATAAAACAGAGTTAATCTTTTCTCCTACTCCAATGGTAGGGCAACTAGCAAATAACAGAGTAATAAGTACTATAATAGATGTAGACGAAACGCTACAGCAAAAGACTATTAAAAGTAATATTAGGATACTTTATTATTCAGGCTTAAAAAACAGTAGCAATAATTGGGTGCATGAAGCAATAGCAGGGAATGTATTTAGAGGCGAGTATCCTTATGCAGGACATTTCAACGACCCATTTAACCCTACTATAGACATTAATTTCGGATTGCCTAAAGAAATATATTGGGATAGCACATACGGAACTATTACAATAACGAATGCAAACCTATACGAAACATACCACAGAAAAGAATTAGAGCAGCTTACAGATAAAGATAGCAAGATATTCAAAGGTTATTTTTTGTTAAACCCTACAGATATTGCTAACCTATCTTTTCAACCTTCTTACTTTTTTGATAACGAATACTGGACACTACATAAAGTAATGTATGCAAGCTCGGAGTATAAGCCTAGCCAATGTGAATTCTTAAAGCTAAAAGCAGTACCTACACCAACGGTAATAACTGAGGAGATTATAGGAGTAGGCTTTAAGACAATAGGAGACGAGGAAGCTCCTAAGATGTTTCAGGATATACTTTCTGGAAACAATGTGCTAAACATGAAGTCTAGCCATGTAGACGGATTAAACAACTTTATTGACAAGTCTGCAATGTTTGTAGACATTAAAGGAGACAATAATAAGGTATTCACAGAAAGTAGGAACATAACTATACAGGGAGACAATAACGTAATAGAGTCTAACCTAGAAAACATAACTCTAATTAACACATCAAACGTAACAGTAACAGAGTCGAATGTAACTTATGTAAATGGCGAAATTAAAGGAACTGGCAGCGTTGTAACTGTTACATCTAACTTTACAGCAGATGAAAAGATAGCTACTTATTTATGTGATACATCAGCAGGAGCAATAGTTATTTCACTACCTACTAACCCAACAGTCGGAAAGGTTTGGAACTTTAAAAAGATAGCAATAGCGAATACATTGCAAGTAAGGGTTAACGCTCCTAGCTCAATAGACGGTTCTTTATTGTTAAACATTGCAGGTTATAACGATGCCTATTCTTTACAATTTGATGGAAATAAATACAAAATAATATGACATACATTCCAGATGTTTCTAGCCTTTATGCTCAGACAGTACAAGGTCCTACAATTAATACAGTAGGGGAACAGTCTATAATAGGCACAGGAGAAGGTAGCTTAACAGTCCCTGCTAATTGGTTTAGAGTTGGCGATTCTTACCACGGAAAGTTAGGAGGATTAATTAATGCTACAGGAGGCGGTAACCGTTCAGAAATAACTATTAAAATAAAGTCAAACGGAACTATTTTAGCAACCACAGGAGTATTCGATTTAGACTTAGCAACCAACCAAGGTTGGGAGTGCGAGCTAGATTTTACAATAGCTTCAATAGGAGCAACTGGCAGCATCTGCACCAATGGTAATTTTGCTTATACTAAAGATAACAATCGGTCTGTATTTGGTTACATATTTCAAGATGTAGAAACAATAGATACTACTGCTAGTAATACGTTAGATGTTACCGTTGAATGGAATGTCTTAAAGTCAGGGGATGACATCTATAGCGCAAACTTTGTTTTATTTCAAACTTATTAGATATACAACTAAACTAAAAATTTACAATAGATAGTAACATGGCAGACGATAAAATAGCATTAAGTATAGAGATAGAAGCTGACAGAGCGCAGATGTCTTTAGGCGAGTTAGAAGATGGCTTTGAAGAATTACAGACAAAACTAAAAGCCACTAATAGAGGTACAGAGGAAGGGCGCAAAGAGTTTAAAAAACTAGCTTCCCAAATGGCACAAACCTCTAAAGAGATTAAGAATATAGAGCTATCTTTTGAAGGTTTGGACAGAGAGCAAGTAGCCTCAGAAATTGGAAGCGTTGCGGGTGCAGTCGGAGACTTGAGTGCATCTTTAATTTTATTGTCTGGAGATAACGAAACTTTACAAGCTACAGCTCAAAACATAGAAAAAGCTATGATGGTCTCTATGGGTTTAAAAGGAGCGATAGAGGGGTTAAGTTCTGCTAGAAAACTTTATAACAACTTAATAAAGCAAGCTAACGAGGACGAAAAAGAAGGAATAGCCTTAACAGTTTTAAAGACAGTAAAAGAGAAAGCAGCAGCAGCAGGAACTTTAATACTAAACGGAGTTAACAAGTTATTGAATACTACCTTAAAAGCTAACCCTATAGGAGTATTAGTTACTGCATTAACTTTAGTTGTTGCAGGAATTGTATATTTTAAGGATGCTATCTGGGGATTAATTAAAACAGCCTTAGAGCCTTTCCAGTTTATTATAGACATCCTTATCGATGGCTTACAAGCTATGGGTATAATGGCAAGCGATGAGGCAATAGCTCAAGAGGAGGCAGCTAAAAAAGTAGTCGAAGCAGCAAAGAAAAGAAACGAGGCAGCAGCAGAACAAAGGCGAGTACATAAGGAACTAACCGAAAGCATGGTTGCAGACCTTGATTTTGAGATAAGAAAAAGAACTATAGCAGGCGAGGACTATGCAGAACTATCCAGAAAGAAAATAGAATTATTAAAAGAGGTAGCAGAGGAGGAAGCAAAAGCAGCAGAAAACAATAGAATAGCTTTAGAGCAAAGCATGAAAGCCATGGGCTCTTTTGGCAAGTTCTATGAAGAGCTTTACGATGAAACAACAGAAACAGCAAAGAAGGCAGCAGCAGATGCTAGAAAACTAAGCGAAGATTTAACAGCTCATGATTTAGAGCAAGAGAAAATAAAGGCAGATGCTGCTGCGAAAGCAAGTGCAGAAAGAAAAGCACAAAGAGAAAAGGATAAAGCAGCAGACGAAAAAGCAGCAGCAGAGCAAAAGAAGATAGACGAAAAAGCAGCAGCAGATGCAGAGAAAGCAGCAGCAGATGCTATTCAACTAGAAAAGGATAAGAACCAATTACTAGAAGATTTAGAAGCTAAAGCAATAGAGGACAAAACTACTAGAGCTTTAGCAGAATTAGAAATAGCACAGGAAAGGGAAAGACAGCAACTTATAGAAAAGTATGGCTTAGATACTGAATTACTTAAGGCTTTAGAAACAGAGCAACTGTTACAAATGAATACTTTAATAGCCGACATAGAACAGGAGGCTAGAGAGAACAAAGCAACACTAGACCAAGAGGCTAGAGATAAAGAGCTAGAAGCAGACCAAAAAGCTCTAGACGATAAGAGAGCGCAAAGAGAAAAGGACTTTGCTTTAGCTACAGCAGCAGTAGGAGCTTTATCTGCTTTAAACGATGCAGCCTTAGCAACTGACTTACTTAATGCAGCAGGCAATGATGAGAAACAAGAGAAGATTAGACGAGCATCTTTTGAAAGACAGAAAAAACTAAATATAGCTATGGCTGCAATTAACGGAGCTCAAGCAGTTATAGCGGGGTTTGCTCAAGGAGGTCTACCAATGGCAGTATTAGCAGGAGTTACAGCAGCAGCGCAACTAGCAGCAATAGTAGCGACAACCTACCAAAGTAGTGCAAGTCCTACAGAAGTAGAAGAAACAGTACCTACTCCCGATGGTGCAGGCGGTGGAGGAGGTGGAGTACAATTAAGTCCAGTAACTAACACTAGCACAATACTAGGCAACCAACAAGTATTTGTAACAGAAACAGATATAACCAACACCCAAAACAATGTAAGCGTAATAGAAGAGAGCGCAACTTTTTAAAATATAACACAATGGAAAAAATAGAAGTATTTGAATTAGTAATAGACACAGACGATGAGTCTGGAGTGACAGCTATAGCTTTAGTAGACCAACCAGCAATAGACTCTAATTGGATGGCATTTAGCCAACAGACAGAGCATAAGTTTGCTGTAAAAGATGAGGAGAAAAGAATTATAGAGGGCTACTTTATGGTTGCCGATTTACTAATTCCTAGAATAGGAGAGCAAGGCGAAAAGTTCTTTGTTAAATTCTCAGCTAAGACTATCGAAGCAATAAGAGAAAAGCAAAGCAGATTAGGCATGACTAACAATTTTAATCTTATGCACGACCCTAGACAAATAGCAGAAGGGGTTTATATGTTAGACAACCTTATTATAGACAATGAACGCGGAAAGGTAGCACCTAAAGAATTCGAGAAAGTACCTAACGGAAGTTTATGGGGTTCTGCTAAAGTTGATAACGATGAAATTTGGGAGCAAGTAAAGAACGGAGAGTTTAAAGGCTTTAGCGTTGAGGGTATGTTTAAACAACTTGAGCCAGTATCAATGGACGAAGAAACTATAAACAAAATAATTAAAACTATACAAGACTTTGAAAAAAGTATAGATGACAATGTACAAGTAACAAATAAACAAACAATAGATAATATGAGTAAAGAAACTTTAGACAAAGTAAAGAGCTTAATTTTTGGCGAAGATACAACAGAGGTAGCTGTAGAGGCAACTCCAGAAGTAACCGAAGTTAAGTTAATGGCTGCAGAATTAGCAGACGGAACAATGGTAAACATAGAGCCTGCTTTAGAAGTTGGCGCAATGGTAACTGTAGAGGTAGAGGGTGTAGTAGCTCCAATGCCTAACGGTGAATATCCACTAGCAGATGGAACAGTAGTAACTGTAGCAGAGGGAGCAATTTCTGACATTAAAGAAGTAGAAGCAGAGGAAGAGGAAGCAATGGAAACAGAAGCAACTCCACAAGCTGAAACAGTAACAGAAGCAAAAATTAGAAAGATTATTGAATCTACAGAAACTGTATTTAATGAGCAATTCGCTAAACTTACAGAGGAGCTAGAAACTGTGAAAGCAGAATTTGCAAAGTACAAAGAAGAAAGCGACACAAAAGAGAAAGCTATGTTTTCAGCAGTAGAAGAACTTGCTAACGAAAGCAGCGTAGCACCAATTAAGAAAAAAAGAAGTGGAGTAATTTCTCCAAAAAAGAAATCAATTTTTACAAAATAAATAAACATTAAAATTTAGAATTATGGCATTTAGCTTAGGAACATTATCAGCTTACATCGAAGACCAAGACTTTCCATTGATTGCACAAATGCAAGCGACTGGAGGTTTAGCAGAAGTAGCTGACATTCAAACAGGAATTAAAGGAAGCTCAAACTTACAGTTTTTATCTACAGACGTTGTCTTTGGCTCTGACGCTTGTACTAGAACAGGAGCAGACACAACTGCATTGACTCAAAGAACTATTACAGTAGGAGCAATCGCAGTATCTGAGGACTTATGTATTAAAGACCTTAACGGATACTGGGCGCAAGTTCTAGTAAAGAAAGGAGCGGCAGGAGAGGAAGAAATGCCTTCAGAAATTGAAGCGGTTTACATGGAAAAGAAGATGAATGCACTTGCTAACCAGTTGACAATCAGCGACTTCAGAGGAGACACTTTGAGTGGTGTGAATAACCTTTCTTACTATGACGGTCTTTTGAAAATTGTAGATGCAGGAGCAGCAGTAGACGGAAACACAGGAGCAGTAACAGTAGCTACTGGAATCTCTAGCTCTAACGTATTAGACATCTTAGACGGAATGTGGGAGTCTATTCCTGACAATATCAGCGAAGCAGAAGATTTATCTTTATTTGTACCTACATCAGTTTACAAGAAGTATGTAGTAGCATTGAAAAACGCTAACCTATTTCACTATTCTGGAGATGGCGAGCAAGTTAACCTATACGGAACAAACGTAGCTTTAAGAAGCACAGTAGGTCTTCCAGGAGCAGCAGGAAGCGAAAGAATGATTTTGACTAGAAACTCTAACATCGTAATCGGAATGGATGGCGATGCTGACGAGGATGCAATGAAAGTTAGACTAGACCCAGTTACTGAGAAAAACATCTTCTTTGATGTTACTTTCAAAAGAGGAGTACAAGTAAGATTTGTAGACGAAGTAGTAGAATTTACATTAGTACCTTAATAGTACTTTAACAATAAATTAAAGAGGGGTGGGTAAAATACCTTACCCCTTTTTTTATAACACTAAAAAAAATATAACATTATGGCATGTGCATTAACACAAGGGAGAGCAATAGACTGTAGAAACAGTACAGGCGGAATCTCTGAAATTTTAATCGCTAACTTTGGAGACATAACAATCGACACAGTAGCATCAGGAGTAATAACAGCATTGACTCAGGCAGGAGCAACTAGCTTTTACAGATATTCTTTAGAAAAGGAGAACGGTTCTTTAATCGAAACTCACACAGGAAGTTTAGAGAATGGTACTAACTTTTATGATTCAGTTTTAGACTTTAACACTAAGAACTTAACAGCATCAGAGAATGAGGAGTTAACGCTTTTAGACCAAGCTCAGTTATTCGTAATTGTAAAAGACATGAACGAAAAATACTGGACTGTAGGAGCTTACTACGCAGCAGATAAATTGACAGGAACAGCAGTAACTGGAGCAGCATTCGGAGACCACAACGGATACACGTATAGCATCACATCTAAGGAGGCTAAGCGAATGCTAGAAGTAGACTCTACGGTTATCGCAGGGTTAACTATCGGGTAGTTTTAAACAACTAATTAAAGAGAGGGTAGCATTAATTTGTTACCCTTTTTTTATGCTCAAAAATAAAATACTTACAAAAAAATTAGGTTTTGTCAATAATAGCTATAAGCCATTTTAAAGCGTTTTAAGGCACTTTCGCCTTTCGCTAGTATGCTAGTATTAAAAAAAATAGTTCGTTAAAACGGTATTTTCATTGGGCTGTAGAGCGAAAAATAATTAGTTAAAAATTAGGTTTATTAAAATATTTTTATTAAAGGCATTTATTTTATACAACTATTAATTTTTTTTACAATAGATAATATGGAACTAAAAAAAGAGTTTTTAAAAGGCGGTACAGTTCATCATAAAGTGGTCGGACATGTTACCATAGTAAACGATGAAAATGAGTTTGCTAAGTACAAAAAGTTAGGGCTAGATGTTTTCAAAGTGGAGAAAAAAAAGAAGGAAAAGAAAGAGCAAAAAGATTCTGAGTAATGCCAATTTTGATAAACGAAAATACAACAAGCAATCTGACTTTAACGCTAAAGGAAAAGAGTACCCTTTCTACTCCCGTTTATTTATTTCAGTTTAGAAATGTAACAGAGAAAGTTAGCTACTATTGTATAATGGCAGATACATCGGTTTATAAAGATAGGTACAATGAGTTTGTATTTACAGAGGGAACAGACTTACCATTAGCAGGAGAGCTTATTTTAGGAGCAGGAGGTCAATATGAATATTTTGTTTATGAGCAAACCTCAGCAACTAACTTAGACCCGACCTTAGCAACTGGCTTAGTCGAAAGTGGCTTAATGGACTTAGAGAGAGCAAGTACTACCTATAATCAGCACTCTATCGACCAAACATACAAAACACATCAAGTAACATGATGAACAAAGAAAACATACTTATCTTTAATTTTGAAGCTAACAAGCCTCCTGTGTTTAAAGAGGAACGAGGGAAGGACTATATTGTATATGGCACAGAAGCACCTTACAAGAATTTATATCCAGACTATTTAGTAGAGCTTTACAATACAAGTGGAAAGCATAACTCTATAATTAACGGTAAGACTAATTATATAAGTGGTAGAGGTTGGAGAGTAGATGAAACAGTTAGAACACTAGAGGACAAAGTTAAACTAGAAAACTTTATTAACCACGTAGGAAACGATTCACTTTTTGAACTTACAAAAAAGATAGTAAAAGACAACGAGCTTTTTGGAGGTTATGCTTTAGAAGTAATTGTTACTAAAGATGGCAAAGGACTTATTATAAACCATATTGATTTTGGAGATATACGCGTTGGAGTTGAAGAGGATACTTATTTTTACACTAGTGACTGGGCAAGTAGAAAACCAACAAGCAATGAGGATTTTGAAACTTTAACATCTTTTCCCTTCGATGGCTCTGCTGTAAGAGGCGAAAGATACATTTGTTATTACAAGTCTTATAGACCTAATCTCAAAGAGTATCCGCTTCCAAATTACGTGGCAGGAGTACCGTATATCGCAGCAGATTATGAAGTAGCTAACTATGTATTAAACAATACAAAACATGGTTATAGTGGAGGGACTATCTGGAACTTTCACAATGGGCAACCTACTCAAGAGGCTCAAGCCTACATTAAAAAGCAGATTAAGAATAAACATCATGGTAGCAATAATGCAGGCGAGCCAGTTATTATTTTTGATGATGGAAAGGATAAGGGAGTTGAGATAATAAGCACTAATCCAAACGGACAAGACGATAAGTTTATTAACTTAAACCAACAGATACAAGACGAGATATTCACAGCACATGGAGTAGATGCTTCTGTATTCATTAAGACAGTAGACACAGGGTTTAGCAATAACGCAGACGAGCTTAGAGTAGCAATAGAGGCAATGAATAGCAGTTACATTGAGCCTAACCAAATAATGTACGAAAAGTTATTTAATGACTTTGTTGTATTATTGGGAATGCCTAGCGGTTTAAAGATTGAAAAAATTGCACCTATTAAAGTGCAGTTATCAGAGAGTACTATAGTTTCTGTATTAACTACAGACGAAATTAGAGAGCTTGCAGGATATAAACCTTTAGAGAAACCTTTAGAAAAGAAAACAGAGCAAGTATTTAGCGAAGATGAGGAGTTTAAATTTGATTTGTCAGAGTTTGGATATGCAGAAGATGAGTTAGAAGTAATTAGTGAAAAGGAATTAGACTTTAACCCTTTCGACTTTGCAGACATAGGAAGTATAGACAGCCAAATAATAGACATCGTTAAGGCTACTCCTAAAGCAACAGTAGAGGAGATAGGGCA
>Ga0208134_1001017_pt1 | contig 17139 bp, 25 predicted proteins | sample VirMetDEL_Mar_31_FD_184515 | JGI IMG/M metagenome (GOLD analysis project Ga0208134, IMG submission 184515) | Aqueous microbial communities from the Delaware River and Bay under freshwater to marine salinity gradient to study organic matter... | ecosystem: Environmental > Aquatic > Marine >... | reverse complement strand
CATATGTGAAGATAATAATGCCAACTTTATACATATATGCAGTGATTGCGTCTTTAAAGGAGATAAAGGTAAGTACCTAGAAATTGATGAGCCTGACTGTAACGAAGCCTACGGTATATCAAAAAGCCAAGTAACAGAAGGTACTATTATACGTACGTCATTTATAGGTAAGTATGGCGGCTTACTTAAATGGGTATTAGATAGCTATGAGCTCGGAGCCGAAGAGATCACCGGTTATGATAACTGTATATGGAATGGTGTTACAGCTCTGAAGCTATGTAAATATATCGCTTTAATTATTGATGCAGATGATTTCTGGGACGGGGTTCAGCACTTCCATACACCCGGCGCCATCTCGAAGTATAATCTATGTAAATTGATTAGTGAGATTTACGGTTTAAATATTACTATCAACCAGGTAGAAGCTACTGATATAAGTGGTACTACAATAAGCAATAAGCTCGATAGAACACTTGCTAGCACACGACGCTTACCATATGTACCTACCTTCGAGCAGCAGCTTAAGGAGCTTAAATTATATGATAGTAAACAGTCACAATGAATGGGATCAATTAGAGGAAGTTATCGTAGGCGATGGCTTTCCAACCTCCCTGCCTCTACTCGATTATTCGTTTAAATTGTTCTTTCATGAAAACCTTTGGGATGAAAAACACTATGAATTTGGCGATCAGACTATTCAGAAATGGCATTGTGAAGAGCATGCTGAAGATTTAGATAAGTTTAGTCACCTTCTACAGTCACTAGGTGTAAAGGTCAGACGTCCTAAAAAGCCTAAAAAACTAAGCAAGGTTAAGACCCCTTTATGGGGCAGCACTATTCACCCCGCTCTCAATGTAAGGGATATGGCTATGGTGGTTGGTGACACTATTATTGAATCTCCACCTACATGTAGATACAGATATTTTGAGAACGATTATTTACATCATTTATTTTTAGAATACTTCAAGCAAGGCGGCAGGTGGATACAAGCTCCTAAACCTCTAATGACCGATAATAGCTTCGACCTATCGTGGATTGATGAAGAGGATGGCAAACAATATTACCAGAGTATTAAGCAAAAAGAACATTATATGGACTGCGGTCTAGAGATAATGTTTGATGCTGCTAATTGTGCCAGACTCGGTAGCCATATATTAATGAATGTAGCTAATAAGAATCAGGAGTTAGGAGCTAAATGGTTGCAGCAAACTCTAGGTGATAGATATAAGGTACTCACTACATCAGTTGCAGATTCTCATATTGATTCATCATTCTTACCGTTACGACCAGGCTTAGCTATTATCACAAAGGAGTATGTAAAGGAGAAGCTTCCTACAGAATTACAGTCATGGGATTTAGTCTATATACCTATGAAGCAGAGAGCTCAATCTGAAAAAGAAGCACAAGGTATTAAGCTAGCGTCTCCTAGAATAGAACTAAACGTATTCTCGATCTCGCCTGAACTTATTGTATGTCACCCCCAGTATGAGGTAGAGTTAAATAGAGCTCTATCTAAGTACGGTATAACAGCAATAGGTACACCGTTCCGGCATTGTGAAATTTTTGCTGGGGCACATCATTGCACCACCTTAGATGTGAGACGAAAAAGTAAATATGAAAACTACTTTGAATAACGCAATAACTTGTTCTACTGATTACAATTATGTTCATTACCTGTATAAACTGGTAGACAGCTTACATATAAATAACACAAATGCTGATATTTTTGTACGCCTTGTAGATTTTACACCTGCTCAGTTTGAGGAGATAAAATCAAACATAACAAATAAGAGAGTAGAATATATACTTGATGAACCTGGTCTCAGTAACCGTAAGGATATATTAAAAGATGTTGACCATGCAATGCATTATATTTACGGGGTAGATGTATGTAAAACAGGTAGTAAGAATATTAAGAGACTATTGTACAGTAAGCGTAGTGTATATACGTGTCATAGCCGCTTTAAGACAATTAGTATGCTGTTGAATAAAGGTTACAATAATGTATTAAGTTTAGATGTAGATACTGTTGTTATAAAGGATATAAATCATATATTTGAAGATCATACATACGATGTATCTATCGTACCTACATATATAGATGATAGGATTGAATTGTGGTATAACGAGGGTCTTTTGCATATAAGCAACACTCCAGAAGCGGTTACTTTTTTTAAGGATGTTGAAGATTTTATTTTTGATAGTGGTAGGTACTTTGAGTGGAATATAGATTCAGAGGCCCTAGGTAGGTGCTATGATGACTATCAAGAGTTACGGGTAGGTCACCTAGGTGATACCTACAAAGATAAAGAGTTCAGAGACGACTCATATATGTGGTCTGGTGACAGTATAAACAAATATAACGATAAGTTTAAATGAATAAAGTAATACACCAGATGTGGGATAAGGGTACACCTCCAGATCAGCTCGTCGAATGGAGCGAGAAACTTAAAATAATTCACCCCGATTTTAAGTATATGTTTTGGACTCTAGAGGATATGCATGATTTTATCGCGACAAAGTATAGTTGGTTTCTACCTACGTTTGAGACATACCCTGAGCTAATACAGAAAATAGATTCATTTAGATATTTTATTATATACGAATATGGTGGAGTGTACGTCGATTTGGATATTGAATGCTTTAAGCGATTAGATATTCTTTTAAAGGATAATTGTGTATTATTTCAAACATACCCAGAATATCAAATTAAGAAAATAATAGACGAAGATAATCGAGAGCATCCTCTGCGTAAACATTTTCCATTACAGAGACTTAAAAAAGGTTATTTTTTAACTAATAGTATTTTTTACAGTGACCATGGTCATAAGTTCTTTAAGAAATGCATCGAGAATTTAGAAGAGAGTTACGAAGAGAGTAAACGATACAGGTTTACGAAATTTGATTTTTTAAACAAGTCAAGTGTATGCAATACTCATATAACGATGTCGGTTGGCAGTGGATTTCTAACTAGAATGTTTTTTAAGTATGGTAAGGCTTTTAACGTAAAAGATTACAGTTACAGTTTTTTTGAACCATATGAGCATACTAGACGTAAAGAAATCCTATTAAACAAAGAGGCCTTTGGTAAGAAGGACTTGTATGGTATGCACTGGAATTTAGGCAGCTGGATAAATTTAAAGGACTCGGAATATAAGATATGAAAGTTACTGATATACATGTCTGTTATGTTATTAATGATAATAAAGATTTTATAGATCTTACCATTAAGTCTGCTAAACAACTAAAGCAGTTCTTTAGATCAAAGCAGCATAACTTAAAAATTTATGCATTAAGTGAGATGAAATTAAATGTTTTACCGTCGTTTATTAAAAATATAGTTTCTCCTCATAAAGGTATACCGCTGCTATGGCAGCGTATGTATATACCAGAATTGATTAATTCGGATAAATGTATCTTCCTGGATAGTGATACTCTAGCATATACCTGTATTAGTAAATTATGGGATATTGATATTGGAGACAGCTATATAGCACTAGCTCCACACTATTGTATGCACACTATACAGGAGATGCTCGACCACTACGGGTTAAATGAGTTTCCACTATACAGAGCCAAGGGAGACGTACAGCAATATTATAATTGCGGTGTGTCTGTTATAAACAGTAAGCTATGGAGAGAACTAAACCTCATAGAGATACCGCTAAAGTATTATGAGAGTATCAAGAGTACGCCTCACTGGAAGAATGATGAACCTACATATAACGTATGTTTCTCTGACAATATATTCGAGCTCGACAAAACGTGGAATTACTACCCTATCGATGCCTACAAGAGAGCCAGCATTGTACACTACTATGGTACATATATTAAAGGTAAACCTTTTCATAATGAATTTGCTATTAATCCAGACTGATATAAATAATTTATATGAAAGAAGAAATTCAATTTAATATTAACGATCTAGCAGAATACCAAACTCACTTCACAGCTGATGTCGGCTTGTTTCTTGAAAAAGATAACAAGTCTGCAGCTACTAGAGCACGTAAATCGCTGCTAGAAATTTCTAAGCTATGTAAAGAGATTAGAAAACAAATTCAGGAGATTAAGAATAGCTCTACTGCTTAGTACATAAAGCTGCTTAAATAATAATGTGAAATCGTTTAAGCAATTTTTTGAAGCTAACAAGCCACTTGGCTTAGTAGAGACGCTCCATTTCCAAAATCTAGGTCCCATTGAAGCTAAAGTTGATAGCGGCAATGGGGCTTATAATGTACTGCACGGTCAAAACATTCAAGAAGTTGCAGACGGTCAAATATCATTCGATACTGTAAACGGCGAGACATTAACTATGCCTACTGAAGAGTATATTGACATTAATATCGGATCCGGAAATATAGAGACGAGACCAGTCGTCAAATTTGATATAAAAATTGGTGATAGGAGCTTACCGGATACAAAATTCTCAATCGGTGATAGGTCGTCTAACGAATATAAGATTCTTTTAGGCAAGGACTTTATCGAGCATCTCGGCGGCTTGATCGACGTTGGTGCTGAAAACAACCTCGATTAGTACTAAGTTAATTGAAGCTCTCTAATCTAATATCTGTTGACTTATTTCTGTTCCTAAAGAGAGAGCGGTATATTAATAGCCTATCGGAAATAGAGTTTCTCCATCAAAATGAACATGGACCGGTTACTTTTAAAGCCGGTGATATTGTTATAAAGACTGAACCGGAGTGGTTTTTAACTAAATACTATCCGGATATTAAAAGGTTATCTGAAATAGATAAGAAATACATGATATCGGATTATAGATTCTTACATGAGCCTAATTTTTTCTGTTATAAATATATAGATGGTATAGATCTAGATGTTTTCTGTGGTTATGATATATCGGATAATAACTCAACAAACAAACAACATTTAAGGTCTAAACAACATTCAAAAAACAAACATATTACTAAAGATAGTATTATTAACTTTATAAAATTTTATATTAGCATTAACATCAATGATCTAAGTAAAGGGCAGAAGACTACAATACCTTATATTCATGGTGACACAGGTATCTGCCGTCTTAGGGAATAACAAGATACAAACATTTTTCATAAAAGTACTTTTCAGAAAAATTTAAATAAAATATACGATATTAGTACTAAAAATCAAAAGAGTACTAATAATACATTATTAAGACTGCGCGATCTGAACACGCATAATATATTAATAAAACCGGACGGTAATATTAAGATACTCGATCTAAGCGATGGTTTGGTGGTAGGTAATTTTAATTTAAACATACATAGATACTTTTCTCTCCTATGGGGATTTGGGGAGAAGGTAGTTGATGAGGTGATAAGAGATTGTAATCTTGATAATGATAAATTATTCGTTAAAGAATTATCATTTTTTTATTTTTATTGTAAGACCTCGCCGGTGCCTACTAGAACGATGTTATCCTGGTTTATACTCAATCACTGGCATGGTTACAATAAAATTTGTAACAAGTTACTATCATCTCTCGAAGAGCGTTACCCTAATAGTTGAGCAATGTGTAGCTTTATATGTACAACAAAGGAGTTTAATGACTTAACTAATTTAAAGTCTATGCACCGCGGCCCAGACCATTCTGAAAAATGTAGCGTCGGTGGGTTTAATATAATTCATAACTTATTAGATATATCGCGACATACTATTATACAGCCAGTAGTAGACGGTGATATTATTTTGCTATATAATGGTGAAATATACGAGCCATGCGATCCATGCGATACAAATCTAATAATACCACTCTATAAAAAATATGGTCATAGTTTTGTAGAACACATAAACGGTGAATATGCAATTGTAATTATTGATAAGCAGAACGTATTTTTATATGCTGATGTATTTGCAACTAAACCATTGTTTTATAGTATTAATGATGATCATATTGGAATTGCTTCATATGCGAGTGAACTTGTAAATTTAGAATTTACAAATATAGTCAGAGTTGAGTCTTCAACGTATGTTCAAATTAAATTAAATGACCTTTCAATTACCAATTTTAAACATAGTGCTTTTGATTTAACTGAATATAAGACATCATATGATAATTGTATTTTAGCATTTGAAAATGCATGTAACTTAAGATGTAATGATAAGGCTGCAGTTGGATTAAGCAGTGGTCATGATAGTGGTAGTATTCTACAATGGAGCTTAAACAATGATACTCATAATAAATTCTATTACGTACATACTGGTAAAGAGGATGCTGATATAATGAACCACCGGCTTGATATGTGTGATAAAAATAATATTCTACACAATACAATTAATTATTACGATAACCGTGTAATATATGACCATTATGAGAAGCGTGTCTTGAGTAATATAATGGAAGAGTATGAATATTATCTTGACGAAGTATCTACCCGCATGCTTTCAAAGATGCTACGGACTGTTAAGCGACATGGCTATAATATATTCATCGCTGGTCAGGGCGCTGACGAGATAATTTCAAACTACTACGAAGATTCCGCTTTCTTTGTAGACTTACAATTACAATTCCCATGGGAGAACTTTTTTAATGGAGATAACCGGTTGTTCATAGATCAGTATGAATATATTGGAGGTGCGTATGGTGTTGAAGTGAGATACCCATTCTTAGATAAAGTGTTCGTTCAGGAATTCCTGCACTTGACAAAAGAAATGAAAAATAAATTCTATAAATCAGTTATAGCAGAGTATTTAAATCGAAATAATATGCCAACAAAGGATATCAAAGTTGGATTTTCTATGAGCTAGTACCAGTTAGGTTTACTAACTAATGTCCAAGTCGCAAAAGGCTTATCCTTTCGAATATACTCACGGTACTGATCAATTACCGGTAGATTGTCAAAATCACTATTTTGCTGTCTACAATTACAGTCTTGATTAATAGCGACTGCAAATTCAGTTAATTCAGATTTATTAATAATAGTATTGTGTAAGTTATTTTTACACCATTTAATAAAATCTAATGTAAAATGTTCTTTTGAGCCTGGCCATCTAACCATTCGCTCCGTAAACATTTCAAGTGTGTGATCGACTAACCACATAAAGTTATCAGTCGTCTCACGTGCCCATATACTGCATTGATGATTGAAGTAGCCTTTACCTCGTTTACGTGGTTTACCAGTTGACGTCCTAGGACAATCTTCGTGATTTAACACTTCTTGAGGAAAGGCGTGTGCTAACATTATAGCACCTTCAATTTGCATCTTTGAACGAACATGTTGATCGCATAATTCCTTCGCAGCAATAACAGGGTCATTATCAGTACAAAATATATTCATACCAACATTATACCGGAGTTCCTACTTCTTACCCCAGTCGTTTACAAACGTATAGAATTCACTACGCGTAGATGTATCATCGAGAAAGTCACCACTAATCTTCGCAGTCTTCATCTCGCACCCATCATGCTTAATACCGCGGAGGCATGCGCAAGTATGAGATGCAGAGATCATTACTGCAACACCTTTATTACCTTCACATACTTCATCAATTGCTTTATGAATCTGAGTAGTTAGACCTTCTTGAATCTGCGGTCGTCTAGCATAATGCTCTACAATTCTATTCAGCTTACTCAGACCGATAACTTTACCATCGGCAGAGGGTAAATAAGCTACGTGACATCTACCCGTAAATGCTAGGTGGTGATGCGAACATAGACTCTTTACAGGAATACCTCCCTGAAATACTATTCCATTATACCCATCAGAAGGGAAAGCTGTAATATTAGGTAGCTCATTATAACAACCAGCTGCAATATCATTTACATAAGCTTTAGCAACACGCTTAGGTGTACCATCACTATTAGGATCGTTTCTCCAGTCAATACGTAAAGCATCTAGAAACTTTTCATAAGCTTCTGTAGCGTTAAGGATAACCTGTTGTTTTTCGTCATCGCTGAGCGGCATATTACCATTAGCGGTTGGTAGCTTGGTTAGTTTAATTCTATCGGACATACCATTATTATATAGTATAGTTCAACGAAAGCAATAAATATATTTACAATATGAGTGATTTCTTAAAATTAGTCCAGGAAGCGACACCGCCACATGTAATTGATCATTATGATAAAAATGCAAAGACAAAGAAGAGTGGTATACTTAATAAAGTTACAAGCGCGGCTCAGAAAGTATCGAGTGCTATAGATACAATAGAAAAGTACGGTACCGGTAAGTGGGATATTAATGATACTCTACAGAAGCTACTATCTAAGCAATTAGATAAGAGCACAGATAAGGTAGGTCTTTTTGGTAAGTCAAAATACGATCAGATCAAACTCGGGGATGATATTATTACAAAAATTAATAACTATTCAATTGAAGCTGATTATGATGGCGGGAGTGGTATTAAGAGAGTGCGTAAGAGCCTGAGTGGAATGCAAGACACTCTAGATAAGTTGCCTCAGAAAGGTGAGCCGTTTACTAATGAGTCCGTGGTTAATAGAGATTTTCTGAACATGATTAGTGAGGCAACAGCTGTATTAGATAAAGATGGTGAAGGTAAATTTCAGACCGCTGCAGTAATGAAAGGTGAGAAGGATGAGCGATCAGCAAAATTAAAGGTTTGGGATGTATTAAAAAGTGCCTTAGATCTACCTGCTGATGCGCCTGTCACTCTTGTAGATCCAGATCCTCAAATGGGAGGTAAGAAGGTTGTCGATCGAAGAGTTAGTTGGATAACCAAAGGTGTACCAGCATTCCTGAATAATATTAAAGAAGAGTATCCAGACATACCATTTACTTTTGAAGGTCATAGCATTGATGATGGTTTATCGGTATCAGCAATTGAACAAGAGGAGGAAGAGTTTAATTTTATGAATACTACCAGGCAGGACTGGATCAAAACATTAGGTGCAGAAAAAGCAGAAAAAATTGTTAGAGGGCTTGTATATATATACCCCGGCGATCGTATTGTGTTTGATGAGCCTGTAGTAGTGGTGAAATTAACTGATGAGAATGCTTTATTTGAATTAGCAGGTAGAACGAGTTTCGGTGCTAAGGGTATTCAATGGACATTAAAGCCGAAGTCTGCTGAGGTGGGTAAAATCCTCGAAGAACGTGGTATAAGGTACTTGACGTTCCTATTGCAAACAAACGATAATGCGTTTAGAGCACCAGAGAGTAATGTTGGTATTGTATACGCGTATGATGATAACAACGAACTCATTAACCCGATAACTACCGAGAATACTAGATTTCAGTGGGATGGTCAGCAGGGTCTATATACTCTTAGTACTGATAATAAAGAGCTAATGGGAATCAAATACAGTGAAGGTCAATTTCCTATTAATAAAGACGAGGTTATGCCGTTGACAGATGGTAAGCATATATTATATAGACCAGATGATAGTGCTGTATATGTTAAATTTAAGATAGTACAAGATATGAATGACGCTAAGATGTACCTTATAGATAAAGATAAAGGAATTACAGCGACGTCTCAAGATATAGCAGAAGCAGAAGCAGTTAGCGGTACAAAAGACAAATAAGTAACAGTTCTTTCTTCCTCCCTATCTAAAGATATTTTAACCTCGCTGTTTTATAAGTCAACTAGATTTTTTTTATTTTATTAATTTAGTTGATTATGGTCATACATAGGTTATAATACTATTATGAAATACTTATCTACAAAGGTTATACCTATGGGCTCGACTGCCTTTCGTCAATGGAGGGCTGAAGGTCATTGTAAATTTATTCACGGTTACCGCTTACAATGTAAGTTATGGTTTACGGCTGATAATTTAGATGAGCGTAATTGGGTATTCGATTTCGGTGATTGCAAAGATATTAAAGCAGCACTTGAAGATCAATTCGATCATACTACATGCGTAGCAGCAGATGATCCAGAACTCCATAGCTTTCAGCATCTAGCTGACCGTGGATTAATTCAACTTCGTGTTATGCAGGACGGTGTTGGTATCGAAAGAACTGCAGAGTGGGTTTATAATAAGGCTAGTGAGATTGTTAAAGCCAAGTCACAAGGTAGGGTTACAGTAGCGAAGGTTGAGGTATGGGAGCATGAAGATAATAGTGCTGTATACGAAGAGCGTTGTACAGCCTCAAATCTGGAAGCTGAGCCTGCTGAAGTAGAGGCTGAGACTGCAGAAGGTCCTGGAGCTCCACCTAAGCAGAGAGTAACACAAGGAATGTCTAATCCATTCGGAGGAACTAGCTGGGGAGAGTAATGAGTTTAGATAATGCTTACAATAGAGTTCCTAAACATACTGTAAGCAGTACAGGTATGGGGACACCTACAACCAGAGAGAGAGATCCTCAGCTTCAAAAATTAGAGGGTGATGTATTCTCTAAAATGAATCAGGCGATTGTACCTCACACTCCGGAGCAAGACTTACCGGGTGTAAGGAGTATTGAGGTACAATCAATTGGATTTGAGCAAGCACTTAAAGAACTAGCTAATGGTGTTGAGCCTCTCGACGATAAACCTTAGTACTTTACTTCTTACAATATCATCTCCTGTAAATTTGTAAGTATTAATGCCTTGATCGATACATGATTGATGATTAAACGCTTTATATATTGTATCAAAGCCGCCTTTATCATTAATATCCGATTGATTAGTATCACCTACAATCATATATTTACTATGATTACCGAAACGAGTTAGTAACGTTACTAACTCGTTTTTTGTTAGGTTTTGTGCCTCGTCAATAATAACACACGAATTACGAAACGTCATGCCCCTCGTAAAGTTAACTGGTAAGCAGCTGATATAGTTTTTATGTAGTAAATTACTAGATACGTTCGGATGAATTAACTCATCGAGTTTATCTACTAACGGCATAGACCATGGTGCGAACTTATCTTCCATCTCACCAGGCAAGAATCCTAAACTTTTAGATGCACTCTCTACTATAGATCTAATATAAACTATATTATCAACTTCTCTGTCTCGTAACATATTTAGAGCAGCTAGAACAGCAATGTATGTCTTAGCTGTACCGGCTGGTCCATCTACAAACCCCATCTTTGTATTTGCATCCATCATAGCCTTATAAAAACTATGTTGAGTTGGAGTTAATTTGAAATGATGACTTATCTTGAATGTTAGATCAAAATCAGTCTGATTATTTTCAACCATCTCATCCATAATGCTAACATTTGTGTAATGAGACTTTCCCGACATTTTCGAACTCTTACGAGTACTCTTTTTTGTAGTCATTAAACATATTTAGTATATATATACCAGACTAGCACTATATAGAAAGTTGACAGAGAATTTATAAATAGCAGTTGAACATCCCTTATCATAAGTTATAATAATATTAGTTATGAACTTAGAAAAAGAAACATTAATACTCTCTGACGATAAGATATTTTATACAGTAGAAGGAGAAGGCGAATATATAGGTCAGCGCTCTTTGTTTATGCGAATGGCGATGTGTAATCTAACTTGTATTGGGTTCGCCTCTGAGGACTCTCCTCATGGTTGTGATTCTTTTATCTCTTGGAGTATTAAAAATAAGATGACTTTTAATGAGATCTTTCAGATGATGGAAGATAATAACTGGATTGAAAAACTTAAGATGGGTACTATCTGGAAGCTTACTGGCGGCGAGCCTCTTATTCAACAAAAGCAGCTACTTAAATTAGTTGAAGCGTTTATTGAGAAGTATGAATTCACGCCGAAGATTGACTTTGAGACGAATGCTACTCTTATGCCTAACTCGAGATGGAAAGAAGAGTTTGGTGCTACCTTTACGACTTCGCCGAAGTTAACTACTAATGGTGATCCGGAGAATAAGACCTATAAGCCTGAAGTACTCAAGTACCACAGAGAGATTAACTCTGGTTTTAAGTTTGTTATTAATGATCCTGCTGAAGATATAAAAGAAATCTGGAGTAAGTATGTTGAAGATACGGAGGGTATTAATGTAAGTCTTGATAGAATTTGGTTTATGCCTTGCGCGGGTTCGCGAGCAGAACATATTGCTAACGCCGAAGCTGTTGTTGAGTATGCTAAGTTAATGCATGTGCATTTTTCACCTAGACTGCATCTGCTAGTTTGGGATAAAGCTCTTAAGGTCTAAGGACCGTTCGTAACTAGAAAAAGCCGTACAGTAATTACTGTACGGCTTTTTTGATATAATATATTATTTAAAATACTACATATAACCTAAATTAACTAGCGCTCTAATACGAGGACTAATGGCATTTCTGTCCTGGGCTGTTACAACCTGCTCAACCACACCGTCATCAAAAGTAAACTGTATTGAGTTAAATTCCTTATCGATAACAGCAAATTGCATACCAGCGAAAGAGTCGTCAATATCCATTGTAAATTTATACTGAGTAGCACCGGCGCCTACTGGAAAGCCTACAGCAGATACTGAAACTGCACTTGAGTTACCGATCGCTCCGGGTATGTTTTGGTATAGTAACTCACAATCCAAACCAGCCGGCTCCAGGCCGTTTGGAAATGTGTCGATGTTATTAACAGCATCTTCATTAGGTACATTTGGAGCACCGGAGAAGGTTAATGAATTAGTGAATGAAATAGGCATACTATTATTTATGTTATAGAGTTATTTTTTAGGTGAAATCCCATATTGCTCTCTAAACGTAAGCTTTGCTGCTGTTGCCTTTTTAACTGTCTGCTTTACTGCCGGCTTCGTAGATGTAAAGAGAGCAATTGCTTTTGAGAGCAAGTTACTCTTTTTAAGTTTCTTATCTAACTTAACACCCTTGTCTTTGCAGAGAAGTTCGAGCTCGTCCTTAGACATACTTTTTAATTCTTTCTCGGTCATATTAATATTTATGGTTGAATGTATTATTTTTAAGGTTAAATAATATTTATGGAAACAATAATTACACTAGTAGTATTCATCGCCGGTTTTATTACTGGCACGTTAGTTGCTCGCAATAACATTAAGAAAATTAATTCAATCGTAGAGGATGCAGAAGATTTTGCCGCAGCAGTTGATCGGAAAATTGATAAACTTCGCGATGAAGTAACTAAGAAACCTACCAAACGTGGGCGACCAGCTACTAAAAAATAATTTAATATTATAAATTCCTTGATAGCTCAGCGGTAGAGCGGGTGACTGTTAATCACTAGGTCCAAGGTTCGAATCCTTGTCGAGGAGCCACTTTCAAATAAGCAACCTATCGGTTGCTTATTTTTTTATTTACCACCTGGGGTGAAGTAGAATCCGATGATGCACCCCAAAGTGGCGACTGAGACCAGAGAGATGTGCCCTGTTGTAATGGCTGTTGTGATCGGGTCCGATGAGGGAAAAACAACCAATCCCCAGAGGAGGGAGAAATTTTCTTTATTTTCGGGTGGTGTAAAGGTGACGAGCTCGACTGTTGGCCAGAGGGTGCAAAGAATCGAAATGACTGCGAAGTTGAGCATCCCGATAAGAGCAATAATGCGGCGAGTGCCGCGTGTGAACATACCAGCATCCTTATCCGCTTCACCGAACACTGCTTGTTGAAACTCAGCGTTTGATTTTTGGAGTGACATGTCTCTGATGAGCTCCCTCTTAGCACGCGCTTCATTTGCAAGTGATCTACTCTGCGCAATGCCGCCGATAATTTTAAGCATCGAGCCCATACCAGTTGCTCCAAGTGTTGATAATAACATCGTAATAAGTCCAAACATATCATTTTACCTCCATTTTATATAAATATTTATACAGAACCGAAGCACTTCATGTAAAATGAATTGTATAACAGTGAAATGATTGCATTTAAAACATTTTTTGAAAACTACGCCGATGGTAAGGTCAAGGGTAAAAGTAAACCGGGACGAGTAAAGCGAGCAGGTGCTAGCTGTAAAGGTACGGTAACCGACCTAAAGCGTAAGGCTAAGAAGTATAGTGGCGAAAAGGGTAAGATGTATCAATGGTGTCTTAATATGAAGAGAGGTAGAAAGAAGAAGTAATTAGATGTTTATACTGGCTGGAATAGAACAATTGTTATTTGAAGTATTAGGTAGCCTCTTTAAAGAAGCTCTTAAGAAAATGGTAGCTACGGGTGCATCACTAAAAGATGCTCCAGCTAGTTTTTTTATAACAGTCGGAGTTGTAGGTACTAGCCTTATTGCATTAACTATTCTCTGCAAAAGATATAAAAGAAGTAAATTTAAAGAAAATGAAGCATAATTACGATCAACTAACTAACCTCATATTAGAGGGTCTAGGCGGGTATAAGCCAATCACACTACCATACTCATTTAATGATTTAGAACCTCATATTGATGCGGAGACAATGAAGCTCCACTATAATAAGCACTATAAGGGCTACGTCAAAAAGCTAAACGACGCTATCGGTAAAACTCACATACCATTGAGAGAATTAGTAGTTAAAGCTGCATGCAGAAAAGCAGATGTACGTAATAATGCTGGCGGGGCATACAATCATCAACTCTTCTGGAATATGATGACACCTCATAAACATTCATGCAGAGGCTTGATAAAGGAAGCTATTGATAAGAAGTTTGGTTCCGTTGACAGTTTTTACGAAGAGTTTACAGCACAAGCAAAGTCGCATTTCGGCTCCGGTTGGGTCTGGCTTATTAAAAGGGGTAATACCTTGAAGATTGTACAAACAGATAATCAGGACAATCCTCTTATGTTTGATCAAGGAGAACCAATACTAGGTATTGATGTCTGGGAGCATGCCTATTATAAAAAGTATGGGCCGGATAGAGAGAAGTATATTAAAAACTTCTTAAAGGTAGTTAACTGGGATTATTGTAATCAGCTATTATCGCTTTAACTTCCTCTTTAAGGTAGTTGACGTGTATTTTTGACCACTCATGTTTTTCAGGATTTTTGTAGAAGATAACTAACCCATCACACTTCTTACCTGAGATTGCTTCATACATATAAGCATATAAAGATAGCTGCAGCGCATACGAATTAAACTCACATACAGTTAGGTGACTCACCGGGCCATTCATATACTCACCATACTCATTGGTGTATCTGAAACGCTTATTTGTTTTAAAGTCTCCTACCTTGAAACTATTTGTATTTTCATAAATTAAATCACCTGTACCTGCAATTCCATTAACTGTATCATATAGCTTTTCCTCAGCGCGCAGCTTAGGATAACCTTTAAATATATCTACATGCGACTTGTACGATTTATAAAGATCTTTATATTGGTCTTCTCGTTTATCATCTACGAGAAAATCCTCCATTACTTTATGTATATGGGTACCGTAGTCACACGCTTTGTTTTTAACATCTTCCCATTGCTCGAGAATAAAGTCAACATGAACACCTTCACGCTTTGCAACTCGAGTTGCGTTACCTATTGCATCAAACTTAGGTTTGTATTTACCGAGCAGAGTTGTTACTGATATTAACTGCTTACCAGTCTCTGTATCTGTATACGTATGAGATGCTTCGTCAAAATGGATCATATTATTATTATAACTTAAGACCTTGAAAATGCAAATTCTTATTATAAAATATATGTATGAGATTAGCTATTAGCGGTACGGGTTGTCAAGGGAAATCAACATTAATTAAGGACTTCCTAGAAGAATGGCCCATGTATAAAACTGAAAGTCAGACGTACCGTGACGTACTTACTAGTGAGAAGTTACCTCACAGTAAAGAAGCTACTAAAGAGACACAATGGAGGATTCTCAATCATATGATTGATGAGATGCAGACCTTCGACCCTGGCGATAATGTTATTATGGATAGATGCCCTATTGATAATTTGGTTTACTCTCTTTGGTGTTTTGAGAAAGGTGTAGGTGATATTGATAAGGAATTTATCGATAAATGCATACCACTCGTCTGTGAGAGTTTAAAGCAGTTGGATATTATATTCTTTACACCTATTACTAAAGCAGCTCCTATTACTCCGGTTGCGGATGGTGTACGTGAAGTAGATCCTACATACATTAAAGAAATTGACAACCTATTTAAAATGATAGGAGCTCAGCATATTGAAAACAACGGCCTCAATCCATTCTTTCCAAAAGAAGATGCGCCGGGTTGGATTGAAGTATTCGGAGACAGGCCTGTTAGAATCGCCATGATTAAGCAATATATCGATGAGACCGGTGATCTTGTCGGCGGGTGGGAATGTGCCCCGGAGCCTGATATCGTCGACCCTAATAATCAATCTGTTGGTGATAACGAAGAAGCAGCTGCAATGAAAGCATTAATCGATGATCAACAAAATGCTAAAGTGTTTGAGAAGGATCTCGCAGATCAGAAGCAGCTAATTAAAGATACGCTAGGTGATAAAGAAATCGATGAGATTAACAGTCTATATAATCCCAAAGCTTAAGCTCTCAGCCTAAATCACTTTTACGGATTTAACGCTGCGGAGAGCTCTGCGATCTGAGTTGTATGTAGTTCGATAGTACTACCGAACGTAGTATTTTCTAAACCTACAACGAAGTTGCTAAAATTTAACCTATTAGTCGCATTAGGTGTCTGGAGGATAATGAAATCACCACTTACGACTTGACTGGTCTCTGGTAATTGATTGATACTAACGTCTGTGCTTGCCATATTAATTATTTATCATAAAATATATATAATGTCAAAGATAGGATTAGGAATAGTAACATGCAATCGTCCTGAGTTTCTTACAAACTGTATTGAAAGTATAGATCTTGAAAAGGTGGATGTAAAGGTAATAGTTAATGACGGTGATGTTGATGTTAGCTATCCTCAATTTAAAGTAATAAAGAATGAAAAAAACTTAGGAGTAGGTAAGTCAAAAAATAAAATCCTCAAATATCTCTTTGACGAGGGGTGCGATTATATCTTCTTATTAGAAGACGATATGCTAATATTGGATAATAATGTATTTGAAAAATACATAGAAGCATATAAAGCATCAGGTATCCACCATTTTAACTATGGTCCAGGGTCACCATTCAACCGAAAGCAAAATATACAATTTGATCTCCATAATAGACATGAATTAGATCAGCACTCAGAACCTAAACCACGTAAAGTTGTTGATTATGGTAACGATATAAAAGTATCACTATTTGAACATACTGTAGCTATGTTCTCTTTCTTTACAAGAGAGGTGCTTGACGAGGTAGGTTATATTGATGAGGATTTCTATAATGCATGGGAACACGTCGACCATACATACAGAATTATTAAAGCCGGGTATCACCCACCCTTCTGGTATTTCG
>Ga0208134_1001013_pt1 | contig 17157 bp, 18 predicted proteins | sample VirMetDEL_Mar_31_FD_184515 | JGI IMG/M metagenome (GOLD analysis project Ga0208134, IMG submission 184515) | Aqueous microbial communities from the Delaware River and Bay under freshwater to marine salinity gradient to study organic matter... | ecosystem: Environmental > Aquatic > Marine >... | reverse complement strand
CCTAAAATATCTTCGGCTAAATGATTTGCAGAAAGCGCAGCTAAGCCAACTTTAGCACTGGATATAGATTTATCAGCAAAGTTATTAAAATCTAATTTTTGCCATTTTGGAAGGTTAGTAACATCACCTACTAAACTTTGATTTTGTTCTGTAGCAAGAGTAGATTTTAAATTCTCGTTATTATCACTAGATAATACTGAGAAGGGAGTTATTTTATTAAAACGATCTAGCGTTAATATAGAATCTGCTACATCTGAATTTCTTACGATATCAAAAATAGTAGTGCCATCACCCACATTACGTAGAAAGCTATCGCTATTGCCCGCAATACCAACTGCCTTATTCCCCTCTAGAATATCAATAGTTTCAGAAATGATTTTATTTAAATATTCTACTAATTCATTGAAGCTATCATCTAGATCACCATGAGCAATAGTCATATTGCGATCTCTAAGACTTTGGAAAAAAGCCGTATCTCTACTAAATGGACTAATCACTGATTCCTCACTTGATTTAGTTTGTTACGCAACTCAGCAGTTAAGTGTTCTAAACCAATTGACTTATCAGCTAATAGATCGCATAGATTTTTACGAAAATAGAAAGACTGATATTCAGGGTTTTGTTGGTTTATAACTGCTCTTACAGCTATACGCCCTGCTTGAATTGAATTTGCTTTTAGTTTAGTAGAGGAAACTATTGTTCCATATAAATTGTTAGCGGTAAAACCATTATAATTCTCGTTTGGCGTATTAAATGGACTAACTGCGAATTTAGATGCTTCAAACTTGGTACTTATTGTTTTTTGACCAACTTTTGCAAAGGCTGTACTAGCCACGTTAGGCTGCGTTTTATCTTGCAAAGTACGAATGAGTCTATCTCTATCGCTACCACCTCCTACTAAACTTGAATTTAAAATAGTCTCAGCTGTTGTTAAATAACTATTTGGAATAATATTTTCCCAAACTGTACTTGGAAAATCTAGAGCTAACTCTGGTGATAGTTTATCTGCTTTCAAAGTTTGATTATCTATTTTGATAGAGGTAATACTATCATTTTTAAATTTATCACCTGTAATAGAGTTGTTAGCAATTAATGTTTCAATTAAATATGCTGGTAGATTTTCATTAGTTATAGTTCTATCTGCAACATCATCACCAGTAATTCCCCTATCTTCTATATTATCAGCTGTTAGTTTTTTCCACAAAGGCAAATTACCAAGCTTTGATGTTAATATTTGACCATTTTCTGTAGGCATAACATTTGTTAATACCTGTAAGCTATTTCCACTAAGAATAGAGCCAGTATTAGTCTTAATAAATTTCTCTAAAGATATGCAGTTAGTACAGAATGAGTCTAGAGTGATATAACCCCATGCGGTAGTGCCATCACCTATATTTTTTAAGAATTTGCGGTTATCAGCTGGGTTATTACTACCAATTACTCGTCCTGCAATTAAGATATCAATCAATGGCTTTATATCTTTGTTCAAATAATCACTAATTACATTAAATTGCAAATCTATACTATCTGCTTTAATTTTTTTAAAACCACTAAAATAGTTTTCTATTCTTTTAAAAGGTTTAATTGCCATTAACAACACCTCCTGCAAGGAATAATTTATCAAAAATAAACTGTTCGGATGCTTTACCACTCAGAGTAATCATTATTGCATCAGCAGTAAATCTAAGAACTTCATAAGGAAAATCGCCATTACGGTAAGAGTAATTAGCCATTCCGAACTCTGCATTATCGTATAATCCAGCTTCTTGTTCTATTCTGATAATTTCAGAAAAGTTTTCAGAATCGTTGTAATCTGTATAGATTTGTAAATTAATATCAATCATAGCAAGAGTTCTGCATGCTATGAATACAGACTCATTATTCCAAGTAGAACTAGGATATATCCAACTATAATGAATACGCCATATCATGGCACTTTTGGCATATTCCTCATAAGTTTGTGTTTGTGTTTTATCGGCGTAAGCAAGTAAGACTCCGTCATCCATGCCTAAAAATAAATCTTGCGAAACAGGGTCATAAAAAATACTTCTACTATCAGCAAAATTTTCACTAAAAATTGACCATGCACCATTTTGTTTTAACTGATAGATCAAACAATTATATTTTAATTTAAAACCTAAAAATCTACCATACGGATATAAAAAGGCTTTTAAATCTCTATAATCCTTATCATTCTCAATAAATTCAAGTTGTGCATTTAAGTGCTGATTAATTCCATTAGAAAAATTATATGATACTGATAATTGTTTATATTGATTAATTGAACTAAGAGAAACTATCCCATATTTCGATAGGAATACAAAATCATTAGGAATCTCAACAAACAAAGATTTTTGTATTATCCCAACTGGCAATGTCATTTCCCACTTAAAATCAGGTAATGCTATATTTTGCCCATCATCTATTACTGTTGGGTCTTCACCTTGCCATACTTGAGTTGTTTCTCTACCTAAGAATAACACCTTACCTTGAAAGGGTATTATGGTTTCGAGGTTATCGGGCATTGCTGAATTTGTAGATAAATCAATAAATTCTATTTCATTAGTTTTTTGATTAAACCAACCATCCACCGACTTTCTATCACTAGCATAATAAGCCTTCATAGCAAGACCAGATGGTCTAAACTTATTTTTATAACTTCTACCCTCGGCAAGCGCCCATAGGCGGTCATTAGCTACTGTTAGAAAATTAAATGGCGGAATATCTTTTTTATATAATATAGTACGTACTTCATCGGGTGGATTTTCTGCTAAAGTTAAAGTTACAGCCACGTTATTATCAGCTGGAAGAGCAAAAGCAATATTCGTAACATTAATTACTTTTTCTTCCTGACTGTTAATCACAGTAACAGAAGAGCCTATGGTTATATATTTCTCCATTTCTACTTGAAAAAACTGAGGTATATTAAATGTAAGTACATTAGCATTTTTTGTTATAGCTCCATTGATTAATACTGAAGCATTACCTTTTAAAGCTTGTAGAACATTGCCATCATAAATAAATACAGGGTCAACACCATTAGCTATTAAAAGCTTCCCTTGGTAATTAATATGTGAAATAATTACATTAGGGTCTAAATCTTCACGTAACGGATTAACATTAAAATTATTATTTTCTAGTTTATATAAAGCTCCACGTTCCCACCATAACTCAAAATAAACTATTTGCTGTAATGGCTCTAATTGTATATCAAAAAAACTTCTGGGAAATGGTAGAGTAAAACTAATTTGATTTTCTGTTATAACTACATCATTGATGTCAGCACCATCAGAACGTGATTCCTGTCTAATATAGAAATATACACCATTATGTATTCTCTGAGCTAAAAAGTCCTTTTGCTGTTGATCTAGCGTTGTTGTATTAATAGATATCTTACTAACATTAATCTCACCTTCTATTTCTTCAACAATAACATTTTCTGTATCTTTAATAGCTAAATACGGCAAATTACTTAAATAATTCTGGTATACTATTTTCTCAGAATCACCACCAGCTCCTAAATGAGACATTGTAGCGATTTGACTTCTGAATATTCTATTTTCATCAAATGGAAAAGTGGCAATTAATCTAGTGCCGTAACGAAGAGTACATGTATTATTATCACTAATAAGCATATTCTGTAAATATTTAGCGTATTGCGGATTATTATCTACGGTAGAGTCCATTCCTCTATAGGGAGCTGGAAACTGTACATTTTGCACTTGTCCTTGAAACATAATAACCTCGTTTAACTATAGTAACTGGCTAAGTTTTTCTTTGACTCATCCCAACTAAGCATTTGATATTTTATCTTCTCTACAAACCCTTTATTACTAACGTATAAATAGAATAATGCACCATGTACTAAACCTAAATGATAAGGTGCTGGATATACTGGTATACTGGCTTCTGTATTAGCATCATTAATGTTCTCTACTAAAGTCTTTGCATTCTGTAGCATTAACGCAGTAATATACTTTTTATTTACATTATCAGAAGGGTCTTCTTTTGTGAGTTGGATTTGGTTTTTACTAATATTAATAGTATTGTTAATAATATTAAATTGCCCTTGAGGTATATCAAATATATTATCAAATTTACATTTAGATAAAGGGCGGTTATCAGAAAATAGCCCTTTTAAATAGTATCCTTCAGGAAGAGGAGCCGTATATTCTCCATCCTCAAAAAAGATATCCACTACTTTTAAAAACTGATTAGCATTAACCGCCACCTGCCACATCTCAAGGTTAGCTAGGTTAAGAAAGCGCAAATATAACTCACGCTCCTTAACCGTTGGACTTGCTCTTCCAAAACTAAGTTGTGATACTAAATCTATTAGCTCTGAAACATGCATTTATAATAACCTACCTGTAATAGATTATTATATTTAAACTCTTATTTTCCACGTTAGCTATTTCTGCTGCTGGAACTTTTATAATCAAAGAGTTTCTAACTATACTATAATTTAATGCAGCAAGGACTATCGGATTTGATACTAAAGTAGCACCAGCTGCCATATCAACCACGCCTAAACCAATAATCCCTAATATAGTAATTTCACTTGAAAACTCTAAGGCACTAAGAGTCTCTTGTATTACATTATCTTGACCAGCTGTTAATGCTGGTATCGTTAATGTAATAACTTTTGACAAAGCTGTATCAGTTTTATTATTGTCAATAGAATCACTGAATATTAAGCCATTTCCTGCTACAAAGTTAGCAGCAACACCATCTTCATTAGGATTAGTTCCTACCCACCTAGTACCAGTAATACCAGTAGCTAATACGGCATCATTAGTAGCAAGTACTGGGTTTGGCAAATTTACTTTATACTTATTCATATTTTATCTCCTTAATTAATGTAATCTTACAAAAGAATGAATCATGCCGTTTTCAACACGTAATGAATTCAAGCCTTTCTTTGTAAGATCTGTTTTAGATGGGAACTTAAGCACTTTAGCATCACTTACTTCTATATGCGCTAAACCATGATATAAACCATAATCATAAGTTTCTTGAGCAAATGATGGTATTTGTCCCATACCAAGACCCATAGCGGATGCTCCGAGTAATGCAGAATATGCATATGAAGTTCCAGCAGCATTAGCAAATACATAATTAGAGAACTCAGGAACAGTTACTACCATTACGCCATGTATAGTACCTTTGTAATTGCTACCAAATAAAATACTTGGCTGCTCTTCGTTCTCAATTGTACCTCTACTTTGCTGTGCTTTCCAATTAGCGTCCTGTGCCAACTTATAGAAAGCGTCATCAGAAGTAAGGAATAAGTATTTCTTATCAGGGAAACCCATGCGATTTTTACCTACTGTATAAGGACGTATAGGAGTTTCCTTATTTAGAACATCTGTCCTAGAACCTTTACCAGCAAGAGATGCTAATTTAAAGATATGATTTGCAGTTAGGGTGTCATCTACAGCAGAATTCAACACACCATCAGTTAATGTATCTCCTACTGTTGCCTCATTCGTTCCTTTATCTAAACCAAACATTAATCTAGACCTAGAAACCGCTTCACCGTTTTGTACTGCGTCAATACCACAAGCAAGCATCTTGCCAATTAGATCAGCATAATTATACTGCTGATTAGGATTACCTCTATTATTGTCGCTAAATGCCAAACCAAACTGACGCATAATTCTTTTAGAATTTAAAGACTCACCTTGCCATAGCAATTGAGACCTAATATCTGGGTCAAATTTATGATTGATTTGCAATTCTTGTAATTGACGATTAGTAATTCTTGTACCAAAACGAAAAAACCCTACTCTGAGTCTTTCTACGCCATAAGTTAATTCATCTTCTGCTTCTACAAGACGCTCATTTCCTACTTTAACCGTAGGGTCAAAATTTTGCCTTTGGTTATAAACAATATCATCACCTTGTCCAGCTTTTGACACTTTAGCAAAAATTACTGAATCAGGACCGCCAGTAAAGCGATCAAACATTGTAACATTACTGTATTCTTTTAAGTATGGAAGTATTATGTTTCTTTCAAAATCGTACGACTGAAAGGGGTCGTTTCTATCAAATATAGCCATTTATTTACCAAAATTATGATTAAAAACATTAATTTTGATTCTTTATATAAACGGGATAGATTGATAGAATGCTTAAGGGAGAGACAGGAAACCTGAGTGTCTTAATTATTCTTCGCAGTGTCCGCTACCACTTCTAACTAAAATCAAGGGAAAGACAAAGAGAACTTTGAGTGTCTTGACTATTATTAGATTGATAACTGCTTTAGCTTTGGTAACGCTGCAAGTAAAAATCTTTTGCTGTACTTGTTTTATTAACCAAAGACTCAGCTTTAGAATCTGTACCTGTATTATACACTTTTTTGGTAGTTGAGTCAAGCTCGCCCTCTAAACTCTTGCTCTTCTTTTCCAGCTTATCTAATTTTGTTTGCAACGATTTAACATATTTTAAGATATCGCCCTTTTCTTTTGCGCCTTTAAAAATAGTTTCATATAATTCTGCCCCATTTGTCATAATATAATCTAAAGCAACATCAGGCTCTGAGTCGTGTAAATAATTAAAGGCTTCTTCTTGTTCCTTTGCGCTCATAATTGGAAAAAAGGAATAAAAAGCCTCATATTTTTCATCAGCATCAGTTGATTTGTTATAACGCTTAAATGTTTTAAATTCATTATCCATTTTATCTTTTACGGCTACAAAAGGATTTTGAACATTCTCTTGTTCCTTAGAATCTTCAATATCATCATCAATATCATTAAAACTACTTAATATAGTCTGTACATTTTCTTCTGGGATGATGCCGTCTTCATTTAGCTTAGAAACTAATTCAGAAATTTTACGTCTAGTATTGACGAGCTGGCGGTTTTTTTGTTGCCCCCATTTCTTTGCCTCATTTACTTTCTTTTCAAGATCGGTATATTTTATATTCTCTGGGGCATTTTCTAACGCCTCCTCTTCCTCTATTTTTTTACCCTTTGTTTTATCAACTTTATCAGTTATTTCTTTTTTAGATATATCATCACTTTCGGACTCTTCTTTCTTTATGTCTTCATCCGTAGTTACCTTTATATCCTTATCTAAAGGTGTATTTATATCCTTATCTTCTTTATGTAGTATTTGCTCATAAACTGAATTTAGCTGACTTTCAAAAGGACTATTTTTTTCTTCCTGTTTTTCTACTTCGCTCATTATATAACCTTATTTTCTTGTTCGGCTAATTCAGCCTCTTGTTGTTCTTGTTGCATCATACCCATGATGCGTAAATATTCCTCGGATAAATCATATGCAATATTTTCTCTAAAACCCAGTTCACGCAAGAACAGTGGTGAACTCATTAATAAGCCAGGGTTTGGACTATTCATTAATTCAGCAAATCTCGCCTTCTCTTCTTCTATACTAGATGCAAAATTAGGTGATACATCTGGGAATACTTCAAAATTAAGTAAAGATATAGAGTCGTCCAGAGACGCTGTGGTAGTTTTTCCATTAGAAAAGAATTTAAAGCTATATTGAAAATTCTTTAATCCTTTGATAGTATCAAGCATTATCTTGCCTTCTGAGATCAACATATTTTCATAAGCAAGTACTAAGGAATTTTGTGCATTCATAGAGTTTGTAGCACGCTGCGCAATAGCTACACCTGAAACTGCATTTGTTTGCTCGCCTTTTAACTCATCATATAAACCTGTTTGTGTTTCAAATTCCTTATAATTGGCCTGGATCAAATTCATACGATGATTTAAGTTTTTCTCATGATCAAGTACCTGTATATCACGTGGGTTTTTAAGAAATGCAACGCCATTTTTACTACGCATTTCATCTTTTAGAAAATTGCGTAACTTGTCTGTATCAACCTGCTCATCACTAGCAATTATTGTTTTAGCATCTAAATAATGTAATGTTGTTGACCAAAGAAAATTATGTGTCTTTTGTGGTGAAATTAAATTATCAACTACACCATAAGGTACACCTTGATAATCACGCCTTAATACTACTGGAGTAATAGGTAAATATTGTTGATTTGGCACTTGTTCTGCCACAGGATTATTAGATATCAATAAATTATCACAAAACACACCATGCCAAATTTGTGTTCCATCTTTCTCTTCTATTTTACCGTTGATAGATTTATCTTTAGCTATAGCCTCATCAAAAGTAGTAAATAATTGCTCATTAGGAATAGTTTCAGGCTCTGGTTCTTCAGGAAAGAAAATAGTTGTTTCATAAAACTTAGCTGATTTTTTATAAAAAACTTCAACTATTTTAATAGAACGACCACGTGACCATGCTCCATCATCTTGTGGATTACCTATAGTATTACTAACAACACCGCTGCTACGTTGCCAAATAGGTGTTTCTGCAATAGAAGAAAACGTAGTGTAATCAGATGGGTTAGTGCTATTTTCTTCTACCATATCCTCAAATTCTTTTTCAAACTCTGGATATTGATTTTTGAGTTTAACAGCAGGTACATAATGCGCTCTACAAACAAAATTAGAGTCATCTAATTTTGCGCTTCTATCATCTGGGTCCCAAAAAATTTCAACTGGATCTATATATTTGTAAGAAAATTTATTATTATCGTAATTAAAATAAGACCATCCAACCCCACCAATTAAACTTGATGTGAATTTCTGCGAAGAGAAAAATACATGATCGTTTTGTGTCTGTATCTCATAAGCCAAGTGCTTTAAATACTCAGCTAATTTTATATGCTCTTCATTATCAGAACTAGCTTCATATCCAACTCTTTTACTAGAACGTATCTGCAAACTTACAAACGCATTTACTAGAGGTTCAATATTATTATACGTATATGGAGTAGCACCTATTTCCTGCATATCTTTTAATATATGAGGGTCAAGCCACTGATTGCCACGATAAAAACTAAGGTTTATTAAATATTGATTTAACCATTGTTGCCTTACCGAGGAATTGCTAGCGTACTCGTAGTAATCCTGTAAATCTTTAAGAGCTTTTTGCTTACCTATTGTTTGCTTTTTCATATTTGTTCATTCATCCCCATGTAACAAATAGTACAATCGAATAACTGGCTGTAACCATTTGAGAAACATAGTAAATTATCTCCGTCTTTTAAAAAAACCTCTAAATTACCTAACGACATTAAATTATGGCTTTCATTAGGTTGTATTAGTACATTTTTAACTAAGTAATTTTCCTGCTTAGGATTTTCTAAAAGTCTTACTATTTGTAAATTAATTCTAATATTAGCTTCTGATGTATTACAAATATTCACCGCATTTAAAAATGTTGGTTTTTCTACACTTAATAATACTGTTTTTTGATCGGCAAGATTTGCAAATATCAAACTCTCATATTCAATAAAGTTCATTCAGTAATATTCACCATACTATTAACAAAACCTTCTAATTCTTGATACTTACTTTTAAGTAATTCTATATCTTCCAAAGAAGCTGGTTCTTGTTTTGCTTTTAATGAATAAAAATGATTGCCCGAATGTTTTAAGAAATCTAATAATATTCCTAACCTAGCTGCTGATTCAGCGCAATCACACATTAAAGAATAATTTTGTAAACTATCATTTTCCATAATTATACCAATGCTTTTTCTAAAGCTTCGATATTAGCTTTAATTAACTTAATATCAGAAATCACTAAATTCTTTCGTTCATTGGTAGCAATAGTTTTATCACCAGACCAATATAATATGCCGTCACTATAAAGTGCTTGTACGTATTTAGGTAAATTTTGGATTATTTCGTTTGGATTCATGTATGCCTCGCAATTTTAAATATTATTAATAATATAAGCCATAAACGTAGAAAACTCAAGTTCTATTACTTATTAGGCGGAACATATTCCGCTAAGAATGCTTTAATTTTAACTACATCATCTTCTATTTCAGATAATGCATTCTGAGCTGCTGTTTTTAATTCGAAAACTTTAGGGTTATTTAAGTCAACATCATTATTAAATAATTGACCTGTCCAATTTCTTACATTTTGTACATCGGATATAAACCAACCTAGATAATTAACAGCATCTACATTCATTGGTTTTATTGGATTTAGTAGTTCTGAATTTGAATTAATTTGTGTTATATTTTTTTTAGACATTTTATACCTTATTTTCTAATTGTTGAATTCGAGAAAGACAATTTTGTAAAGCGCATAACGCCATATCAAAAAGATGCATCTTTGCAATAGTAGGGCAATCTTCATAAGTGCCGTACACAAAAACATCTATGGTTTTTTCACTTAATTGTAGAGCAAAATCAGTTTTAACAGTAATAGTATTACCTAAAATTGACAATACAGTACCTTGGCAAGCATTTTTTACGGCAATTATTTGTATTTTTTTATCTATAATATCGGGATAGTCACGTTCGGCATTTTCAATAATTATACCAATAGTATTATAATCTAACAAGGTTGCAGTAGCTTGTTTCATAATATTGGGGGCAAATTTGTTTTCTTCACTAGTCACATAATCAGGTAAATAATCTTTTATTTCCTCAGAAATCATACCATAATAATTACCTTTTCCATCCAATGAGGGGTCTTTGTAATTGTATTTAACAGTGGGTAGTGTTTGAATTAAATTTGCTGCTTCATTTTGTATAATTTGACCCCTTGCTAAAATGTTTTTTATGTTCTTTGAACTCCATACGTTAACTTCAGATGCTCTAATTCTTCCGTTACATTTTATGTCATAAATAGGACTATCTGATAAAGTACCAGTCCCTCCTCCTGAATTCAAATATCCATAAGTTCCATATTCACGTATGAAAGAATCGTAGTAATTATCTACATGTAAAGCACGAGTAAAACGAATAGGAAAATTAGTGTCTCCAGTAGTTATATATTCTAATTTTGAACCAACTTTATTATCAACATAATTTTTAGTCGCTGCATCCCAGCCCAAAATTGGTTCTGCTAAATTATATATAGTTTGAAAATTCATATCTCTAATAAAACTACCTAAGTGTTTATTATCAACATAGTTCTTAGTAGCTGCGTCTGAATTGTTAGTTGGTTCTGCTACATTTTCAATTTTATTACCTGTCATTGAAAGAAGGCAATTAATATTAAAATAATCAATAGGCGCTTTTGCGTGATATCTCCATATATCCTTATTAGTCATGTGAGAATACAAATAAAAATTTCCATTTTCTTCCGAATCTGTTTCAAATACAAATCTACGACCAATATTATTATGAAAAGCAATACCCATCCATGTATTATCAGGTGAATTTAATTCAAGAAATCGACAATTTTTTATTTGTTGATTATTAAAATTTACTGCATTTGTTGGTAATATATTCCACCAATCATCTTTTTGCTGTTGCCATTGACCAGCACCATTTAAAAATTTATTAGCATCATTTGGGTAATTTTCCAGTGTATTAATAGGCACAATACCTAATCCAATAATTGGATTATCAGCGACACCATCAGCATTAGTTATATTAATTCCAGTTCCAGCTATTAAACTTCTTCCTGTATAATTACCAGTATCAGTTCTGACCATTATTCCATTTTGAGAAAAAGCGGATAGAGCATTAAGCTCAGAACCAAGATTCATATTAACTGTACCTGATGAAATCATCATAGCCCCTGTTATAGGAATAGGTGTGCTAGGCTCGTTTTGTGCCGTTACAATTGCGCCATCATTCCCATAAGATTCCCATTCTGTTCCGTTGTAAACTTCTGTTTTAGGCATATTTTTATAAATCTGTATTAATTCTTGTCATGCCAATTACTGGAAACTGTGGGCGCTCAGCAGTTGTTCCAACAGGTAAAGTAAAATTACCATTACTGACTGCTAAATCACCAGGACATTGGATATTTGAAGATAATGAAACTGTTGTACCAGTAACATCAATTTGATTAACAGTCCCACTAATAGTGGTAACAGGCGTAGTATTAGAATTTGCAGAGGTTATTCTGCCTTGCTCATCTACAGTAATAGAAACATAATCATAGTTACCAGCAGTAACGGCTGTATTCGATAAAGATATAGTGCCAGTATCTATAATTGTTCCACCGTCTAATCCTATTCCAGCTGTTATACTAGTTACAGTACCATCAGTTTCTACAACCCATTCTACACCGTTATAATATTCTCGTTTTGCTGCCATGTTTTTCTCGCAAGTTTTATTTAAAAATCTGTGTTTAATCTTACCATGCCTATAATAGGATTACTAGGCCTTTGCGCTGTACTCCCTACTGGAATAGTCATAGATTGATTCCCTAAAAATATTGGGTTTGGTGCAAAAACAGTAACAATTTGATCGTCTCCATTATTAACACCTACTACATCACCTATCGCACTTAAATTGCTAATACGACTATTGGCATTATTGGCTGAACTTTGTGCAGATGTTGCTAATGCAGTAGTAGCTGTTATTGCACCGCTTATTGATATACCCGCAGTAATAGCTGGTATCAAAGAATAAGGTAGCATTTGTGCATTAAAATAAGCAGTAGAAGTTCCAACAGCAGCCACTTCAGCAGCAGTGGCCTGAGCAGTTGCAAAAACTCTTGTCTCTAATATTTCTTCTTGTAAATCTATTGGCCTGACATAGTCATTAGTAACAGGTACCTTACCGCCTGAGGCAATACTGATTGTTCCAGTTCCAGTAGCTCCTTTTAATATACCGCCCGCTAACTCACTTATAGCTTGTGCATTAGTCAATTGTGCATTTGGTTGTTTTATTATATAAGTTGCATCATATGGTGAAATATTAGAAAAACCTAATATCCTTTCGCCTGAAGCATTATTGCCTTTATCAACTAAAGCTTGACCAGTTGAACTTATTGCATCTGGCAAAATCCATGTTAAGTTACTGTTTAATTTTGTTGGTCCTTTAAAATTTACTGATTTTGTTAATCTTCCTGCGCCATTCCAATAATCATATATTTTTAATTCTCTAGTTCCTACATTATTAAGTCCAAAAATAGAAGTATTAGAAGTAATTTGATCTGATGCTATAACAAATTTAGTATTAACTGTATCTATTCCTGATATTCTATTTTGCTCATCTATACTAACTCCTGTATTATGTAATATTTTGCTATTATTGGATTTCCAAACTGATATTATTCTTTCAATAGGATTATCTAAAGTATCAACATAATCTGTTCCCGAAACCGCATGTTGTAAAGTTTTGCCTGTTTTCTTTAGCATTCCATCAGCTAAATTTACAAGAAATTGAGATTTAGGGTAAGTTGCTTGTATTACAGCATCACCCATTATAAATTCCCCTAATAAAAATCTTGCATTTAAAGCTATTATATCAGCAAACATTTCACCAACAATACTAGATTGTTCGGGACGACCAACGGCATTACCTTCCCAGACTTTCCCTACAAAACCACCTGTAAACGGATTTGGTACTGACGTGAGACCTAAAGGCGGTAAATTATTTATATCTATAGTTTCTGTTGTCTCAATAGCACCAAGGTTATTGAACATTATTCCATTAGATAGAGTATTTAAAGCTTGAGCATTAGGTATCCTAACATCGGGTGCTTTTATTATAAAAGAAGCATCTATAGGAAAAGGTATAATATCATCAACATCTTTCTTTAATTGTAATATATCTAATCTAATATCAATTAAAATAGGTGATGGTATTGAAAAGCCCTGATGGTCACCTACTAATACATAATCCTTTTGTATAGGTAATCTACCAGTTACTGGTGAGATAAAATTATCTAAAGGATTAAAAAACATCACGCTACCAAATGACTGAGAAAATTACTAATATTGTCTATATCATTATTAAACCATGTATCAGCTGTCGTGGACATGTAATTTAAAAAAGAAACATCGCTATTATCAAGCTCTGTATTTTGATTTACATCCAAAGTAGGTTGAAATCTGTAATAATATAATTGTTCTAAAGTCCTTCTCGATCTCAATCTTAAATTAAAATCTATTGATTCTTGTCCGCCAGTAGAAGCTATATCAAATAATGCAAATATATCAGAGATTGCACTATCTGTATCATTTAACTGATTATTCGTGTAACTATCAAAACCCATCTCACCTATGCCTGTACCAAGTGATAATATGCAGAATCTATTAGCAGTTGGTTTAATCATTTTTGCTAAACTTAAAGCAAGTTCAGAAGGATTATTCTGGTAAACTCCTCCATCAATATAATTATGCGAATTAAAGGAATATTTAGGCAAGTATACAGGAGCAGCAGACGTTGCTCTCGCCACATCAACTATTTGATCGTTACTTCCCACCAGCATTGAGTCTACATAATTTGAGAATATCGTGTATTTACTAGTGTCCTTCTCGTAAGCAGGTATTAAAACTTTAGTTTTTAAAGACTGTAATGTATCAGTACTAAATATATTTACTAAAGTTTGCTGTAATATATTATCCCCATAATTACTATTTCCAGCGTCTGGGGCGCATGCTGATTTATAGAATGGATCACTTGTTAAAATCAAGGCTACTTTTTGCGCTAGATTAGGTCTATTAGAATCGCTATCAGTGTTACAACCAACTGGTACAGTCCTAATAGTAAATATTCTTTTAGCCTCTTGTAAGAAAAAGTTTTCTAACTCATCAGGGCTTTTGCCATAGGCATAACCTAAGGCCTGTATTCCACCAATAGAAGTACCAGTAATGACATCAAAATATTTCCATAATTCATTTGGATTTATTCCCCATTGCTGAATAAATCTTTGTAAAAACTTTAATGATAAATAACCTCTAACACCACCGCCATCTAAAGATAATATTCTAACTGTATTTGTATCCATTTAAAATCTCCCAGCATTTAGTTTCATTTTATTGGCATAATCGATTCTAGACCGCTTCATGCAACGTTCCAAACTATAGCGTAGAGCGTCTAAAATATGGTTATTAGCATCTATTATTTTATTAGTAATGTCTCCGCTTCTTTCATCTACTTTGTATGAATAGGTACTAAATTCATTAGCTGTATGTTTGCATCTTTCATGTATAATAACTTGGTCAAAGGATTTAATATATTCTATACCGTCTTCAATCGAGCCTTTGCCTTTATCAGCAGCGTATACACTAAATCCATATTCTTTTTTGTTAATATAGGATATAGTTTCTGGCCTTGCGTTATCAGCATATATAGCATTGCCTTTGATATCTGGTAAATTATCCATCAAGAATTGGCCTGTATCGTCTATCTCCAAGCCTATTTGTACTGCCTCATGTGTTATATACAGAGTATTATCTACAACATAACATCTAACACCAGCAGTTGGGTCTTGAGAGAATCCAAAATCTAAACCAAAATATTTATGAACTGATGTATCTTCTTCAAACTCCCGCACATCCCATTTATTTTTGAATACTTGAGCGTCTGAATGTTCTAAGCACTCACCAAGCCACACATGACGGTAATAACCATAATCTTTAGCCTTATCTTTTTCCATTTCGGCTTTTAACACATCAGGAAAGTAAGGATTATCTTGGTAGTTTACTTTTACCCTGTAAGTATTATCTGGTACTTCTTCAGGCTCTATAAACTCCTTATATAATATATCTGTTTTATTCTTTGGGTTCATGGTCATCCAAATTTCAGAACCTGTTTCACGAATAGTAGGTTTTATTACTTTCCACGATTCAGCACTTAATGTATCAGCTTCTTCTATCCATAAATGGGTAATACCTGACATTGATTTGATGCTAGATATGTTGTGGTGTAAGCCCTTGAAGATAAAACGACTACCAGACTCTTTGTGACGTACTGCATCGTAGGTAATATCAAACTCTTCTTTTACTCCTAACGCTTCTATACGTTGAACCAATAACGAGTGAACGCTGTCTTTAATTGAATTCTGAAACTCTCTACCACAAAGAACTAAGCACTTGTTTTCTAATGATATTAGAATTAGCGCATCAGAAATATCCCAAGACTTACCGCTACCACGTCCGCCGTACATAATCTTATATCTATATGGTTTGAATAAGCCGAATTGCGCCTTTCTAATTTTAATCTTGTGCAGTTCCACTGTCTACCTCTAGAATAAATCGTTTTTGTGGTGTGGTATCTTTGGTTTCTACTACTTGTGTTTCTCGCCATCCCGCTTGAGTTTTTAAGTAGAACATCAAGCAAGCCGAGTCTGCATTTAGTACTTCTTTGGCATCTAAGGAACGTTCTCCAACTATACCTAGGGCTTTTTCTTCAAGTTTTTGAGCAAATTTGACAATTTTACTAGCTCTGCCTTTTTTATACTGCGCAAAAACCTCTGGTTGTCTCTCTCTAATAACAGCAAAAGTATTTCTACAAATACCAAGATAATCAGCCATTTGTTCAATTGTTAAATAAGATGCCAACTCTCCAACTTTTTCTATTTGTTCTTCGTTAAGAACAATCTCAGGACGACCACCTAAATTCTTTTCTGTCATACAATTATGCTAATAAAATTATTTAGATAAAAGTACCACATATAGCTTATTTAAGCAATTACTAACTATATGTAGTGTTATTCGCTCTATTGTCTATACATGATAAGTAATAAGCACTACCCAGCCATTCATGGTTGGCAACTTATTTAGTGCATTTAGAAATTCGGCATCATTATCAACAGTTACCGCATAATCCGCATTTAAAACTATTGCATAAATATATTCTTTACATAGAACTACATCTATATCTTTTGCTAAGATGGGTTTTTCATACCCAATATCCCACGTTCCACCTTCAATCGGTGTGTACCAGTAATCGTAGCTAAAACCACTAGGGCGTGGGTAAACCCCATTATTATAATCTTCATGATAGAATTCTACTATGGCATCAATTTGATAAAATAATGTCTCTTCATTGTTATATGGATTACTTTCTAAGTATACTAATGCTGCATATTTCATTTTGTCTCTCCTTTGGATTTAATTACTAACTATATGTAGTGTTATTTACATAATGATTCGTAATAATGGATAAATTCCCAAGTTCTACTGCAAGGCAAGATATTTGACTTAACAACATCACGAAGCCTAGGCATTATAGTCCCATTTTTTAATAATAGTTTCATTATTCTTGTTTTCCTTCTTGGTAGACTATGTAACGACGCCATAATTAAGCTATTACCGTCACATTCTGATACAGCGTTAACATCCCCACCATTATTTATATAAGCTTTAACTTCTTGATAGTTATTTAGTTCTATTGAGT
>Ga0208134_1001012_pt1 | contig 17160 bp, 24 predicted proteins | sample VirMetDEL_Mar_31_FD_184515 | JGI IMG/M metagenome (GOLD analysis project Ga0208134, IMG submission 184515) | Aqueous microbial communities from the Delaware River and Bay under freshwater to marine salinity gradient to study organic matter... | ecosystem: Environmental > Aquatic > Marine >... | reverse complement strand
AACTGCTTCTTTGATTTTACTTACTGATTTCTGAACCTTAGCAGATTCTTTTTTGTCTTCTCTGTGCCACTCATCATATTCGGTGTGAGTAGCCATCATATCTGCTTGGTGTATAATGTAAGCAATGTTACTTTTTAATCTCCAAGCCGGATTATATCCTTTAAGATATTTTTCATTAGCATCTTCATACAATCCGTCAGCTAATTTCAATCCAAGATATTCAAACTCAGACATACTGATTCCGTAGTGTTGTAAAATAAATAATGCCCTATCCGTAACATTCATATAAGACGAAAGGTTTTCATTATGAGTATAGACTTCACCCATATTTTTAACTCTCCAATCATTGTCTTGAATTACATAATAATCATTACCCTCTAAATCTCCTATCTTACCTAAGTCGTGGTGCATAGCTGCGAATACTAATTCTTCATCTGTAAAGTTTATCATCGCTCCATTTGATACCCACACATCTTTAATTTGTTTGGACATATTGATAACGTGTAATATGTGTTCTACATATCCACCCACCATTGCGTTGTGAAATGCTTTCTTAGCACTTGCTGGTGCTACGACCATTCTGTCTTCTAAGTCATCATACATTTTGTTTAGTTTTTCTAATCTATCTCCACTAAATGTATTGTTGATAATTGTTCGTAAGTCCGTCCAATTATTTGTAATTTGTTGTTCTGTTAATTGCTTCATTTTTCAATAACCTCGTATCTATTTTTTGTTAATCTTATATCTTGTTCATCTCTAAGTCTATTTCGATATCCGTTAAATTTTACTCTAACTCCCCAATCTCCCATATGTTTCATTATTTCATTTTTTGTTACGGACTTTTTATTTCTAATAAACTCTACCATTTTTTCATAGGATTCCGTCCTGCTAACCTGTTTAAAGTTATCCATAGAGTTTTGAAACATATCGTTAATTTTTAAAATCTGCTTATCCCATTTACTATCTTCAAATCGTTGTAATGATTTTTCAGAATATTCATTTCTAAAGTTTTCGTCATCTAATACTTTATTCATTAGTGTTAAAAACTCATCTGAATCTTTATAGTATATTCCAGCTTCATCTGCTAACTCGTGATAACTTCCGTCATCTGAAAACATATAAGGAACTCCGACTGACATTCCGTCCGTAGCAGAAACTGCCCAACCTTCATATTTTTGTTTACAACAAACACCCACTTTACAAGAAGACAATTTAGAAAAATATCCTTGTCTATCATACTTGTCAATCGTCATATATTCTTTTTCTTTTGATTCAGCCAATGGAACCCATACTTCAAAGTCTTGTCTTTGTTCCCAAAGTTTATCCATTTGTTTTAAAAACCAAGGATAGTTTTTATATGTGTGTGGTCTGTGATTGTAAACAATTATATTTTTATCTGTTGTTTGTTTTTCATAGTTTGGTGTTTCCCAACCAAGATAATGTGGTTCAAGGATTTCATCTAATTGTTTAATGACATCATCATTAAAATGTTCCCTTGCATTTTTTAATACAAGTTGTTTTTGTGCTTCTGTATTGATACCACATTTTTCTTGTTGTAGTAAACCAATGATGTTAAATGCTAAACCAACTTGATATTCATAGTTTGTTATTTCTTAAACTCGGTCCAATGAGTATAACCGATTATTGTTGGTGAAATATTGGTTGTGTTGAAAAGTAGATTCTTCAGTTGACCGGTGTGTTCTGGTAAATGACTATACACAATATCATAATCACTATTTTTCCAATCAATTACTTTCATAACTTCTTTAAATGGAAAAGACATACGCATAGAATTTGGATATGTTAATTGTGGAACTATTAATTGTTCAGTATTATCAGATTGTAAACTCGGTATAAGTTCTGGTGATAATATTGTCCAATGCAAATCATTTCTAATTTTACTTAGTTCTTTAATAATGTTCCCCAAAACAACTACATAACTATCTTTTTCTAAGTCTTGTTGAAAAGTTATATTTGGATATACAAGTATTTTATACTTGACTTCTTTGTCATTGGTATCGAATCTGAAAGACATTAAACTAAAATATCCTTAGATTTTAATTCCTCGTACTTTTGTCTCTGTTTGTCTTTTACAATCTCATCAGAGTCATTGATAACTTTCATATATTCTGATAGTCTCAACACACCCATACGGCGATTGTGATGTCCACTCATAGCGCGACAATTTTTGTCAAAGTCAAAGGTATCTCCTAATCCCTCATCAGAAAATGCTTGATTTTTTTCTTCTTCAGTCATACGAGCTAACTCCATATCTGAGATAATGTGTCCGCCTACTGGATGAACAAATGAGCTTCCATCAATATCTAAACCATTTTCTTCATTGTAAGAATCTGTGATTGTTTTTTTAGAAAATACTCTTGGTTCGTGAAGTGGCTGTTTAACAACACCGATACTTCTTAGAGTTTCTTTGTCAAAGTCATTAAGAAAATCCTCTTGTATAAGTTTGAAAGTTTGTTTAAAGTTTCCAGCCTTTCTCCAATGACCTGCGAATATAGTCATTTCACCAGTATTGGTCTCTTGATTATCTTCAAACCACTCCTGCCAAGAATTGATAAATAAAGCTTTATCTGCTATACAATAACCTAAATCTTCAAACTTATCATTCATATGTAGTAAATTAAGAATTAATGGTCTCGTAGGTTCTAAATCTTTGCCATCAATTAGATTAATGTATTTAGAAGTTAATGAATAAACTAAATCCAAATCACTTAATATTGATACTCTTAATTCATCCGAATATTCATTATGTTCTGCAAATGAATCAGTTAAAAACTTATCACCTCTATTGATAAGTTTTCTACCAAGAATATTGTACTCTCCTACAAGAACTGATAACATCAATGATTCCAAAGAAAATAGCTTTGCTGAAGGTAAACTATTATATAATTCGTGTAATGATTTACCACTTGGTTCAAATTCAGTAACCTTGATTGATGAAAAATCTTTCATCCAATACATAGTTTCATTTGGCTTTGCATGAAATAATTGGACGAGTGACTTTGATGATGAATCATTACATTCACCAAAATATTTTTCAGTATCAAGTCTACTCTTAGAAGGCATGAATCTAAAATTAGCAGTATTAGACCAAAACCTTTCTTTGATAGTTTCTTCCGTTACATTTACTGCACCTTTTTCGTGACAAAGGTTTACTATTTCTGAAAGGTATAATCCGTTAATTTTTACTCTACGAACATTTGTTTCCAACTCTTCATCATATCTCTCTGGTAAGTCTGGGTGGTAAAAGTATAAGTCTTCATAGTTTTCTGGCATAGGGACACAATCCATTGGAAATCCAATCACACCCCATAATCTGTGTTCACAATCAATCGGAACAATAACTAATTTTTTATTAATATAAATTATGTTAAATACTTTTACACCAGTCCATTGAGATGGTGCAGTCTGCTTTGGTGAACCATCTGGATTTAATGCGTTGTTTTTATCGTTCCAACCCCAATGTCTTGCGGCGTGTTTTGAAGCAACTCTTAAACCATCAACACTATAAGTTTTAGAATCTTGTCCTGAATCTGGACTTGATATTAATGTCCCTTCAAGATATTTCATACTTAAAAATTTAGGTGAAGCTGCTATATCATAATAGCCCCAAGCTTCATTGTAAATAAGCTTTGATGTTTCAAAATTACCAAGAAGTGTTGATAGAGCCAGGTGCATTTGAAAGTCTTTTGATGACTCATCTCTTGTTTCTAAAAACTCTTGGTATATATCCTCTGTCAACCATTCAGGTGCAGGCCATTCACATAATTTAGTAAAGTGAGCCTTTCTAAGTTTTCTTAGCTTTTTAGCTTCTTTATCTTTTTTTCTATTTATCATATTCTGTTGCTGTCTTGTCATTTTCATTATCTTCCTATATCCTTTAAGTATTTTTCTTTTGCTTCTTCCCAAGAGATGTTAATCATTCCGGAATAGAATAATTTCTCTGGCTTTATTTTATTTTGTTCTAATAATTTAGTATAACGATTTACTGCTTTTCGTTTCCACCAACTATCAATGTATTCAATATCTCTATCGAACATATTTCTAATTATCAGTTCATCTTCATTGATTTCACTTCTTAGAAATTCTTTTCCATTTTGATATATGTTAGCAAAATAACAACCTCTTTTAAATCCGTGTTCATACTTTGCTCTCTTGATATCTAACTCTTTATATATCATTTGAATAATCTTTTGTTTAATACCCGTTACTGGTTGTCCAGTTTTAGAAGTAGTTACTTCATCATATCTTTCTCTGTTGTTATCTTTCAACCATTGGTGCCAAGTATCATAAAACTTGTCATCTGGTTTTAAACTAATCTTACCTTTGGTTTCACCAAGGGTTTTCCATTGTGGTATTCCATTATACATTGAGTGAATACCATACAAAGCAGTAGTGGATATACCAACTAATGTTTGTCCGTATAATTTTTTCCAAGTATCACGAACTACTTTTGAAGTAACCATTTGTGCTACTAACTTACCACCCAACATATTGAAACCTAATGGTTGAACACAACATATTGTAGTTCCAATTGCAGTGTGATTTAGTTTACCCTCTTTAAATTTATTTTCTTTGTTCCAACCGATTAGTTCATCTCTAACTCCCAATGAAGTTACATCACTACCTAAACAAATCATACCTAATACTTTACCAGATACTTTATCTTTAACATAAAACTTTACATTACGACCTGGATTTGCTGTGAACTCCATTGAGTGAATTAGTCTTCTTGTGATAATCCAATCCTCGTTTGCTTTCGCATTACCTTGTTCTACTGGTTCGACGATTGGTTCTATTGAATTGATTTCTTGAATTGTTAATTCTTTATTATAAATGTCTGTTGGTTGCCAGATAGTCTTTTCCAATCTATCGATTGTGTCTGCTCTATCCATAAAAAATTGTGGGTCTTTGTTGAACTCTTCCCACTTCTTCCACAAGACTGATTCTTGTACTGACATTTCTTTTAGAAAGTCCATATTGTCTATGAACTTTTGTTTCTCTGCTTCGTAGTTAAATTCAGCTTCACCGAAAAAGTTTTCAAAACTCATCTTATAACCTTCCTATAATATAAAATTGTAAACACAACACCATTAGTGCAAGTATTGTTCTGATGAACTCCATTAAATGATTATGTCTATCAAAGAACCTTTCTATCTTCCACCAAATGTCTGGTTGAAATGCTTTATTTTTATATTTATTTTTCATAATTTTATAACCTTTTTAATTTATTTATACTAATATACAACATTTTTGTTCCGTTGTCAAGAACTTTTTTTAATTTGATATAAATTTTATATCCTCGTTTAGATTTGCTTTCTTGATTTTAGCATCTGTAAACTTGTATGGTTTAGTTCCTGGCGATTCCAAGATATCAATACGATTTACAAATCGTTTATTCATTGTATCTTTAACTTGATACACTCCGTCTTTACCACCAGTTCCACTCAATACAATAAAGTCTCCGTAATCTAACCAACCACCCCAACGCTTTAATAGATTACGACTAACCGCAACATACTTGTAATCTGATGCTTTGTGTATTCTGATTTTAGTTCCGTCTGCCAAGATATCTGGTGTTCCGTCTGTTTGGTGTCTGACTGGATGATACATTGTAACAACAACATCAAGTCCGTCTAATCTATAACCATTTTCTAATTCGTCAATTCTTAATTGTAATCTAACTCTATCGTCTTCTAATGAATCAATTGTTGCCATATAATATTCACGATACCCTTTGAATAAATCTATCCAGATGTATCCATTAAATATCATAAAAATTGTTAAAAATATAATAAAGTGCTTTTTCATAGTTTCCGTCCTTTTATAGTAATAACTATTTACTTCCTACTTTTTTGATAATGTAATCTACCATTTTTTCTGCTACATTTATTTTAGTGTATTGTTCCATACCTTTAAATCCTGGCGCAGAATTAACTTCACAAATTACATATTTGTCTTTATCAAATAACAAGTCTACACCTGCTATATCTAAGTCTAAAAGTCTTGCACACTCACCACCAATCCACTCAATGTCCTCGTCGATTTGATATGGAATTGCTTCTCCACCTCTTGTGATGTTTGCTCTAAAATCTCCGTCTACTGATTGTCTCATCATACAACCAACGACTTTTCCGTTCACTACCAATACTCTTAAATCTTTTCCTAATGAATCCTCTATACATTCTTGAATAATAATGTTGTATCGTGCATTAGATAGTTCTGCCATTTTCATTATTTGTGTAAATTGTTTTCTATCCTCAACCATAAAAACACCACTACCATATGAACCACTTAAAGTTTTTACTATCATTGGATACTTGATATTGTCCTCTACTAACTTTACATTAATGGGATGCTTTACCAACATAGTTTTCGGCACCGGTAAAGATGACCTACCTAATATTTGTTGTGAATATAATTTGTCTTTAACGTTATCGATAGCATCACTTCCATTAATCATAGTAACACCTAATTGTTCTAAATGTCTAATGATTGCTTTAATGAAGTATGTGGTTCCACTTCCGGTTCTCGGTAATACAAAGTCTGGAAGTGTTCTTGGTGCACCACCAACGATAATAGATTTCCTATCATCTCTATCGACGAATATATCTACTTCTTGTGGATTGACTACACGAACCTTAACATCTCTTGACTCAAATTCATCTACAAGTCTTTGGACTTCGTGGTTTTCACCTAATTCTTTTTTATGTATTATCCAACCATTCATTTTATAAACTCCCTAATTGCTAATTCCTTGTGTTTTGCTTCTACCATAATGTCTACTTTATTACCATAAGTGTTTGGTAATTCTTTAATCAAATCTGAGTGTGCTTGTGGTTTGATTGATTCATTGAGTTCGTGTTCTGCTTTTGATTCTGAATAATGAACTACTGGTGTGATATCACCCCAAGTAGATAATGCCATTTCCAATGCTTCTTGTTCTGTTTGTCCACCAGTATTGAATTTGTAATGATGATAATCAAACACGATTGGTATTCCGATTCGTTTGTGAATACCTTCGTATAAATCTTTTACTGAATACATTGATGCCTTGTCGTCGTTCTCGACGGTAAGTCTTGTCTGAACTGACTCTGGTAGTCGTTCAAAGTTTTTACAAAATCTGTCTAATGCAGATTGTTTATCTCCATACACACCATTACAATGTATATTGAGTTTGTTGTATGGTGTTCTTGATAAACCCATCATATCAAATATGTCTGCGTGGATAGTCAAATCTGTGATTGTGTTCTGAACTACATTTTCGTTTGGTGATACCAATACATTAAACGGGCCTGGGTGAGATGTAATTCTATGTCCATACTCTTTTGCTTTTAGTCCAGCGTTTTCTAACCACATCTTTATAAAGTCAATGTGTGGAACACTATCCCAATCTTGATAATATTCAGAAGCCCAAGGAAACATTTCTGATGATAAACGAAAGAACTTAATATTGTTTTGTTCATTCCAATCAATAATTTTACTTAGGTCAACAACATTTTGTATAATCAATTCAGACGCATAGTCTACACCCTTATCGTGAAATGTTTTTTTAATCATTGTTCGATTGGTTGTAACTCTATCATCACCCTTACGAGCATTGAGTTCCATATTGATACACGCATAACCTAAATTCATAATTCTAATATAACCTTTTTAATTTACTTTGTCAAGGGATTTATTTTATTTTTTCTAAATTGTTCTGTTGTAACCCAAACACCAGATAGATAATCTTTCAATAAAGACTTTTCTAATTTCATTCTTTCTTTATATTCTACAAAGGATTCGCCCTTTAGTCGTTTATCACCTTTGAGTAGTTTACCTATTTGTAATCTTTTTTTCATTATCATTTTTTAACATCTCCCATTAAGAATTTTCTTTGTTTTTCTAAGTCTTTGTTTAATTTTCTTTGAGCTGCCAACTTCTCTTTATGACGAGCAACCAAGATTTCATCTCTGGTCTTTCGTTTAACTTTCTTTTTAGGTTTAACCTTAGTCGGTTCTAATGTTCCTTTTAACTTCGGTTGTTCTTTACCTTTATGAAATACGTTCCCGTCTTTATCAACGAACTCGTTCATAAAGTGCCAACCTGCCGGACGACCAGTAGATTTCCTTTGTTGTTTTTCTTTATACTCATCTGCGAATTGTTTGTAGTGGTTTGAATCAACACATCTTGAACATCTAACTGATTCACAATCTTCACCGACATTACGAACTTGTCTACCACAACTACAATCCATATATCTTACATTCTCTGCGAATGGAAATATAGTTTCCTTTTTGACTATATAACCACCATTTTTTTGAAATCGTTCCATATAACCTCTCTATGCTTGTGCGATTGAACCAGAAGTATAAGCTCTTCTGACAATCTCTTTTTCAATTTTTTCATCTATATATTTGGATACCTCGTTACGAAACTCCGATTCTTGTTTAATATCGTTTTCTATTATATCTTCAATTAATCTACCAACGGAATCCTCTAACTCGTATTGTCTTTTATCACGAGCTTGGGTTTCTATTTGTTCTAATCGTTTTATTATTTTTCCAATATCCATAATTTATATACCCTTAATATACAACATTATATTAGCTATGTCAAGCTTTTTTTTATTTTTTTATTTTGATGAAGTCATCATCCAATAAATCAGACCAATTACCAATACGAATTCTACCATTGTAGTTAATATTGGATATGTCTGAAATATCGGTAATGGTTCCACTATCTCTCTCTAATTTTATTTAGAAGTTTTTTAATTCTCATTTCTCTAAACCATACTTTATCTTCTGAATGACCTGGATTACAAGCCGTTCGATACAATCGTTTTTGTAGTTGGTGTATCTTTGCAAATAATTTATACTTGTATTCAAACTTCTTACTCATTGTATTCTCCTGTATGGTTAAATTCATCTTATTTTTACCCCACCTTTACTGGTTGGTAAACTATCGTTGTCAAATGGTGTTGGGTCGTTTTCTTCTAAAGGTTCTCTATTTTTTAATTCTTCATAGTGTAACCCGTCGTTTCCGTTCTGACCGATTATATCCATTCGTTCATTATCCTCTTCAATCATTTCTTCTTCAAGTGAAAAATCTTCATCATCTTCCTCTTCTTGTAAAGCAGTAAATCCCATAGGTTCACTTATAATAACTGGTTCATCTTTTTTCCTATCCATAAGTGCTTGATTATATGCTATAACCAACATAACTGCTAACGGGTCAAACACAAAGATAAGAATAAAGATAAAGAACTTCACGACAGTATCTATGTCGGTTCCGAAAGTTCTTGCTAAATAAATTGCCGGTCCCACATCTACACCTGTTGATACTAATTCGATTTCTAAGTCTGCTCGTCTTGTTTTAAATTCCAATAACTCTTGGTTAAGTTGTGTGATTTGTGGGTTATACTCCTCACGAAGTTTTCGTTTGGCAGTAATGTAGTTATCTGGCAATTCACTTATTGCTACTTCCAATTCTTCTTTTAAAAATACTTTGTCTTCATCTAATTGTTCTATTCGTTCTTCTATCGTTAATAGTTCAGTAGATTGTTTTTCAAATTCTAATGTTGCTCCTTGATAAGCATTTGACAAATATCCAAAGATACCTGCTGATGTAATGAATATCAATACAATGGTTGCTATCGTCATATAAACTTTTTGGAACCAATTAATCATATTCCAATAACGATATAAAAATGATGCCGTAACTAATTTACCTAATTCTAACGAACCTGCCATTACCACTACTGATAAGAACGCACCACTAAAAAGTTTTGCTAATCCATAGACTGAGAATGCTGCTGCACTACCTGCAATAAGTAATGCGGACAATCCAATCCATATATAAAAATATTTTGAGTTTTCCATAATTTCTTTCTCCCACCTTTATTATAAATATAAACGGGCATACTATTCCTGTATTTTATTTCAAGTTCTTCCGACTTTCTGCTATATCAAAAAATCTCAATCTGTATTTACTACTCTCGAGTCTACAACCTCGCCTAACTTGTAGTATCTACTATATGTCCTTTTGTGTTAGGGTCATCTCCTCGTCGGCTTTACATTGACTCCACTCTGCTTCGTGGGTGATACATATGAAATCAAAAGTATCTACAACTACTTCGTCATCCATTACTATCCACAAGGACTTTTGTTTGGTCGCTCATCCAAACCTCTCACTCCATATTACGCATAAAATCAAACCCAAGAAGTTTTGGGAATGAAAGCTCTACGATTTCAGTCTTTCGTTTTTTTGTCTGTTAAATCTTCTGGTGGTGTAATGGTGGCTAATATGTATTGTCGTAATCCATCTCTTTCTTGTGGTTGACAATGTGCCCAAGTCCACGCTGTTGTTGTTTTGATTGTGTTGATGTTGTTCACAACTGCATTACATTGTTTGTTCATTTCATCAATCAATTCATTTGATAACTCTATATCAATTTCTAATTCATCTGCCATTTCTAATAAAGCACCAAAGTCATTGTTCTTATTGGCTTCACTTGCTAACTGAAATTGTTTTTTATCTCCACCTTTTTTATCTGGGTGGACTTTATTTGCAACCTTACGATATACTTTTTTCATTGTATCTTCTGATACATCTGTTTGTATTTCTGCGTATGGGTCTTTGGTATCAACCTTTTCATCTGACTTAGGTTGGTCTTTGATATCATTAGAAAAATCTTTATGAAATTTCTGTAATGAGTTCTTGTAGATAATCTTCGCTTCCATTAATTCGTATTGTAGATAACGAAGTTTCTGTCTGATTTTCTTTTGTCGTAACTTAATTAATTCGTTCATAATTTATAGCAAGGGGTACCAAGTTTCCCACTTGAATTTAAAAACCCCTCAACTATAAATAGATATAACCTACTTTAAATTAAGAGATTTTTACTTTGTTTGTCTTTGGTGTTTCTGGTTCTATCTTCGGTATTTCAATTGATAGAATTCCGTCCTCAAACTTAGCTTTGATATTACTTCCGTCAAGTTCTTCACCTAACTCAAATTGTCTTTTGAAAGATGATTCTTTCAGTTCTCTTCTGATTACTTTAGCATCACCTACATCAAACAACTTATGTTTATCTCCACTAATCGTTAGGACCCCATCAGTAACCTCTACTGATAAGTCTTTCTTTGATAACCCTGGAATCTCAGCAATAACACCTACTTTGGTGTCCCACTCATAAACATTTATTTTTGGGTATGCCGTTCCTTTAAATGGTTTAACTCCAATTTGTTTCTCAATTTCTGGAAATTGTGATGAAACAATGTGGTCAAACATTCTATCAAATGGTGTTAGAAATTCGTCCCTATCGAATGCAGGGAACTTTGGATTGTATATTACTTTAGTCATTTTTATTCTCCGTTTTGTTGTTAACTATTAGTCTAACTGATAACCTCTCTTGAGCGTTATCACATATAAATATAAAGTAAGAAAATAAAAACGTCTATTTTCTTACAATATATTTATGCGGAACAAACCACACTCGACCCATAGAATCTCTCAATCTCTTATGTCCGTCAAGTGTGTTGTTGTTGTCCTCTTTTAATAATTCACCCTTATAAAGGGTGCCTTCCGTAGATGAATAGTTTTCTATCATCTGATATTTTTTTATCATTACTCACCTACTTTTTATAATAGACATCAATTTTTCGTTGTAATAAATCTTTATCATTATAACCAACGATTGAGTCTACTAATTGTCCATTTTCATATATCGCTATTGTAGGAACACCTCGAACATTGGCGCTCTCTGCTATGGTTGGTTGTTCATCAACATCTACTTCCACTATTGGGTAACCCTCTTTTTGTAGTTTACTGATATGTGGTTTCATTTGTTGACAAGGTCCACACCAAGCTGCATTAAAGAATTTAATTTCCATTTTCAATAACTCCTACTATTTTAGATTCCTTAACTAACTTCACTTCAAATTCATTTGGTGAGTCTTTTAAGAATTCGTTTACTTTTGCTTCTGCTACGGATACCGACATACACTCAACTAAAAATGATTTACGAATTTTCTTTTCTCTAAATCCGTTCTTAGTTGGTATCTCTTCCGTAAACACTACATTTACTTCATAATACATTGTAACCTTCTTTCTGTTTAATTAACCATTAAAGACTTTTTTCTTACCGCCGTCATATTCGTAGGCGTGTCCTTCTTCCATTAGAATATCATTTACTGATACCCACCCGTCGTAGGATAAGTCTATTTTACTTTCTGGGTTTGCTATACATTCTGTAATGTGTTCCCCAACGAAATCTGGTGAAACAAATATCTCACCTAATACTCTTCCGTATTTACCAGTTCCAAAACTTTTCAATTTGAAAATACCTTGTTCCAGTAATTCTTTGTTTCTTGCTTTCGCAAGTAAACCTTTTTTCTTCTCTTCTAAATCTCTTGTTCTTGATTCCCAAGTATCTAATCCCATATATCTAACTCTTTTTTTAAGTCTGGTTTTAAATCCCAAGTCAATCCAACAATCAATTGTATCTCCGTCTACTACTTTTATCAGTTCGCATTCATACTCTCTGAAATCCAGTTTCTTTGACATTATTATTCTCCATTAGAATAACCTATCTCCAATATCATTAAAGATGTATTTTAATTTCTCAATAGAGCTGTTATATGTTCCATAGTCAAACGCTGATTGTATCTTTTGAATCTCCTGACTTGTAAGACTACTAACATAACTCTCTCCATTATAAATATAAGTGTTGGATTGTTTTGATACCATTGAATTTAATGATGCCATTAATGCTTTACACTTTATGAAATGTGGATATGAGCCGCGTAACATTTTTGTTTGAACTGATACTAAAATATAATTTTCATACTCACTTTTTTGGTATGCCATTTTTACCCCTTTTTGTTGTTGCCGACATATCGACTTTTGAATTTTCATTTGATTCTGATTTTGATAAGTCATAGTTTTCAAATTCTTTATTTAGAGTTTTCATTATCTTATCAGATTTTTCTTGTAGTTCTTCTGCTTTTAAGCAACACTCTAAGTGATTAGTTCCATTACCGAGATAATCATATTCAACTTCGTGAGTGTTCTTATTACAATAATCACAAGTCCAATAATCTAAATATTCTTTTGATAGTGGTTTAGTTTTTGCTAAACTCTTAGCACCACTAACTAAATTTATATTAGCTGCAATCTCAACCATTAAGGTTTGTATTCTTTTGCTATCGAGTGTAAGGTTTTCGTGTCTTTTCAAAACACCACCAACTACACCTTGCACGAATTTTTCGTCCATAGTCGTTTCTCCATATCCTTTGTTAATTTATAGTGGTGGGGCGAAAGGAAATTAAACTCCCCACCACCTGACACTATTAGTGTCTAATAATCTGAATCATACTCTTCATCTAACTCGTCCTCGTTGAACAAGTCATCAGTAGAGCCGTCATTGATGAACTTCTGAACCAATTGTTTTACAAAGGTTCTTTCAGAATCAACACCGCCGTCATTTGAGAACTGCGGATAAACACTCACTTGAGCTGCTTCATCTAAACCGAATCCGTCAAACATCAGACCAGCCATTTCTACGGAACTTCTTGTAGAGATAGCAGTTTCAATTTTACCAGACTCAGACATTGACTCAACTCTTGTAGTGTTGGCAATCTCAGCGATAGCGGATAGTGAATCTACTTCAACATTTGGAAACATATATTGTAGAAGTTCTAACTCTTGAACATTGTCAAGAACATCCATTTCCACAATAGTGAATCTGTCCATTAGAGCTTTATCCATAACTCTCGTAGAAGTATACTCATTACCAATGTTAGCTGTCGCTACAAATGTAACACCCTCAGCAACATTAATAGTGGCTTGTCCGTCTTGTTCATCAAGTCTGAGATATCTCTGACCTTGGTCTAAAACGGTCATCAGAATATTCCAAGCGTCTGGGTGAGCTCTTGACAACTCATCAAGAAGTATCACAGCGTTTGGTGTCTGAATAGCTTTTACGAATAGAGACTCTGAGAAGTAAGTACCTTTTGATTTCTCAAAGTGAACATTACCAATCAAGGTAGCTCTTGGGTCTTGTGTAGAACCCATATTGAAATAGAAGTCCGGTCTGTCAAGTGCGTTGACCAATGACTTAGCAGCCATAGTCTTACCACAACCCGCAGGTCCGGTCATCAATATGTTCTTACCACGAACGGCAGAACGGATTAAATATTTCCACTTCAACTCGTTCATCATCAAACCTTGTGGTTTAAGAGAATAAGAAGAGTGAATAAAATTTACAACTTCTTGGTGTCCACTTGGAACATCAACTGAAGAAGTTGGTACAACCGGCTTAGTAGTTGCTTCATACATATCCATTGAAACTGCCCACCAATAATTCTTACCAGATTTATTGACACGTTGTTCCAAAGCCATATTGTTATTGAAAGCTTTCTTACGAGCGCCAGTTGTAATTTGAGAAGTATACTTGACGCCGTTAGCGTCATAAGCATTAAATCTGTTACCAGACTTCTCAACCCTTACAACTATATTATTCATAACATTTTCCTTTTCGTTATTTTTTGTTTCTATCATACCTTAATATATTAATACTATTTGACAATGTCAAGTATTATTTTCCTTTTTCTAAAAATAAATTGTTCATAGTTTTTGCCAATGATGACACTTTAGTTACATCAACAAACTCGGCGTCTTTACCATACATAGTTTTGAAGTCGTCCATATTTCTACTTCTGTCATAATCTGAATCACCGATAAAGTAACTCATTACTGAAATACCTTTTTTGATAATTTCTTTAACTTGTTTTTTAGTGTGTTGTAATGCTTCTTCACCATAGTAATCAAATGTCTCATCACCGAACATTGGTTGTCCGTCAGAGAAATTTAAGAAGTATGAATCTCTATTGTTCGTACTTGGAACAAAGTCTTTCATAATGGCTTCATAACATAATCCCTCTGGTGTAGTACCGCCAGGATAAAGGTTAGGCCATACGTTCTCAATCTTTCTAAACTTATCAACTCTTGAATCGTATCCGATAGCGACCAATGGTTGACCATTGTATCTTGAACCAGAATAGTGTGTAGTTCTGAAACTAACCACTACATCTAATCCACTAATCATTGAAGCTGCTTTACAAATCGCAACCACAGCGGTCATAGTGTTTTTCCATTTATCACCACTCATACTACCACTAGCGTCAACACTAATGTGAAGTATAGCGTCATTATATTGTTCTACGAAAGTCGTAGAGAAAACTTTTGAATTACCGAACCCAAGTTCAGCGATTAATCTTTTGTCAATACGACCAGAATCTAATCTTGAATTTTTTAGTGTTCTTGATTCAGAACGAACTTGTAATTTTTTACCTAATTGAGTTCCAAGTTTTTTACCAATGATAACTGAGTCTTTGGTTCTACCACCATAGAAACCACCACCTTGGAATAGACTTGGAAATACACTATCATCAACCATTTGTTGAGTAATCTTTTTAACAAACAACACTTGGGTTGAACCAGTAAAGTTTTTACTATAACTTCTGTAATTAGATTGTTGAACATCTGAGCCAACATTAACTTGTGTTACACCAGACTCTTCCATAGCGTTTACAATAGAAGCATCTTTCTTAGTTAGTCTACCAACTTTTTTCTGTTGGTTGTTCATAAATTCTTTTTGTCTTTTAAGAGCGTTGTTTAAAGTCTTAGCTTGTTGTGGTGTCAAGTCAACAAAACCAGATTCAGCTTTTGAAGAGATTGGTTGGTCAGACAAATTAGCTTTGACTTGTTTAGTCCAATCAGTTGCTCTAATCTCGTCCATAGTATCTTGATAACCATTGTAGTCGCCGTTCTTTAATTGTTCAGCTGCTTGGTCCAACATATCTGATTTAGATTGTCCACCACCTTGACCTTGACCACCTTGACCTTGACCTTGACCCTCACCAACTTGTTCCATATCGGAAGAGTCTGGTAAAGGTTTTAAATTATTGTAAACCATTTGTAATGAATCACAAGCGACATTGAACGCTCCGTTCATATCGTCAAGGTGTTTTACTGATGTAAAAATTCTTTTGTATATTTTTCTCAAATCAGGCAAAGCATCTAAGTCAGATTCTTTATTAGTGAAATTGATAATACGATTCATATAATTTTCTAAGGTTGGTTCATTACCGAAAGTATTGTTCTTCAACGCTCTTGTGATAGTTGGTGAGTGGAAATACTTGTTATACATAGCGTGGTAATAACCTTTATAACCAGGCGAAGTAGAGAAAACATAATAGTCAATTCTTCTATCTTCAACATAGTTTAACATATTTTTAAGATGACCTACAACTTGACCTCTTGTGAAACCTAAGTCCTCACCTTCCATAAGAATTTGTGCTGGTGTGTTTTGTCTTAGTTGTCTAAGGAAGTTAAAGTCAGATAATAAAATGTGTGAACCCTCGTGTAGTGCTAATCCTACAACGTGGTCGAAATTCTTTTCGTCAATCTTAGAACCAATCGTTACGGTTTTTCCGTCTGTGTAAGAATCACCATTCTTCTGATAACGAACTTTAATATCAGAACGATTAGTTACGATGTTGACAAAGTTTGCAATAGCTCTACGATAACCGGCTAATGCGATATGGTCTACTTTTGGTTTGACAAAATCGTCATCAACAACTCCATTGTTGACTTGGATATCGTTCCAAAAGTTAGTATAATTATTGTTCATCATAAGTTAATATAGTTATTCCTAATGACAATGTCAAGCTTTTTATTAATTATTTTTAACAATGTATGAAAACCTAAAATCGTCATATATGTCATTTCTATCATACCTAATGCTACGAATTATTTATGACAATGTCAAGCTTTTTCTTTTGAGAATCCCATTTGTTCCATTGCTTTTAATATACCCTCAATGATTTGTCCTGCATTGTTTGGCATAATTGAAATGCCTTTTTGTGTAGGTTTCCACTCTTGTGTTTTTCTATCTTGATAATAGATTCGAACATCAATGAAACGATATCCCTCATATTCCTTTTCGTATATACGATAAACTTCGTTTGAGTTCTTTTTGATTTGTGTTATTAAGTTTTGATGTTGCATTATTTATCCTCTTAGTCCCCTTTCAATTAAATCTTCTCTCTTCTTTCTATCTTGCCACTTTTCCCATAAGTGCCACTTGAACCAACT
>Ga0208134_1001007_pt1 | contig 17211 bp, 17 predicted proteins | sample VirMetDEL_Mar_31_FD_184515 | JGI IMG/M metagenome (GOLD analysis project Ga0208134, IMG submission 184515) | Aqueous microbial communities from the Delaware River and Bay under freshwater to marine salinity gradient to study organic matter... | ecosystem: Environmental > Aquatic > Marine >... | reverse complement strand
GGCTTCTGCCCAAACGTATGTCCCATTAACATACTTAAGAAACTTATTTGTTACAGGTACAGGTACATCTCCGAGATCTTCTAACTGGTGCGGAGTGGTCTGAAAGAATGCGTTTAATGCTAAGGCCGATGCATTTATATCAGCTCCCCAAGTAGCATTGTTTTCTGTTAACAGATCGCTGTTAGCTATTCCTATAAATGTTTTAATGCTTTTAGTTTGAGTTTCAAGGTCTATTGCTCCCCCTACTACACGTGCAAAAAGTTCGCGCGTAGGAAATGCACGCACCCCTAATATTTGGTTTGTGTTTGTGGCATCTACCGTCAGCACTACGTGTTGTCCGCCTTTTTCCTTAATCTTATACTTGTTTGCCATTACTCCACCTTAATCGTTCCTGCGCTTAGTTTAACTGCGCTTAGTTCTGGGTTTGATTGTACAGGGAGTCTGAGGAATACAGTAGCTGATTGTACACTTCCTACAAGAGTTGTTTCGTCGCCTTGTATTTGTGTGTCATTTCCGCTAAGAGTATATGTAGTTGTTCCTACGATTGTTTCTTGACCTGTAGAATTATTAACCATCACCACTTCTATATCTAAATCTCCAGCTCCTTCATCATTAAATGTCAATGTGTAGGCATATGTCAAAGTCATGGACGATGTAAGTCCAGTAAGGAGCCATTGATTATTAGCATATGTAATAATAGATGTTCCGTCAATTGTGCTTAGGTCTGTAGATTGTGGATTAAGCAATTGCACTGCAGCAGTTATACCTGCCCCAATTGCAACACCGTCTGTTGTAGTACTGCTCCAAGAAACACTAGTTGTTCTACGAGTTAAGTTTGTAGCAGCACTCTTTGTAGGTGTGCTATTTGACATAGCCATGCTGTCTACTAGATACTTAGACTCATCTCTGTCTAGAGACTCTCTTCTATTCAGTCCTGCAAATCCTTCTGCGTGTCTGTTAATATTAGGAATGAGCCGTACCCACTGATCCATAAATGCTTCGTATGCATCAATGTCTGGATAGTTAGCTGCATTTCTAGCTTGTGTGCAATAGTACTTCCACTGCATCTCTGCAAACTCATACCCAATGCCGTTCTGTGATGGGGTCATGTTACCCAACAGCATCTTCTTGTACACGTACCAAAACATAGCTTCTTTAAAGCTGATGTCGTCTGGTATAAGAGGATAGCAGTCATCATCTACGGGAAAAGCCATATAGCTTAAGCATACCTTGCCAGTAGAAAAAGATGTTTTAATCTTATCTGACTCTATGTAGTAACACCTAGATGTTACCTTGTTATCTTCTACACAGTCAGGACAATCTGTACTTCTTGGAAAATGTGATCTGCACTTTGTTAAGATAGCCATGTCATCTGCACCACCAAGCTGATTCTCTAAGACTTGAAGTCTAGAGTTCATTTCATTTAATGTGTGGTTAGATGGTCCTGTCCCATTTATGATATTGTCTATTCGTTCTAAGAGCGTATCTATTTGCTCTGAGATAATTACAGACTCTGTAGTTTCGTTGATAGCTACTTGATTAATGTAAAAGAGATCACTCGGCAATGCAGCTTTGTAATCTTTTACACTTAAGACGCAGTTACGCAACTCTAGCTGAGGGGCAGCACCGATATGCTCAAGTGCTTCTCCCATCCACTCGACTGCATCATCTATCCAATTATCTGTGTTAGGGTTTATGTCCCTAAAGATCTTTCGGATAATGACCTTGCTAGATGTTGTTTTATATATTGCCATGCTTCTTAAATTTGAGATAGGCTAATTCGTCTTCCTTCAGTAGCTTAGTTAACTTTTCCTTATTCCCCTTTACACCTCGGGTAGGGGTGAACCTGTATGCCGTTTTGTTGGGTATTTTGCATCTGTGCTTTTCCCAGTGGTACTTGCAATACCACGGATCAGTGTAGTATATAAACCACTTTGATCCTTCAGGGTTATCCTCTGAGAATAACGTTTTACCCTCAGCTAATAACTCCTGCTTGTATTTATTACTCTCCCACCAATCTATCGTAGGCTTGGACGGATTACGCTCAATCCTACGGATAGAAAGGTTTGAGAGATTGTTCTTCATGTTAAACACACTTCCCTCAAGAATGCTTTCTATAACCTCCATGTTGAACCTTTCGCAAATTTCCTTAAACAGTTTTTTGCTAATAGGCTCCTCTACCGAAGTAGTATAGCTGCTATATACATTCTTAAGAGTGTGCATTTATTTATCGCTTGCCTCCGGATTTTTTGTACCCCATTTTGTTACGCACAGGAGTAGGTAGTTTTGCTAGTCCTTTTTGTTGTGCTCCAACATCTTTTAAGCCACCTGCTTGCATTTTACCTTGCAGCTTGCTAACACGTCTTTTCAATCGGTCACTCTTTCTAGCAGAACGCTTAGCTCTTCGGTCTATTGGTTTTTTAGCTGATGCTGCAGGAGCTGCACTTTTAAGTTCGGCTTGTAAAGCTCGAGTGTCTCCTTGAGGGCTCATGCCCGTTCTGCTTGCTGTTGGCTTTGTTGAAGCTTTTGCAACAGGCTTCTTAGCAGCAGGCTTAGCTGCTGGTTTAGCAGGAGTTGAAGACTTAATAGTAGGATTTCGCTCTGGGTTTTTAGTAGCGGGCTTAGGTGCTATTTTGTTAACCTCCGTACGCATAGGTCCCTTACCGTACGCTTTGTTGATCTGATTCTGTACTCTATTGTACTCAACAGTTCCTTTCGTAAGACCTTTTCTCTGCTTGATTAGCTTATCAAGATTAGGATTCTTCTTCTTAGCAGATGCGTAAGTTCCTGGCTTAGGTCCAGCAGCAGCTCTCTTGGCATCATCAGCAGCTTGTCCTGCCACTCCCTTTGCTCTAGCATCTAGAGTAGCCTTGCTTGATCCCGCCCTAGTAGCTCCAATATCTTGAGGTTTCGGCTTTGTAGCACCGGTGCCCATCACCCCAATCTTGTCCATAGTAGACCCATCTCTAGCAGTTCTCTGTCTTGCATTAGACTGTTCTGCATTCTTGGTTCTTTGTCTACGAGCCTCTGCTCTTGCTAATCTTTGTTCTTCTGCCTTTCTTTTTGCAGCGTTTTCTGCTCCTCTTTTAGCAGCTGCAGCGGCTTCCACAGGACTTTGACTATTTGGTCGGCCTCCTCCATCGCCCATTTTTTTAACACCTCCAAAGGTTAATTCTTTGTTGGGTTCAAGAAAGCTGCCCTTCTTGTACATTTTCTTTTTGCTGCCCCCATACATTTTTTTGGAGGGTTTTTTATTGTATGCCATAGTTTCTATTTATTGTTATAATAATTAACACGTACAATTCCATTTACGAAGTGCTTTGTTAATTCGTGAGTTAGGATCGTTTGCAGTTTTTGAGCTAGTTAATCTTTTCTTCATTCCACACATTCTAGCACAAAAAGATGCACGTCTAGATTTACGTTTACCTGAAGGATTTGATTCTGTTACAGGAGCAGCAAGCGTGCTGCCAGGGTTAGCAGCCTTATAGGATGCTCTACCTTTAGCATTAAGTCCTCCAGACTTACTTTTGCCTTCGCTTCTTTGCCATGCTGCTGATGCCATGATTATTGAGTGTCTTGTTGCCTGTCGTTTTCGTCGTCGACTAAGGTACTAATTATTAGCTTAAGTTCTCCATTAACTAACCCAGAGGTTATTGCTGAAATCATGTCAGCAGGTATTGGGAATACAGAGTCTGCGTCATAGCAGTTTCCTTCGCAGCTTTTTAATCCTGCAAGCTCTTCGGGGTCTTCAAATACACCTCGTATATTAACTTGCTCCATGCCCTTAGGATTGTAGATGTACATGTAGTCCTCTATCATGTATGCCTTTGAATTATTAGCTGTATATTTATCAGCTGAAAGCCACTGTACTTCATATGGCTCGATCATAGGAATTCTACCTAGGCCCGTTATGTCTCCTACATGAGTGATAGCATCACTGAAGTTAAATCTAACGGTGCGCGGTATTTTTACAGAGGTTCTGTACACGGGACAGTTTGTTGTAAAATCACAAGGGCACTTGCTAGCGTCTACTTTAACAAGACTTACACAGCCAAGATCTTGTTCTAAGTGTCTTGTTATAAGTCCGTTGCGCATAAAGTCTCTGCGAATAAACATCGCACGGTAATGCTTGATGTTGAATTTAATCTGGCCAAGAGACAAATTCTCATCATTGTGGGATCTACCTGCTCGTAGGAGATTCAACAGGTTATATGCGATTTCATTCAGTGTCATTGAACTTACTCTTTATTACTAATAGCTCTGAGCATTTTTCGTACTCTTCGCCCTCTTCAAAATATGCTATTACGTCATCTATAATTAACTCTACAGTCTCTGGTGCTTTTGGATCAAATGGTAAAAACACAATTCTACCTGACTCTGTTTCGTGTAGTAGAAACTCTTCTACATGAACTTTCCCAGTTAAAATTTGATATGCGTTTTCGTAGGCCTCTCCAAGGATTTCAATCTCTTCGTTGATGTCCACGTCATCATCGTTATACTCTTCGTCATATGGTAAATCATCAAACATTGTATTGATTATATCCTTCCATTCCCCGCGTCTTACTCCATATATATGCCTGCCCTGTCCGCTTGGATTCATATCCCATTTGCTTGTGCCAAGAATCGTTAGGACAAATAGAAGGAATGAAACGGACTTTGATTCCTCTGTACTCATTGACTTGTTCTTTATGAAAGTGCCCGCAATGTGCTTCCCTGTGAGAAGTGGCTGCAAACATTTCTGGTTGTTCTGTTGCCATGATTAAAGGAATGTTTTGGGCCTTCTCTTTATCGCCGTGTGTAAACATTAGCATATTCGTCCCGTACCTGTAATACTTTCTAGGTTCGTTGTCATTGTTTACCGTTACTGTGTCATCATTTCGATACCACCCATCTATTACGTCTCCTACATAATACATTCGCTCATAGTCGTGATTACCAGAAATAACTATTACGTCTACGGGGGCTATTGTTTTTAGATAGTCTATTGTGTAGACCATTAGTTTCCAATATCCTCGAAAGCTTTTCTTCCAGTCCATATAGTCTTGCTGCGGTGTCCCTTTCGTAGTGGTCTGCCGCATACCTTCGGAGTTTAAGCCGTCGTTACCTATCGGTAGGATAAATCGTTCTATATCTAATCCTGACGCTTTAGCTACTAAGCTTTGCACAACTCGTATGTATTCCTTTTCTTGGAACTCATATGGCAAAGGCATATCTACTAGTTTCCCGTAATGGATGTCTGGAAGAGATATCTCGTACGCAATAGGATCATCAAGTTCTTTGTACTCTTTGTCAGGATATATAGGAGCATAGTCTTGTGCAAACTCTTGCACCTCTTTTCGTATACTGTCTATGTCAGGTCCATCAGCAGTTACGATAGAGTATCGCAAGTCTCCTGTAGAGGTTTGCCAGAACTTTACGCTTGATACAGACGCTTCACTTATGCCGTGTGTTTTGAGAAACTTTTGTAAGCTAGATGTATTTACTAGGTCCTCTCTGTCTAGTTTATTACTAGATGTGTTCTCGTTTTTAAGATCTCTCTTAACTTCTACTAGTACTTCTGATGCATCGTCGATAGAACAATCTAATCTATGCGCTAAAGCCCAGGCACTTTTCTTTAAGTACCCGGGCCTTGCTAGCAAAAATTGTCTTATCTCTTCTTTCGATATCATACTACTATAGGTAAGAGGGGTACAACTTCTTCAGGTGTTACGTCCTCTGGCAGTTGCCCTTCTTTAATTGTTTGCAGATTTACTTCTACTGTTTGCTGCATAGTTTCTTCAAGCTGTGCAAGCTGAACCTTTCTTTCTGCAATGAGATCCGAATGTTCTTCTTCAAGCTTTTTGATTCCTGCTTCGTCCTCAGCTTCTGCTAGCTGATGAGCTTTACTAGAAACCTCAATAAATTCCGCAGATGGCTTAGCAATTTCTTCGTACTTCTTTAGAAGCTGCTCTAGCTCTTTAACATTTCGGGCTACGATTATAGAGAATCGTGCTCCTTTGTGTTGTTTTACTGCTTCAAGTCCCTTGTACAACTCGATGGCATCTGCCACCTTCATTTCAATCTGATGATACATTATGTTTGGTTTGATTGGTTTGCGTATTAATTCATAACTATTACGTGTAACTTTCTAACGCTCGAAGGTCGCTCAGCGCCGTCGTTTATTAGTGTTACTTGTATACGTCCCGAAGATACGGAAACTAAATTAGTATAAATACCTCCCTCGAGGTTAGTACCTCCTACGTCAGGGGTAAGTAGAGTTACCATTACGACTGAGTCGGCAGTAACAAAGGAGTTATTAATGGCAAAAGTTTTTGCGGTCAGTGTTGCAATTGCATCCGTATACAAAGTAATAACTCCTGCAGCAGCATTCATTGTTACATCAGTAGTGAGGCTGGTCTGTTGTGTCACAGCCCCTACCGTAGAGGTCTTAAACTTTCCTACTGTAAGGTCGTTAGTAGTAACGTTTCCAAGGGTTACGTTATCACTTGTTTCTATAAAATTACCTTTTGTGAATCCTACAGTTACTGTGTTTGCAGAATTGTCTTGAGCAATTGAAACATTGGTTCCAGCAGTAAGAGTTTTCATCTCAGGTCCTGAAGTTGTTCCTACTGCTATTTCTAAGTCTGCATCAAGCACAGCAGATGTCAAGGTTGCGCCTCCTATCAACAATCCTTTGTTTGTAAATGACGCAACACCTGTTCCTCCATTTGCTATCGGCAATTGTCCTGTTACATTAGATGCGAGGTTTACACTCGATAAGAATGCAGAGCTAGAGTTACTGCACGTGCTCAGATCAAAAGATCCAATTCCTGTAAGACTGCTAATGTTTATATCACCAGGAGTAACAGCTAATGTTAGGTCATTAGTATTTTGAGTTACAGTTACACCTGTACCCCCTACAATATCTCTTTGAGAAAGTGTTCCGAGAGCAAATGTTTTTACAACTCCTGCACCACCACTACCTAAAGTTGTAATAGTTTTTATTGCAGCAGACAAGGCTGCAAACTTTGTGGTGGTAGACCCATCGGCCATTACAAAAAAGTGCGAGCCTGTTGTGTCTGCTACTGCTGTAGCGCTAAGATCATTTATCTTTACGTTAGCCATTTTATTAAGTTATTAGGTTGTCTGATCCTTGTGTTATTATAGGATCTCCTGATTGGGTTGTGATAAAAGTTACAAAAGCCGGAGGAGCACCGGCACTTCCTGCATTTCCTACAGTAACGGAAGTCCCAGTTGGGAAACAGTCTCTACACTCTCTTTGTACGTAATCTAAAAATACGTTTATAAGCTTCCAGCCAGGTCGAGCTGAATTGGTTACTTGTAGGCAGTCTAGATCTTTTTTATCTTCTGCGTTTACTTGATAGTCCTGTAGCAGGTATGCTATCAGAGTGAGTTTGACATTTTCACCAGTATCACATTCTATTCCTCCTATCATTTTTGAGTAGAAGGCGTGATGTCTTTTGCTGATACACGTACGCAATGCTGCGAGTCTATCAACTATGACTTGGTTGTTGTCGTATGATTGTACTGTAGTAGCCATTAGCATCCACATGCGCAAACCTCTACACATAGAGTATTTGCTTTATCATACATAGCTTTAGCGTGGTCGTAGTTGCTTTCTTGTTCAGCAGCAAACGTTGCACCCTGCAGCATTAAAAATACTTTTTCTGCTCTAAGCAGATCTTCTTTACACTTGTCGCATTTGCAATGACATTCTATTGCTGCGTCAACAAGCTTAGCTATACAACAATCTATCTGACATGATGCTACTGTATACAATGTCTGCATAAGTGTAGTATCTCCTGCATTTTCATTGTTTACTCCGTCTGCATCTATATCGTAGTTGAGAGTAGTAGCATCATGCAGCTCTACTGATATGACTCCTACAAATGCTGTAGTTGAGGTTGTTGTAAATACTAATACTCCCGCACTCTCAGTCCAATCACTGGCGGTTAAGTACAGTTGTACTGTCTTACTCTGATCGTAGATGTAAATCTTTTCGATTGTAGTTATGTCAGCGATGGCATTCCCGAACATATCAAGATGTCCGTTCGCTATTCTTCCGCTAATCGTTTTACAATTAGTAGAGGTATTTAAGAATCTTACGTCTTCAACGGATGCCATGTTATTCTGTTTTGAATTAAAAAAGCCTGTAACTCACAAAACCTCGCACTGCGCAAAGTTTAGGTTACAGGCAGCTGCAAAGTTATAAGTGATAAGGGGGAGAGCTCAATTGCCCTCCCCATTACCATAATAGATATTACCAAGCGTACTTGGCAGACTTCAATACATTAGCAGCATTTGTGATACCAAATGGAGCAGTAATGTTCTGATCAGTTGTGTTTTGTGCAATTATAGTAGAAGCACCAACATAAAGAACTACCTGGTTCAACTCTCCTGCAGGTGCAATACCTGTAGAGCTTGGCCAGTTGTGTGCGTACTCAATAGTGATCTTGTGATACTTATTTGCTGCTTTAGCAAGTGTAGCAATTGTCTGTGGAAGGTACATTCTGTTGAAGTTACCTACACGGCTTTGGCAACGAACTTCTTCTCCAGCGACCTGCCAAGCATTACCAGTACCAAGTACTTGTCCAGTTATTGCAACAGTAGCTTTGTTAGCAGCAGTAGAAGCTGCTACGGCGGAAGCTCCTGCGCTGTCGATAACAACAACATCAAAAGTAAATCCAACGTGCTTAGACTGAAGGTCCAAAGAAGTACCAGTACCAGTATCAGTAGCAGTAACGAGCTTGCTCAACAAAGCGTGACCGTCAATAGCAGCCTTACCTGCAGAACAGAAAGTAGCAGTGTTGGTACAGTTAAACTCAACACTAATAGCCTTGTGGTTAGTGGTGTTGAATGCTCCCAATGGGAACGGGTCAGTACCAGACAAGATAGATAAGTTGCTTCCAATCTGGTCGTAAAAGCTAAGCTGGTCAGTAGGCGTAGTGCGAACAATAACCTTTAAAGTTACGCTATTAACATTAGCAGCAGTGAAAGTACTGTCTGGAGTAACGACCGCTTTGTGTCCTGCAGTTGCTTGGTACACATCAACGCCAAGACGCTTAATAGCGCTTGTAGCAATTACAGGTGTTGCGATAGGATTTCCTGCTTGACCTTGTACAACCTGCAATTCTTTTACCAACCACGCAGGGTTAGCAAATGTCAATGCACCTGATGTTGCTGTTGAACTACCATCGTCGTCATCTGTGTCAAGGGGTGAAAATGTCTTCTGAAACAAAGCGTTAACAGCAAATGCTCCGTCTTGCCACAAACCTATTTGGCCCTCGTCTGTAGCTGTAAAGTCTGAGCCTACTTCTAATATTGCTCCGTTTTGTACGAAGACTTGTGATAAATTGGTTCCCATGTTAGTTTTATTTAGGGATTAAACGTCAAATTTATTCACTCTCTAGGACTTCCCTAGATTGTGAGTTATACCTCGGGTCAGATATGGCCTCTAGTATGCTTTGAACTGTCATCTCCACGATCTCCTCGTGAGTGTGGGGAGACAGCTCACAACCTACGTTTAGGATAGAATCCATCTGCCTAGGTTGTCGTATGTATTTAATATTGACAAATGTAGTGAAAAAAGTATCGTCACTATGTACGTCAATAAAGTTTTCTTGAATAGTGTATTTAATCTTGTCGTAGCTCGTCGTATTAAACGGGTCACTAAGTAGTGCATAAAGATCATCATGCTGCACATACGACATCTTCTGCTTTTGTCTTGTACCTACATTGTTATACGAACGGTAGGTTATATTGACGTTAGCTGGGAGTGTGTATGTTGCCTCTTCTGTCTGTGTTGCGTCTAGCGGACTAGTCCAAGTAGCTACTACATCTCCTGAAGTAGTAAGAGCTCCTGATAGTAAAAGCACCAAGGTATTGGAGTCACTAGTAGGAGTTTGCTCTGACGCTGCCCACTCATCTATATCATATATAGTGTTCCCTGTGGGCCCATCTACTGCAAAGTTAGGATCAGACATAGCTGGTGCTATATCTGAGATCAAGCTTTGATCGTAGTTTTGCTTATTAAGTAGGTAAGGTAAGTCCATGCCATTGGCATTAGAAATTACATCAGTTCCTCCTATAGAAATGTTTGTTAGTATCCACCCTGGATTAGTAGTAGGTGTTAAAGCTATGTGTACGGGCTTGTACGTAAGACCTGAGTATGTGAAACCAATTGCAGTATTGCAATCATAGTAACTATCTCCAACAACGTTTACCAGAAACATATAGTCGTTAGGCAATGGAGCCCTGTCTATGTCAAATCCTGTAAGAGTAGTGCCTCCATAAAAACATTTTACCCGAGAGTCTACTACTAAAGCTCGCAGGTCATCTATACGCTTTTGAGATTGCTCAAAGCCGTCACGGTACTTATTACCCATAGGAGAGTAACGTTGCTTAATAAACGAGTTCATCGCACTATTAAGTTCGTGATCAATCTCTTGGGGTAAGAGATTGTCAACCTGGAAAGATGCAATTTTTTGCACCCCCAGGTTGACAGCAATGTGCATCTCTTCTATAGTCATTTAATCTCTTTAAGTTGCGCCCTCATTGCATTTACTTGCCCTGAGTTCTTTTTATTATTAAAGTACACTATAGCGTCAGTGATATTCTCACCAATGGTTTCATCTGCATAGATGATTTGATTACCAATAGTTCGAAGCACACTTAGCTCAATCATCTCTTCGAGTTCTGCACGTACATCAAGATTCTTATCTGTACTCATTTTAAGAAACATTGCAGGTTTCTCGCTTTTGATACTGTACAGTTGATTCTCTATCTCCATGTCTGTGAGAGTCTCTGGTCTTGCTCCTTTAGACAATACTCGCAATAGTCTGCGCATCTTATCCATGTCAGCAGAAATCTTGATAAACTCCTTATCTGCCTCTTTCTTAAGCTTAACCTCAACATTTCGTTTCAGCAAGTCTTTTTGTGGATCATATATATAGAACCGCTTTTGTCCGTCAGCTTTCATTACTTCTTCTGACTCTGCAACTTGTCTGTGTTTCAAACACCACTTGTAGGTTAGGTAATCCATTACATTCTCTGGGTTACCGTCTTCATCTACTGCAATGTTTAACTCCTTTCCTTCGAAAGGAATCTTTACACTCATGCTAGACCAGAAGTTCTTTTCTTCCTTTGGCCACTTTTCGTGTCCTGGAGGAACGTCTAAAATCTGCGCTAACAGTTTGTGTGATTCTTCACCTTCTACACCTCGTAAAGGCTGTCGCCCTACATAGATGCTTCCGATGCTAATTTTTGCTCCTGCTCTTACCTCTTTTGGTAAGAAATTAAGAGTCTCTTTTCTGCGTATGTATATTGTTCGCATGGTTTGATTGTTCTTTTAAGTTTAGAAAGAATAACTAAGCTGTTCTTTTATAAGAAGAATAACTTAATAGGGGTTTTTTGGTAAGCAGGGGGACCACTCGATAGCAGTCCCCCCTGTGCAAACCAAACACAAATTACGATGCCACACACTGGAGATCAAGCGAAGTATCGAATCTGCGGAGCAGGATACCAGCTGTCTTCAACATGTGTACAGATGCACCGTCTATGTCACTAGCGCGAGTGTCGGACTCAGCAAATCCCTTAGGGACAACTGAACCAGCAACAGCCCAACGCAACATTTCACGGCCTTTCTTATTAATCATCTGGAGGTTGTTTTCTCCATCATAAGAAGACTGGTCGACAAACGTCATTCTGTACGATTCCAATGGCAATCCAGATTCTGGGTGCTTAGCAGAAGCTTGAGCAACAGGACCGTGATCCATCAATGGTACCTTAACTACATTTACTCTATGACCATCAACGTGCTCATAAGAATTGAAGTAACCAGTGATACCTAAGCTACGTCCGCTACCTGTGATAAACTTAGACTCCGTAGTTTGGAGATAAGGGGTACCACCATAGTAGGCTTTCATTGCTTTATCAAACTCACGTGCTCCACCAACACCGGTGTACAAAGTCACCTGCTTATCAGTAGCGTCAGTCATTCCGTAGAACAAGTCACCAATTACATTCTCAATCTTCTGTTGAGTGAGAGTAGAGTAAGTGTCCTTGTTGATGATTTGCTCAAACAAACCTGGACCTGCAATTACAGGTTGTCCGTTCTCGTCAAGCATCTCATTTACACCATTGTCACCATATGTCTTCTGGCCATACCAGTAGTACATCTCACACTCTTCTTTAAACTTGAGCATGTGACGGTACTCTTCGTAGTCCATCCACAATTTAGTCTTAGAACCTTCACGAGTTGGAAGCTCAAATTGTGCAACATAATCCTTAGCATTACCAGACATGTGGTAAGACTTACGTACTGTTCCGATCTTAGAACGAACCAATCCGGGCGCTGCCCAGTTAGATGCATTTCCACGAGAGAAGTCTACACCTACTGATGCAAACAACATACCGAAGAGAGCGCCGTTTTTGACGTCATCAGCGGGCATGCTAGCTTGATCAGGAGATACGAGCTTCAATGTATACTCATATCCACCAGATACAGGCTTAGGCTGCTCCATAATACGAGCAAGTACACCAGACTGTGAAACCAAGGTATATGGGAAAATAAACCACTTGTCAGGGAATGTCAATTTGAACAATTGACCGCCTGCACCTTGAGCTGCAGCCAAAGCTGTTGCGTTAGACACGGGGCGTACATTCACTTCGTGAGTTTTTACACGGTACTCATACTCAAAACGGTCGATAGATTTAGTGTTACCTACGCCTTCCGTAAGGAAAGACAAAGGAAACTTCTTCTCTTCGCGTCCTGCGAGGTGAGTAATAATTGGAGACAACTCTTCTGGTTTCTCCATAAGTGCATTAACCAACGAGTTAGTGTCGGTCATCTGCTGATCATTGTAGTACGTTTTTAGTACTTGCGTTAAAGCCATAGTTTTAAATTTAAGTTAGTTTTTATTGTAGGATGCTTCCGAGATCTAAGTTGTCAAAGTCGACGTTTGTAGATCTGCGTTGTTGTTTGCGAGCGCTCTTTACTTTCTCTTCATTTGAAACAATCCTGTTTCTTAAATTCTGAGCAGCTTGAGTTTTCGCTTTCTTTTCGATTACACCACTAAGATCAAATCCGCTATATAGCATATAATCTATAGCCAACTTGACATCTGTCCCTGCTTCTTGATAGTCGAGGTCTCTTTGTGTTTCCCCGTTATCTCCAACAGATTCAGATATGTATTCAAAAAAGTTTGATTTCTCTCGGTCTGGTATACGAACTCCAGCAAACTCATTCCCCGATTCGATAGTATCAGCTACCTCACCCCAGAACTCTTGCTGTTGTTTTTGTTGTTGTTCATACTCTTCACGCTGCTGAGCCATCATTTGTTCTTGCTCTTCTTTTTGATAAGCTGCAAGATGACCTTTAGCTTTTTCAGCGTTATTGTACAACTTTCCAGAATCCTCATACGTATCAATAGTGTCTTGTATGAATTCTGTATCGTGGCCTTTAGTTTGAAGAAATTGAGCCAATATTGCACGTTGCATATTAACGTCTCCTTCTTCTACTTGGATAGAGTTATAATCTATCTGCTGGCCCTGTCTTTGAAAGAACTCACGGGATTCTCCTCCCGCTAGTACGTAGTCAAGATGTTGTTGCACTTCAGGGAACTGCTGGAATAGGCCTTCCAATTGTTCTTCTGCTGCGTTTTGCGTAACGTCTTTTACAAAGCTTGTAAGACCCTCTACAGAATCTTCATAGTCTCCGTCTAATTCGAACCCTAAAGTTTTTGCAACTTCAAAGGCTACGCTTCCGCTTTCTGCTTCAACATCTTCGTCTGCTTCATCTTCAATATAGTTTTGATCTTCTTGCTCATGTTGATATTCATCATCATCAGCGTCCTCATCACCCCTATCATCAGGTTCCGCAGATATTTCATCTGTTACTTCCTCAACTTCTTGAGGAGCTTTGTCTAGAACGTCTGTGGCGTCCTGTTCTACTTCGACTCCATCCCCTATGACATTGTCTAGGGTAAGAGAGTCTATGTTTAATTTGTCGTCTGGTTGCATGTTTACAAATTTAATTAGTTAGTTTGCTTGTTTCTTATAAAATTATTTTTTACAAAAAACCTTATAATATGTCACTTTCGTAGTTTAAAGTATTTCCGCATTGCTCCTCCATGTCGTCTTTCTTGTCGTTCAAAGTAGTTACGACGATCTTCTTGGAACATATAATTTCTTAAATCATCTTCTTGTAGACCCCGCATACTTTCTCTAAACTCTCTCCTTGCAGTTTGTTCGTCTGGACGTCTGTTATGTCCTCTATACCAAAGGCTTTCAATATCTGTTTGACCTGCGCCGTATGCTCTTCCAGGCGCAGGACCTTCAATAAGATCCCCCATAAATAACATGTCTTGCTGTTCTCTAGATAGAGTATCTGCTCTAGAGGTTCCATTACTTTCTCGTAGGTTAGATATAAAGCTTGGTGTTTCGAGCCCCATGTAATTAGCAATATCATCTACTCTATTTGCAGCAGTTAGTGTAGAAGGCTGGTCATACATATACATTCCTCTTCCTACTCCTTGTCCTCCTCTATTTGTAATCTGAACTGCATTTGGTTGCATTCTTTGGTGAGGCCCAGTTTCGTGGTATGCAATGGTGTCTCTCACTGCGTGAGGTTGTTGTATGTTTTGTCTGTGCTCAGATACCAAGTCTAGTGCAGTTAAGTTAAGAGTGTCTCCGAACTGATCAGGGCCGTACTCTCTTTCTATCCACTCTCGAGTATCTTGAAATCTTGGTACTTCGCGCACAGGAGGTGCCGTAGGTGTAGCTGTTTGAGCTGTATCAGGAGGGGTAGTAGGAAAAACTAATCCATCAGGTCCCTGCTGTGGAAAAGTGCCGCCTGACTGCATCTTTCTAGGTCCTCCATCTTGTCTTCTCCCGTTCCAACCTACTTTTACGTTAAAGTTGCGTTTTACTTTTCTTCCAAACCTTGTATTGTCTAGCAGCTTGTTGGTACCGTAGGTCAGTGCCCCTGTAACGATCCCATCTCTTACTCCTTGTTTAAGTATTGACTTGCCCTGTAGTGGGTTGTCTTCAAATCCTTGAACAAGTCTTCCTACAGGACGAGCATTAGTTTGCGAAGCAGAGAAATAGTCATGGTTCCTCCAATCTTTAAAATTTGGAGGATCGCCTTGAAATGGGTTTTCAGGACAATCACCTGTTAGACAGTACTCGTCATAGTCCATTCCAAGCAATGCTTGGTGAGCTCTGTCTTGTCCAGCTTTCCATTGAGCAAATGCATCTTTGTCAAGATTTCTATTTTTAGCAAGCGCAGATATTCCTCTTCCTACTGTGCTAGTAACAGCTGCCCCCGCTCCTACTTTCATAGCGGACTCTAAATCAGAACCTTTAAATCCACCTCTTTGTTTGCTTTCATGAGCGCTTGCTTTAAAAGTTTTTGCCCCAATTACCCCTTTCTCAAGATTGTGTGCTTTATGTGCTATTTTATGCCCAGTTTTAGCAAGGCGAGCTGCACCCGCTGCATTCCCTACAAACGGTATTGCACTGGCGGCACTAAGACCTGCTAATGCATACTGTTCTTTAGCTTTTGCTGTGTCCCCTACTGCAGTATTGTAAAGGCCCCGCGCTCCACTAATTCCAGCATTTGCTAAATCCGCTACTTCCCCAACTATAGGTAGTTGTCCTGCAATTGCTAAGTCCATGCCTAAAGCGTCTAAAGGCTTGTCTTTATGAAACTGGTAAGCATTGCTACCTGCAGTGCTTAACCTGTTCGACATATTTGTCTGGGCTTTATTTACACGAGTCTGTTCTCCCCTATTATTAAACTGACGCATTTGTGCGTCTGTGTACGACGTTAAGCGATCATTGTTTTGAGGACGAGACGCAACGGCTGCTGCTAACTCTGGGTTAAGGTTGTTATACTGTGCGTATTGTTCCATTCCAGAAATAACTCCTCCAGCCTGCATATTAGCAGGAGTCTCAATGACTGTACCACGTTGTGGTCCTGTTGGGAGATTCTGTACACCTGGGGGAACGTCATCGTATGACTTGACTAAGTGTCCCTGCTCATCGAACTTCTTGATATCGATTGGGGCCTTCATGCCCATCGTATTGAATGGAGTGTTAGGAGGGACATTAGGGAATGCCATACTTTGATTAACGTTCCCCGCTTGGTGCTCAGGTCTCAATCCTTGCTGTTGTTGTTGAGGTGTTTGTGCAACTTGCATTTGTTGCTGTTCAAACTCCCCAATTAGATCTACTCCTTGGTCATATGCCTTAAATACATCAAGTATAGAACCAGGAAACTGAGACTGTCTGTGTCTCGTCAATAACCCACGTCGAGTAACATTATCCATTACTCCCCATTAGGTTCTAGGTCACCTTCTTTAGATAACGCTTCACGTTTAAGATCTACTTCTTTCTGCTTAATGTCGTTGTCCATCATAATCTTCTGCAGGTCAATGTTCAAGCGATTAGCTTGGTCTTTTGCTTCTGCATTAATCAGGGCTATCTCAATATCTTTCTGCCTGTCACGATCTTTTTCTTGGGTCTCTTGCTGCATCTTAGCCTGCTCCATCTGCTGTTGCTGCTGCATTTGTTGTTGTTGAGCTTGCTGCTGAGCTTGCTCAAGTTCTTGCTGTGCGGCTTCTGCTTTACGTAGCTTGTCTTTGATACCAGAGAAGTTCTCAGTATCAAGCAACTCAAGTACTGCAGATGCAGGCATCCCGTTTTGAATCATTGCTTGTGAGAGCTCACGTGCTTGTCTAATGTTTTCCTGGTCTCTACCTGCATCAGATACAAAGATTCCGTACTCAGACTCCATGTGCCCAAGTGAATCAAGGTCTATAAACTGAGTAGTTGTGTCAGGCATTACATACATGCCTTTCTTTCCAGATATCCAAGCTTCTTTAGAGTAGTCCAGCATTCCTTGCAGCTCTCGTTGTTCGAATCGTGAGAACTTGCGGAATAAGTCTTCTGTAATGTGACTTGACTGTACAATGGCTTGTTGGGAAGAGCCTTTGCCTTCATGAGCTCCTATTGTTCCCTGTCGTTGTCTATTTACTCCTGATATCTTCTCCCACTCTTGCATGGTATTCTCTAGCAACAGTATGTACTGTTCTATTGTCTTAATAGACATGTCTAGCACAGACTGGTGCTGAGGTGAAAGCTGTATGCCTTCTTTGTTGTAGTCAACCCACGCAATACCTGTGCCCTCTACGTAGTACATAAACTTATCCA
>Ga0208134_1001006_pt1 | contig 17216 bp, 9 predicted proteins | sample VirMetDEL_Mar_31_FD_184515 | JGI IMG/M metagenome (GOLD analysis project Ga0208134, IMG submission 184515) | Aqueous microbial communities from the Delaware River and Bay under freshwater to marine salinity gradient to study organic matter... | ecosystem: Environmental > Aquatic > Marine >... | reverse complement strand
CAAGTTCGAGACTAAATATAGAACAGACTCCCACAAGACAAAAGCAGTCAACTTCAACCATGTTGACAGGTTCGGCGGAACAGTCTATCAGCACTCTTCATCAGGCGACAGCAATACAGTCTCCTTCATCTCTGGTTCAGGTGCGGTAGGATATGAAGACAGTTTCCCAATAACTGTAGAATCAGAAGTTGTCTTCCCACGGAAGATAGACTCATCTGAGGAACACGCAGCCACTCAGGAATTTCCACACCTATCGGCATCTCTGTTCGGCATACACACGGCAAACGACGCCGATCCAGCAGACATGACTTGGGCAACATCGGACACCGCAGAGTTCCAAGTCTTCGCAGCAAGAGACTCTCTATATTCAAAAGACGCCAAGTTTGTCATGTCGTCATCAGTTCTCGGAGAAATAGAAACTGGATACTATCTCAACACTTACGATAACTCCAAGTGGAACTTCGCAGTAAGACTGAAACCTCACGGATACCCACAATCATTCGCCAGTGGAGCACTCTCTGCGTCTAATGACTATACTGTTGAGTTCTACGGAGTCAACTATATAGCCGACAGAAAGATGAATGAGTTTTCTCTCTCTGGCAGCGTCTCTAAAGCGTCCGCAGAAAGTTTCCTTACATCGCCCAAGCGTCTTTTTGTAGGTGCCCACAGAACGAACTTCACGGGCAGCGTGCTACAGAGTAGTGATGTAAAAACAACCTCACTCCGATACTGGATGGACTATCTTGACGATTCTGCCATCAAATACCACGCATTAGATCCGAGCAACTTCGGCTCTCGCTCTCCAAGTCGAAAGGCTTATCTCTTGGAAACAGACTTGCTCAATCTAGAAGTACCTGAGATAGAAACTCTCGCACTCTATTGGGACTTCGACGGTGTAACAACATCTGACACCTCTGGGCAATTCACAGTAAACGATGTCTCATCAGGATCGGTTGCGGATTCGTCACGATATGGCTGGTTAGGCAACATTTTAAAGATGCAGCATACTGGAAGAGGCGACGAGTTTCTAGCAAGCAACACGGATGTAGTCGAGAACCAATACCTTCACGCATCAAAACAACAACTTCCAGAGATGGTATTCGGAGACGACAACATCCGAGTCCTCTCACAACAAGAGACGGAAGTATTTACAAAGGAAACTCGCCCAACGAGCACTTATTATGCGTTCGAAAAGAGCATGTATCAAGTCATATCCGACGAGATCATCAATTACTTCGGTTCGATCATCGACTTCAATAACTTAGTCGGAGAGCCAAAGAACAGATATCGCCAAGAGTACAAGGGATTAAAACATCTCCGACAATTCTTCTTTGAGAGAGTTGGAAACACGCCAGACTTAGACAAGTTCGTCAACTATTACAAGTGGATAGACGCGACACTCGAAGAGATGCTTATGCAACTCACGCCAGCATCTGCGAGACATAGCGATGGTATTGACAACATCGTCGAAAGTCATATCCTTGAGCGAAACAAATACTGGAACAAGTTCCCTACACTAACGAGCCACCCTTCAACGGAAGGCGGAGCAAAAAACATAACTGCTCTCCCATCTTGGAAACACGCACATCGCCCAATATCGAATCTTGAAAACGAGAATTGCGAATACTGGAACGACTTTGCCGAGAGAACAGTTGCTCCAATAAGTAGCGGAGACGCTGGAGTAGATTCAAGCAGAACAGCGATATTAAACGCCAAGCTTCAGACAACGAACCGAAGCTACACTTCTCCACAAAAACACAGTGTTGACATAAATCCAGCCATCCGAGGTGGAGTAAACTACTCGTCAGCAAAGAAAACAGATTTATACCGTGGAATAAACTACCCACAAGGTCCAATGACGAGCATAGGACTTCCAAAGAATGTTTTGCATATGGAAGGGGGAGATGTAAAGTCATTGCCAGATTGCAACGATGATATCCCGACGAAGAGAAAAGTTTCATTCGGAACCCGAGATGGCAGAACATATGACAACGGCATAACAGACGGAATAACAGGCGAAATCGCAGCACCGTTCAATCTTTACAGCGCATCGGCAGGACTTGGTGGATATAACACTCAAGTTCAAAGCGGATTCAATTCGGCAGTCCAAATCACGAACTTGCATAACGACTCCTACGGAGACGTAGCAGAAGTTCCAATGCAGGGAACGTTCACTGAAGTTAATGTCGGTGGACACCAATCACGCCACGTATCACTAAATGCTGGTTCCGACGGACAATACAATCGCCCCGAGAGTTGGAGACTTCTCATAAACACAGCCTCAATGGGAATCACAGGGCCAGACTACGGCGGTCCATACCCCGATCCAACTCGTGAAAAGGCATGGTTCTTCCGAGAAGAGACAGCAAAGCGTCCAGTCAACATCAGAAACATCAAGCAAGCAGATGGAGTTCTCCCCAACTATAACAAGACTTACGAAATAGTTCAGACATCTGGGCGAAGCACAAACAACCTTTGGATAGGAGACTACACAGGCTCTCTCCTCCCAGAAAGATACGCCACAGACTTCCCTCAAACAACAAATGTTCACACATTGATTGCAGTTAGACCAAACGCTGACACCTTCTCTCGTGGAAATACATTCTTACCAGGAGCTTTTGTCGGCACAGCCACAGAAAATGCGAAAGCAAAAAGAAGGGTTGGAAATAGGTTCTTCCCCTATAAAACAGCGGCTACTGCAAACAGAACAATATTCCCTCTCCCCGACAGAACCGTTACAGATGCCGTAATAGTGGAACGTTTCTCGGCACCAGGCGGTCCAGAGATAAACTCACTCGGATTCCTTGATGTAATGGCGGCAGAGAAATCAGTCTATAACGCACTCCCTTGGAGAAACCTTTCCGTATTAGGTTCAGGTTCAGGTGAGGACGTGGATTTCTCCAACACTAACGACACAATAAGCGTCTCCGATCATCTCGGACAACGACGAGGATTAAGAACTCTAGCGGCACTTCACGCAGGTCCATTCGGTTCTGACGGCACATACGGCACCACCATTCCGTCAACAACTTATGTTACTTCTCCCTCGTTCCACAAAGTAAATAGAAACGCTTTGTTGAGATTCGAAGGAGACGAAGGCTCATACGTAACAGCATCGTCTTACAACAACTTGGACATCCAGCACTCCATCCCACGAAACGACTTTCAGTACGCTTGGGTGTCTGGTTCTCTATTGTCAGGAACAACCGCTTTCGGACACGGCTCATCACCAACATTCATATCTTCATCTGACTCTGTAACTACTAACGGCGCTGGTGCTGGCTCGCACATTGATTTCGTTGGAATAAATGCGACGATTTATGATGCGGTAGGCGATACATTCAACATTCTTTCGTCTTCTGGTGGCACCAATGAACTATCGAGCTACAAGACAAGACCCTTTGGCACATATGCTGATGCACCAGGTGGAACTTTTAATGCTGCCAACTTGCCTCATACATTCAACGCCCTAATGCTTCACCGCAACGGCGCATACGGATATCCTTCTTGGAAGCAGATAGACAACCGCTACCATCCCCTCGTCAGAGATATGCGTGTGAGTAACACAATGTCAACAATAGATCCAGAGACTGAAAGAGCAATAACTCGCAGAAAGCATGGGTATCTTGGATACGAATGGAGTGCAAGCCCAGCAACCCTTTCAGATATCTTCGGATCTGAAAATACTGTGAATCGCAAACCCACTGTCAAAATAGACAGGACAGTTCTCAGCTATAGAGAGCCAGCGATAGTCCAAAGATACGCTCCATTAAAACTAGAAGTTGATATGGAGATAGGTGGAAAGATGCAGTCAATAGTCATTAACGCATCGTATGCCAACGAAAAGTCTCACTTCACGAACTCTAAACTCGACGCGAATCTAAACTTGCACAACTACGGCGAGAGCGGAGCAGACATAGTGTTAGAATCACTCTCAGACGGAACATTAGTCGGAGACTTGACATGTATTAAATATTCAGAAACCGTCTATCCAAGAGCAATCAACACCTACTTGCCTAAAGTAAGAAGTAGAACTGAATACATTTGCCCATTCTGGCGTGATTCAAGAGCGGATAGGGCAGAATTAGACGTAGTGAATGCGATGGGACGCACCATACCGTCTCAGAGTATGTGGCATCTTGACGGACGCCTCGATCCAGACGGATTAGCACAAGTGGCAAACGATGAAGCAGGGACAGAAGGTGTTCTTCAAAACTGCTACAACACAGTTCATAGTAGAGGTACGGGTTCAGTGGCGTGCGTTGCTTCCACGGGAGGAATTATCGATATTATAGCAGCACCGACGTATACAAGGCGACACACTAATACAACTGGTTCTTCTGCCCTTGCTCGCTCATCTTTTGTCACAGGAGCCGCTGCACGAAATTCAGCCTTAATACCATTCTCTGGTGATGCTCCGTGGGACGCCGCAGCGCAATCTGGCAAGACACCATTTTACGACTCATATGGAGAATATGTAGAGAATATAAGACTCAAAGGCAAGGATTATTCCATAGTGCCAGAATACAGAATGAGCGATAGAATGGAGGATTACATGATAAATGGAGTCAACCCATTTGAAGATTCTGCGCTATTTAGCATCACAGGTGCTCTTTCTCCCTCGACATCTGATACTGGAAGCTTCTATACAGTATACAGTCATTCAGATTTCATGAAATATTTTGATGTAGTCGAGAGCGATGCAGAGCAGCAATCAGGAATGGAAGCAACAAATATAACAGTAAAATGTAAGGCGCTTTTAAAATTACTTCCATATGAGGGATTCTATCCAGCATCGAGAACAGTCCAAATGGCGACATTGTTCTCGTCATCGTATGGAAGTAAGGTAGTTTTAAATGGTGCCGCTACGCCAGTCATCCCCGCAACAGAGAAAGGAGCATTGCGCCCATTCTTGACGCCAATGTTCTCACCAGGTATCGTTTATAACACAATAAAATCAGGAATAGCAGTTGACTTTCCAGTTATGACAGGATCTTATTTAGTATCGTCTTCGGCAGATTTAGAGGATTGGGCGATATCAGGGACTTTCGGCGCAAGAATTCCTTTTGAGGCAGCGCTGGAGCCACAGGCGTATTTAACAGATATAACATTATGTGATATGGAGCCACATCCATCGTGTTCCATCAATGCCACTGCGTCTTGGAATGGAGACGGCGACGACAGATATAAATTATCAATGAACAACTTTTTGGCAGAAACGCCAGAGTTTTTCTTGAAAAACGGAACATTTACATCATTCTTCTCAAGTGCTGAAGAAAACTTTAATGTTGCAATCAAGGATACCATATATGTGATGAGGGTTATATTGCGAAAATCAGTAAATCAACCCGACACAGACGGAAATCGCCCACAAATAAAAGATGGACAGGAAACAATATGCATGTATTCCCGCCCCTCGGCGTTTGGTCCACCATCAAGCGGAGATCCACGGCAAACGTTTCCAGCAAAAGGTGGTTCTGATAGAGGATATAATGCTCCGTTTACTCCGCCATATTACGATGGCAGCGCCTATGCGACAATAACGTTTACCCCAACAGAAACAAAGAAGCACACTCTTAGTGAAATACTCAAGGCATCTGAAGTATCATACACGAGATATCAAGATTGGAGTGAACACCCTGATGGCGAATCAGGTCCACAAGACGGAAGAAATATTAATAACAGCGCAGTTCAAGTATCTGCTTCAGTAAACCTGCTGGGATCAACTCTTGGACTTCAAGACTTGTTAAAATATGAAGGAGTGAACCTTTCATCTCAAGAAAGCAGATGGTGCATTCAAACAAAATTCGAGACACCGATATTGAACTTTATTGATGCTTCCGCTTCAGCAACGCCAATCACCGACACTAACATTTGTAAAGGCGGAAACTTTACTCGCCCATTTGGAATGTGGCACCAGTACGGCAGAGTTCCAACAGCCGATGAGGGCATCTATTTGCAACTTGACAACCCTGTCGCTGACGGCAGAGAATCTTTAGCCGACTTGGTTGGGTTCTCACTTTCATCTGAAAAACTAGGGAAAACTGCAACATCAAAAACAATTAGAGAAGCAGTCGTAGCAGTTCCGTTTATTGAGAGTGATAACTCCCGTCAATTCTTTGATGTTACTGTCGGAGAAACAATGAGTGATTCGGTAGCAAAAATGGTAGACTCAATGGGAAGGTACGTATTTCCACCAAGTATGGACTTTATAAAATATCCAAAAGAAGTGAATCCATTCGCAATGTATATCTTTGAGTTCGAGCATCAACTAAATCAGCAGGACTTGGTTGACATTTGGCAGAACTTGCCCCCACGCATTGGAAGAGCATTCGACGCAGAAGCACCGCTTGACTCTTCGGAGATAATGCAAGAAAAACAAATAACCCACTCCCTTGTTGATGGCGAACTTTTGAAAAAAGTAGACTCCAAACTTCAGTGGATGATATTCAAGGTAAAGCAAAGAGCAAGTGTGAACTATTGGGACAAGTCAGTGTCAACCAATCCATCACTGACAGAAGCGAGTGTCAAAGACGCCACTCTCCCATTGGCAGGTATTGATGGAGTTTTGAAAGGTACGGGAGGAGATTTTAACTACAATTGGCCTTATGACTTCTTCTCTCTTGTAGAGTTGGTGAAAATGGACGAAGAGGTGGAGTTTAAAAAAGGCAGTGTAAAAGTGGCTACGAGTGTAAATAAGAATCAAGCTGTAGGAACTAATTTAACCCAACAAAATGTCCAAGCATTCTCAGCGCCCGAAACAATCAATAAGGCTCAGGCAGTGGGTTCTAATTTAACCCAACAAGGAGTTGAGACACCCGCAGTTGCAGAGTCAGTCAATAAAACCCAGACAATTGGCTCTAATCTAACTCAACAAGGTGTATCAGGGTATACTGAGCCCGCTAAAAACAATAATTTATCAAATCTAAAATAAAACTCAGGAAACCTATTTAATACAGTATGGAATTTTTTAACAAGAAAGAAGAAGTCTTAGACTTGCAGCTAACTCAATATGGTAAGTACCTATTGTCAATTGGAAAGTTGAACCCAGCGTATTACACTCTTCATGATGAGAATGTCATCTACGACAGTCAATTCTCCAATAGCTCTTCTGCGGAAATACAAAATGAGGCGAGAGTAAGAATTCAGTCAGACACCCCAAGTTTAAAGACGCAATATAACTTCGTATCTTTAGACTCAATGCAGTCAAAAACAGCAGACTTCCAAGACGATAAAGAAAGAACAGGCGGAGTAACTCGCCCCCTTGCCACATCAAATCTCGGCTCAGACAAAATCCCATCGTGGAATATAAACACTCTTGGTGGAATCTTCCTGCCAGGAAGCACTACGTCTGTTATATCGTCAAGTGCATCTGCGATAGTTCAAGAGATCCCTCAAATAGGCGCAGAGGTGACATATCGTGCTAACCCAGTGATGATGAGCAATGAGTTCGCCGAAGGCGAAATAGAAGATGTTAATCAAGGATTTGCCGACGGAGTGCCGCAAGATATATTAGAGGGAATAGATATTTCTTTTGAAACAGAAGTGCTTCCAGATGGAAGCTCATTCTCCATTGACAAAGACGATTTGATACTGCAAATAGTTGAAGACAATGCTCCGATGGGAAACGACAACTTTGAAGTCGAAATATTCCAAGTCGAGACGGAAACAGTTGACAACATTACCACCGAAAAACTCATCCCAATGGTATTCAAAAAAGAACCAATACTAATAGTAAACGACATTCTTGTCGAGGCAGTAGAAGAAGACGATGTGGAAATAGATTCAACATTCGTAGAATATTACTTTGACTTGGAACTCGATGGCGAGATAAGTTCAGATATAATGTGTTCAAAGCTTACAGACGCAGACAAAGACATATATAAATACGCATTCAAAGAGTTCGCCTGTCCAGACATTCAACCAAACTATCAATATCTAAGTCCTTATTCTCAAAAAGAAACTGACACAGAGTGTGGAGATTAGATATGGCTTGTAAACTATCGCCATCAGCTAAACCGTGGAGAATCACTTTAAAACCAGATGGAATTTTGGATATTGAAGCAGACATTGTTGGATTGAGTTCGCTGCGGAAAGCTGGCTTGGAAGACTATCTTGAAGTAGTTTGTTTAGTATCTCCTCTCGCCATTGACTCAAACGCCGTAACATCAATCACTGGATGGCTGAATGACGGTAAAAACTGGTGGAGTGAATACGATAAGTGGTGGTATGAATTGGCATCTGTTGAGAGTTTTGTAACACACACTATAAAAAGAATCAAGAATCAGGCAGAACACATTGAGTTCTATGACATTGACATGTCAGAGCATTTTCCAGTTGTCTCGTTTAATGGATATGAGTCGCCAGAAGATCCAGACAGAGATTGGAATAAAATAAAAGATATTACCTATATGATATATGTTCAAGTTGACACACAACAAATGGCAACAGATTACAAAATAACAATTCCTGATGAATATAAAGGAATGATGGGTGCTCCAATGATTGGACACATATACGCCGACGGTGAAGAAAGTGAAGACATTGCCATTATTGATAATAGATTCTCCGACGCCGAACCATCAAATAGTTTGGACTCGGGCGGCACAGGCGTATGCGCCCCCGATTCCAATTCCAATACTCCAGATGCACAAGATACCACTCCAATAACTCAAGGTACACCTGGTCCATGACAAAATCTAACTCACATTTCTCCGACTTAATGATAACCAAAGATGCTTCTGGTAACGCAGACTTCATCTTTGGTGTAGATATGGACAGAATGGTTATAGACAATTCGGCATATTCCGCTCTTATAGAAAATATGACAGATACCGCCAAGAGGCAAATCGCAGCCAACAGCGAGATATTGTCATTCAATGTCAATCGCCGACAAGTAAAAAAAGAACTGTCCCTAAATCCTCTTGGCAGTCCGCAAAATCCAGAAGTATTCAGCGATGAAACAATGTCACATCCAGTGCTAGGCTCCATGAGTGAGATGAACGAAGTTCCAATAACAGTGTCTGGAGATTCAAGCGGAATAAAATACCTAACAGCATCAGACATAGGACTATCAGAGCAAACGGCAGGCACATATCAATATGAACTTTCTATCTCGATAGTAGATGGATTTATCCCGACAGTAAAAAAACTCCTCAAGAAATTATACAGAACAAGCGACGATGTGGACAGTTATCTTGCCCTCCTAAATATTCCAGACAACTATGACTCAGAAAGACGGAGAACAAAACTAAAGATAAGAAAGGCAAAGACAGACGAGATGTCTAAAGTGTATGTTGACGCTCTCTCTTATTTTAAAAATCTGAAAGATATTAATGCAGAATATAAGAGAGCCTCCTCCCTAATCACATCCCGTGGAGCAACAAAAGAAAGCATAGGGATGTTTCAAAAAAGACTAAATTCTGTCATAAGTAAAACAGAAGCGCTAGTATCTAAAACTGGAACAGGCGCTACTCCATCAGGCGTAGCAAACCAGCCATCAAATTCTAGCTTACCAAATTCTCCAATAGTAGAGATAAAACAGTCATTCAACAACACTGTGAGCGTTGAGTGTAAAGATGACAAATACATTGATTACTTCCCAGGAAAGGGCAAAATAGGTGGAGGACTAAACATTTTCACAAGTACGGAAGTAAAGAACAGTATGCCAGAAACTATTTATCTGGAAACCCCATTGACATCATTGGAAATGCTTGAGTCAAGAGGAGTTACGTTCTCGATAGTTCCAGTTTCGGAAACATACGCTATCGACACATCTCCACAAAAGTTAGTGAGCACTAAAAAATACATTTCAGAGGATTCTCAAACAGTAGGCGGCTTATTGCAAGATGACTTAAGTCCAATAGATTTATCAGAAGTTTCTGTAGGAAGTCTCGTAAGCGCAGATGAAATAAACATGGCAGTATCGTCAATAGCGCCAAAACTATCCTCCGTGTCTACTTTTCAAGCACCTGCTGACAATATTACAAAAGTAATGCCGAAAGGAATTACAACAGAGGGCGTAATGAGTTCAGGGGCAAATATTTCAATGCAAGGGACAATGGTTCTCGTAGCGACACAAACCTCAGAGCCGCCGACATGTTCAGCGGACAGTCCCGCTCCCATATTAAAAGCCCCTGAGTGGAAGCCAATTGAGGAAGTGGCAGACGTTAAAGGAACAGTTGTGTTGTGCAAACAAGACAACGGTTTGGACGAAGTGTCTAATGGTTACTTCATAATGGAGATGAAATAATGGCAATAATAAAATGTGATGAGGAGCTTCCATCAGAGTTAGGACTAGATTTGAACAACGACACTGACGATGGCGATGGCAGCAATATTGAGCCCTATGTCGAACAAGCCGAGGTTTTTATAGGTAAAAAGTTATTAGCAGTAGAGTCTGATTTTTTTACAAACACTTCTTTAAAATCTCCTTTGAAGAGAGACACCCAAGCGCCATTTCTGACAGAAAATCGCCCCTCGGGTATCTCAGATCAATTCAGAGCAGAGTTCGGCAAATTCTGGGTTCAAGATACAAGCGATAAAGAATCTGCAATGGTGTTTTTGAATTGGGGGCTTGGAAATCAGGCAGCACACGAAGACTGGGAAGGCATATTCGCACCAACCGTTTTTGAACTCGAAGAGAAGGGTTTGGAGATGCCGAGTCCGCCATCCGACGGACCACTCATAGGGCTTTCCCAATATACGCAAGAGTATGTCGCCACTGCAATAGAGAGTCATTGGGGCGATATTACTGAAAATCTAGAAGCATCAGATATTTGGACAGCTTACACTCAAGGAATCGAAGCCGAAAGGGGCAGCTTCTCTCGCCCATCGCCATTAGTGCCAGATGGGGAAACTTTCACAGATCACGCATTCCGAATGAACACTCCGTTCTCTAAGAAAGAGTTAGAAATGTTTGCAAATATAGATGGACACGTAGACGTAGCAGATGTCGAGTCGGACTACGACTTCTTCGCCAAGGCATACGAGGAGGGAATAGCGTCAACAGTCGTCCCTGAAAACGCTCTCCCGCACCTCTACACAGAGGTTCAGAAAAGCGAGAGCACTGATGAAAACACTACCGAACTGCCAAAAGATTATTTACGAAGTTGGGTAAGTGAAATCCTATCTGATTCAACCGAGATGAACGAAATAGCAGAAGACTACGAGAATGTAGCAATACTTGATAGTGTCGTAGAAGAGGAAAATATCTTAGACTCCGAAAACAAGACAACGAGTGCATTCGAAATATTAATGGCGTATGCAAACCGAGAAAACCTATTCCCAATGAATGTAAATATCGAGGTAAATACGAACAATATTTCATATTTAATGTCCGAAGCAGAAGATGTAGGAATGGTTGACGATATAGTCAGGCTCCTAATGGGCGACGGAGACACAATTCCAGCCGATCATATAAACATTAATCCCATCAATCCAGAAATTGCAGCAGATAGCGACGAATCTATGCAATTTTCTGCGACATTTTATTCAGGCGGGATATTACAATCTATCTCACCTACGTGGGCTATTAGCACGACGCAATACGGAACTATCACTAGCGATGGGTTGTTTACTCCTATAGATGAAGATTCAGAAGAAACAACTGCTACTCCCCATACTGTTAAAGTTACTGCATATTATGAATCAATGGAAGCTTCTGTAGATTTACTTATCCACCCAGTCTATTCTCCTGAACCCGAGGACACAGAACCAGGCAACCGTGGTGCTACTCCAAAGATTGACGATCCCTTCGGAACGTTAGTTAAAATTGAGGGCGAAAGCAATATTGACGTTGGAGAGGCTGAAGCAGCCACTATTGGAGAACAATCAGGACAATGAGTAAAGTAACAACAACAAAAGCATTCGCCATATCAAAAGAAATAGTGGCGCAAAAAACCGATGGTGGAGAGCGACAACTTATAAACGAACAGAGTGAAGAAAACGTAGAACTCGTTGATTTAGAGATGTGGCTGGCGACATATCTAGATCCAAGCATTGTATACAGCAATATTATAGAGAATGCAACAATAATGGGAGAGCCAATCGATGAAGAGTGTCAGTCATTCTTCGACACGCTCCGAGCACTTCTAATGGCAGGGAAAATACAAAATATAATAACCGACAACTTTCGCTCATATACGGCAATTTTAGAAGGCGAGTTGGCATATAATGAAACTTTAGTTTATGAGATACAAAAAACATCTCCAGACAATTCTGAAATCATTCAGAGAACATTCATACCAAACTTGACAAAACTAACTCTACTAAGATATATCGACACGCAGGTAAAGTACAACAAAGAATACACTTACGAAATATTCGCTCACCAATTTATCGTTGGAACTGAGTATAGTTATAAAACTGACGATCTGGCAGGAACGTTTGTTGAGTTCTCCGTCACCTACAAACCATCTCTAAAAATAGCTCGCATACCAATATTCAAACAAAATGCACGACTTCTTGACGCAGCACCACTCCCGCCAAATGTAGAACTCGTCCCATATAAGGGTGTGTTCAACGAGTTCCTCATAAACTTAAGTGGAAACTCAGGCGACATAGAGGAGATGCCCGTAATAATAACCGACGCAGACGCAGACTTCTATAAGAAATACAGAGAATCAAGAGGACTTGACGAGGATGCTCTAATAAGGTTCGCCAATGACGACGCATCAGGCAGGTTCGAGATTTATAGAACCGATGTCGCTCCAAAGTCATACGAAGATTTCCGAACAAGCCTCTACGCTCTCATAGGTGAAAAAGATGTAGCATCTGCATCCATGAAATCTAAAGTCGAGACAAATAGAAAATACTACTACACATTTAGAGCAATAGATCAGCACGACAATCGCTCAAATCCAACTCCAGTATATCAAGTGGAGATAGTAGAAAACAATGGAATGATGTTTTTTATCTCGTCAGTGTATCAGTTCCCGACAATGGAAGACAAAACTACACACACAAGAACATTCCAGAGATTCCTAAAAATCAATCCAAACATGATTCAGTCATTGGTGAATATGGAAGAAACATTCGGCACTCAAAAAGATGGATCCGTATCCAACGTCGCATCTGCCTACTCTGCTCCTGACGATAGAGTTATCCTCGGCAAGGCAGAGCAAGACGTCTGGACAAAAAACTTCAAAATAAGAGTGACTTCCAAACACACAGGAAGGAAGTTCGACATCAACCTTGCTTGCAAGACTGAATATAACAGACAAGACAATGAAAACAACTAAAATTTGGTAGTTTATTACTATCCAATACTATTTATAACGAAACGGAGAATAAAATAAATGGCTTTCCTTGATAACTCGGGTGATATCATCCTCGATGCAGTATTAACAGACACAGGCAGAATGCGCCTCGCTAAAGGCGACGGTTCGTTCAAAATAGCGAAGTTCGCCCTTGGTGACGATGAAATCAACTATGAATTATATAACAAGAATCACGCAAGTGGCTCTGCATATTACGATATTGAGATAGTCCAATCGCCAGTTCTTGAAGCATTCACCAACAACACTTCAACATTGAAATCAAAGTTGGTAACAATTAGTAGAACAAACTTGTTATACCTTCCTCAGATTATAAACAACGCTACAGTCGGACTCTCATCAAATTCCACCAACAATATTCTAACAGTATTAGTCGATCAGACTACCGTTGAAGATGCAACAATAGCAGCGACTGGGGATTTTGTAAACGGATATCGCATCGGAGACACTAAAAACCCAATCGTAATGGATCAGGGAATACAATCTAACGCAATTGGAGACGGATCTAGCGTCGTACTTGACGCTGATTTGATTGAAACTCAATTCATGATAGAGATAGATAATAGATTCGGAAACATTTGGGACGGAAACGGTGCATCGCAAGCGACACCTTCATTCGTAGACGATGACAATGTTGCTACATACTATCTATCTAAATCCACAAACAAGAACTACTTCGGAAAATCAGGTACATCAATGAGTGGAGATGTTCTAAGCGGTCCAAGAGGCAATAGACTTAGGTTCCTTGTCGCTCCATCCGTTGATTTAAACTCAAGCACTTATCTTTTCACCCAACTCGGATCAACTGCCACTTTAGGCGCTGCCGTTCATCAGATAGACACAACAGTTCGTATTACTGGCGTCACTACAGGATACCGAGTTGACTTACCAATCAGATTTGTGAAGAAGCAATAAGGATAACATAATGGCTACAACTTTCAAAACACTAAATTCAGCAAACGATGTTACAAGCACGAGAACTCTTCTTCATGAAGCAATCCCTCTCACTGGAACTATCGCATCTGGAACCTACACTGATGAAAATATCAAGACTTATTCTCACGGAATGTTCGAGAGCGTCTACGATTACCCGTATCTAAGTTCGTCTGCAAATCACATCTTTGACATCACAACTGGATACGCATCAGATTCATCCCTTTCGGGAGCAGCAAGTATCCAGAACTCTAAGAAACTGAACATATACAGTCAAATGGCACAAGTCCTCGTAGGCTACGACGCAACGGGAAGTATCCAAAATTTTGATCAAGATGGTGACATCGCTGGCGGCGGAACAAAAATCAAAGAACCGCTCTTTGTAAACTTTTCTCGCCTGCTAACTAAAGATGAAATGAAGAAAGGTTCTTTCTCAATGTCATTCCTCACTGGTGGAACATCAGCGGCAAGAACTCATCTAATGACTGTCGCAGATCACGGAGCAGCAACCTCTTATAAAGTAAACTCACCAGCAGGCGAATACGGCATATTGTATACAGGTTCCGAGGCGCTGGCGGGTACAGGCGTCGGACTAATATATTACCAAGCTGGAGTGGCAGTTCTCACGGGTTCTGTTTTTGAATCGGCTTCCATGGGTCCAGGAGTTACCGTTGCGACAGGATATAGCGCTATTGCAACAGGTTCAACTATAGATGTTATGGCGAATTGTTACAGAAACCGTCTCCACAATATCTCATTCAACAACACCGTAGAGTTAAACTCAACTGTATATTTCTGTAGAGCATCTCACAACGAGTTCAATTACAGTAATAATCCAACTTATCTTTCAGAGAGTCAAATCCGAGTCAAGAACAGTACAACTGACAACCCAGTGTCTTATGTCACTACAGTCGGATTATATTCTTCAGACAATGAACTACTTGCAGTAGCCAAACTATCAGAACCGTTGAAGAAAGATCCAACTACAGAGGTTACTCTACGAGTTCGCCTCGACTTCTAATATCCTACAAGATACGAAGTGAAAGACTATAACAATCTTTTCTTGAAAGTCAAGTATTTATATGCTAAAATAGATTATCAACAGGAAGTTTTCCAACAAGCAAAGTTGGACTTCGAAGAATATGCAAGAAAGTTCTGCGAGGAAAACGGAATCGAGATAGAAATTCCAGAGATGGATAGCGAGACGACGGATGTCGATATTAGAAGAGGCAACATCGTCTTAAATATAAAAGATATTGAATCTGAAAGCGCCCACATCAAGAAATTATTCAGAAAAATAGCAATAATGACACATCCAGATAAACTTACCAAACTCGATGACTACGAACGAGAGAGAAAGACAGAACTATTCCTAAAAGCACGAGAAGCGGCAGAGGCAGGCAAATGGTTCGCCTTAGTTGAAACCGCCAACGCACTGGGTATAGAAACTCCAAAACCAGATGAAGAGCAGGTTGATTTATTGAATTCAGAGTCGGATAGTATTGATAAAGAGATAGAAGACATAGAGGCAACATACGCTTGGCTAATGTATACCTTGAATACAGATGAACAACGAAAGTTACTCATGACTACTTATCTCAAGGTTTTAGGCGTTCATTTCGGCGAAGATACAGACTGACATCTATTTATAAGAGCAATGACATTTAAGAAGTTCAAAAATACAGACATTTTTCATAACACTCTTGAGATGAACCCAAGTTACGACTTCGTGGTTTACGACGGAAACATCTACCTCAACAACGCCAGCGGCGACATTGACTTGTATGACGGAGTAAGAACATTGGGTGTACCTAAGCCATACCCATTTGTGTCGGGGAGCGAATTCGGATGGGAGCAAACTCCGATAACAGGGACTGCGTATCCTTGGATATGGAAGTCGAGCGACAAAGTATCTTTCAAGAGTATGTCCAGTAGTTCTTTCGCCTTGATCGAAATGGGGCAAGGACTAACAGGTTCCTACCCACAAACAGCGAGCATATCCCGAGAATATATAACTTCCTCTGCCGCAACTATAACAGGCACGGCAAACCACCTCAACTCGCTGCAAAACACGCTCAACAGCTACAGAACGATGAGCGAGTATTTCAACTTTGACTACTATACAGGAAGTGCGGCAGTCAACCTAATAAGCATTCCGTCAATAATCTTCGGTAGAGCCATCAAGAAAGGCACAGTAGAAATGAACTTCTATGTTAGTGGAACTCTAATTGGGCAATTAAAAGACAGCAATAGGAACGGAGAACTCATCCAAACCGAAGGAGTGGGAACTGGACAAGTAGCAGGCGTCGTCCTATACAACGAAGGATTCGCACTCCTAACAGGAACTTACGACATTGGCAATGGCTTCCCTGGCGAGAAGTATAATAGTGCCACACTTGTAACCGCTTCTTGGGCGAACTACGGATCAGGAATGAACGACGGGCTCGCAGGAACTGTTGTACCTTCCTCAAGCTTCGGACTATCTTTTGACGGAACAACAAAAACGCAGACACTCACTCTTCTCGCACACGCAGAGAAGGGAGAATACAACCACTCAAATAATCCAACATATAAATCATACGGACAGAACATAACACCTCAGTCGTCAAGTATGAGATACGTTGAGCAACGAGAACTAACAATAAAGAATGTTGTCTCGTCTTCTTTCTCCGACACGGACGCAGAATTTCACAAGACTACATACATCTCTTCCGTCGCAATATACGACGAACACAAAAACCTCATAGGAATAGCAAAAGTTGCCACACCTATCCGCAAGGACGAGAATACAGAATACAGTATCCGCATGAAGTTAGATATTTAGGACAATCATGAAAGTATTAGGGCTTGATATAAGCACCACGAAAATAGGCATCGCCTTGCTTGACGACGAAGAACTCATCATTAGTGAAGTAATAAAACTTAAATCAAGCATGTCCTTGGAACAAAGGGCGCATATTTTTGAAGAAAAGATGTTGCAACTTGACGACAAGCATGTTATAATGA
>Ga0208134_1001005_pt1 | contig 17251 bp, 35 predicted proteins | sample VirMetDEL_Mar_31_FD_184515 | JGI IMG/M metagenome (GOLD analysis project Ga0208134, IMG submission 184515) | Aqueous microbial communities from the Delaware River and Bay under freshwater to marine salinity gradient to study organic matter... | ecosystem: Environmental > Aquatic > Marine >... | reverse complement strand
GGAGACCACAATGGAACTCATCCCCCTCATCGCAGTATACACTGCAGTATACACTTTCTTTGGCGTACTCATCAACGATATGGCTAAGAAGCGCAACCGCCACCAAGCAGCTTGGGTTATCCTCAGCTTGCTTAGCGCCCCGTTCTTTGGGGTTATCCTTCTCTTGCTTGTCGGCAAGAACGAAGAAAGTGAAGAGAGTGAAGCATAATGACTCTCATGGCCTTCATCGGAATCGTTATACTAACTGCCTTCACAGGGGTCTGTGAACTGGCAAGTGAGTCAACAACAACAGGAAAAGGAGCTAGAAATGGCTAAGGCAAAAATCACGAAAGACTTGACTTTTAAATCCCTGGTGGAGGCTATCAACGAGAAGTGGGGGCATACCTACCTCGACCCTGATATCCCTGAATGCGAAAAAGACATCCAGGAAATCTTTGACAAACTCGAATCCTTCATCTCAACCGCAAAGGAATAACCATGCGCAATTACAAACTTTCCAATGACTACTTCAACACTAGCTACGCTTTGAAGGCTGGCCAACGTTATGGTTATACTGATAATCGGGCTCGTGTTGTTGCAGCTTCTCTCGTTGTAGATAAGCAACTCACAGTTAAAGAAGCGGCTTATCTTTATAGCCGTTGTGAGAATACAATCCGCAACTGGGTTAAGACTCTTGATACCAACAATCCTTGTATGGATGGTTAACTAAAAAAATCCGAACTGTATCACCTTGGGTGGCAGTTCTTCATATCCCTCCCCCTTCTGGCATTGTGCTGGGAGGGGGTTGTTAGAACTTTTTTTTTCTAGTAAAATGGAGTTTAATAAACTAATTGATTTCAACCTTCTTCCTGCTAATTATAACATTGGCTAACTGGAACGAAGTTTGATATAACAGGATTACCAAAATTAGGGTGGCGAAAGCTACACAGCCTAAACAAAAGGAATCTATATGGAACATACAGTACTAGAGCTCCTTACAGAGAATATCAAGGAAAGACAGCGTTTCTTGATGGACCTGAAAGGAGAAAAGCCAGATAAAAGAAACAAGGCATGGGTACTCTGGGACGCAGACCCTGAATTCCTAATCACAGCAACTTACGGTCAAGTTCTCTCTAAAGTAGAAATCGGTAGTAGCCTCACTGACTTGGTCAGAGGTGTCGGAGCGATTATTAATAGAAAGTTAAAACTACGTTGTGATGAAGTTTCAGAGATGCACCTTGGTTGGTTTGTATTTATAGCCTACATGGAGTTAACTATACTAATGCCAATCGAAGAAAGGGCTAAAAGAAACGGTAGACGAGCTAAACACACATCTTATCAGATTAAGGTAGTAGATGTAGAGTCCCTAAATAGCATAATGGACCTTATAGACGTTGATAAAGTCGAGATGTTCCCAAGCTGTAAAAAACCAGAACCTTGGGTGGATAAAATGTTCTTCCATTCAGAGACAGGTTATCCTCTAATTAAGAAAGACCCCCACGAGGATGCAGTAAGAGCATTCAAAAGGGATGGCGCCGAGTATCTTGTACGGGCTTTGAATAAGCTTGGGGATACTGGGTGGCGTATTAATAAACCTGTGTTTGCAACCTTCTTGGAGTGTAAACACCTAACCCCCGAAGAAACCCCTTTTAAGTTCATGAAAGAGGTGGATAGAGAGAAACGGGCTTCACTAGAAATTGAAGCACGAGCAATTGAACGTCTAGCAGAAAGGCACCTAGATAATGTTTTTTACCATATATACAATGTCGATTTTCGTGGTCGCATTTATCCTAACACTGCGTTTCTACATGAGCAATCGTCGGACAACGCTAAAGGTTTACTGCTTCTTGATGAACCTGTACCGCTGGGTGAGCAGGGCCTATATTGGCTCTCGGTCCACACCGCCAACATGTTCGGAGAAGACAAACTCTCACTAGACGACAGGGCGGGGTGGGTAAATGACAACATGGAAGACATCCTCCTGTATGCCCAAGAACCTATGAAGTACCGTGGTTGGATGTCCGCAGAGAAACCTTTCTGCTTTCTAGCCTGTTGCTACGAGTTCTCCATGCTATCTCACTGGCACGGTGAAGGGATGGAAACAGAAGACTTCCCAAGTTGTTTGCCTGTCTACATTGACGGGTCTAATAACGGGGTACAGCACTTGGCTGCAATGGCAAAAGATGCAGAGGTGGGTCCCCTTGTTAATCTAATCCCTCAAAACTTACCCGGCGATGTCTATATGTTCATTGCACAGAAGACAATCGAGAACGTAAAGAAGGATGTTAACAAAGTCGATAAACTTCTCATTGACAACTTTGATGAACTTCGTGAACAGTATGTAAGCCTAAAGGCTGATGTTGATAAGTACTCTATTAACACCCGCTCTGAGCTTTTCTCTAAGGCACTACAACGAAGAAAGGACTTCGGAAACCAGAACTATGATGCCATCTATAAATCAGCCCCGCTATTCTGGGCGGCAATATCGGATAAGAAACTGTGGAGAAAAACAGTTAAACGCCCGGTAATGACTCTCGGCTACGGAGGCACTATGCGGGGTATGCAGGAAATGGTTCACGATGACACTCGTGGGTTGGGGGTGAGCTATCTACGGGACAAGCACAAGGCTTGGTCGGTGTACTTGGGCAACCTAATCCACAGAACCTGCTACGAGGAGCTCCCCGGGCCTGCCTCGATGCTCCGGATGTTTGAAGCACTAGGTCAGTCAGAGAATGACAAAGACAGGCCTGTAGCATACAAACAAATTGTGACGGGGTTCCCTTTTGTCCACCGTTACAAGAAGGCAGCAATCAAACAGGTTCTGTTGTATTACGGGGATAAGACATTCAAACTTAACGTTCAAATTTGGAAGGAAGCCACCCTAGATAAACAAAAGCAAAAGCAATCAACAGCTCCCAATATTGTCCATAGCATTGATGCGGTCCATGTGGCAATGTATGTTGTTGGTACCGACTACCCCACAACAGTAGTCCACGACTCCTTTGGTTGCCACGCTGGTAACATGGAGAAGGCCTTCTACGATGTTCGAAATAAGTTTGTAGAACTCTACGAAATGAACCCACTGGAGCACCTCATGTCCCAAATGGATGCTCTTTACCTAATCCCACCGAAAGGAAACTTAGATGTACGCCAAATCCTCAGTTCTGACTTTGCCTTTGCTTAACCGCCGTATTGTCTTCAGCTTTGAAAAGGAAACTACCACCGCCTTCGTCCAAGCAGTCTCCGATGAACATCTTGAGATACTTGCCAACCCCGGCGAAGGAGACGACGAGTTCTACGGTGAGCTCTACTTTGATGATTACGGGTCGTGGAAACTCCTTAGAATCATCGACTAAAAATACTTGCAGATAATGACTAAAGGGCTCTCTAGAGTTACCTAAAGTCTTAACCTTATATTGTGTATATCCAAAAGGAAAATAAACATGGCTATTCTTAACAACGTAGAAATCTTCTTCGCTAAGCTTGACCCTAAGCGCCCTAACGCTACCTTCAACAAAGAGAACCCTACTTGGGAAGTACAGATTCGTACCCGGGATAAGGCTGTTGCTAAGTCTTGGAAGGACATGAACATTATTGTAAAACCTGATGAGGATGCTGAAGGTATCTTCTACAAGGCTAACCTGAAGAAGAAGTCCAAGAAGCGTGATGGTACTGACCAGAACCCTGTTAATGTTGTTGGTGGTGATTTGACACCTATTGATGTCAATAAACTGGGTAATGGTTCTATTGGTAATATTCGTGTCTTTCAGTACGAGTATAATGTAAACGGCAAACAAGGCATCGCGACAATGCTTATGGCTATTCAGGTGACTGAGCTTCGTGAATACGCACCTAAGCCTCGTGAGGATGACTTCTCCATGGCTGACATGAAAGTTGTTAAAGTGGCCGATAATCAAGATGTCGATGACGACATGCTTGGTGGCGACGATGACAGCCTTGACTTTTAAGAACTAAAACAAACACCTGAGTAAGTGTATAAACTACTCATTTTTATCAAAACAAAAGGCGTTCCAAATGTATAAAAGAGATGTAAAAGAAATCGTTAACTATATTTCGCAGGACTATGATGAAGGACTGCGTCATGTAGTAACCTTTGTTGTAGGAACAATACGAGAGCGTTTTTATAAAGTAGAAGAAGTTACGGAAGAACTCTTGTTGAATGGTGCGAACTCAAAAATGGCGTGGGGAAATCGTAAGAAGGCCTTAGTTTCGTTTGGGGAACAAAAGAATAATTTAAGAGGCCTGCAGAGTCAAAGTATTCCAGTGGCAATTAAAGAGCTAAGGAAGATAACCGGGGTGGGTACAGTTAAGGCCGGGTTTATATTACAGCTACTCGGAAGGGACGTGGCCTGTTTAGATGTTCATAATCTTAACAAACTCGGAATTAGCGCAAGCTATTTCAATTCAGAAAAACGGGTTGAAGAGTATGTAGCGTTGACTCAGCAAAGAGGTGCCGAGTACTGGTGGGATTCTTGGTGTGAGCTAATTGCTAACCGTTACCCAAAACACTTTAAAAACGCAGATGAAGTGTCTTTACTTCATGCAAAAGCAATCAAAGGAGAGTAATATGCAAGTACGTGAAACCTACTATGAGCTATACTTTGACGGAGACCTCCGACACGAGGGTACATACGAGGAGTGTAGAAACCTAGCCCTTCAGGCTTATGATGATGATTGTGCTGAAGTCTATGAAGTGACTGTAACAGAAGATAAGGTGACACTATGAAAATCGAAGAGTTAGGATTCTTTCACACCCCTGCTAACTGGGACGAACTCCACGCATGGCTTGATAACCTTGAAGGTTCAGAAAAAGCTATGGCGGGTATCGCTGCTGTAATGGCTTGGAACTTAGCAGCAAGAATCACAAATAAGGAGGAAGAAGTATGAAGTTACTTAAAGGTGTATACCTCGCTGGACCTATGAGCGGGTTCTCAGGAGAAGAAATGAAAGCTTGGAGGAGCATTGCCACAGAGCAACTAGAGGCAGCAGATGTAAGCGTACTAGACCCAACCCGACGCATCAGCTTCCACGAGCAATCCCTAGATGACACAGGGTTGCATTCAAACATCGCTCAACGAATCTTCCGTCAAGACTTGCGGGATATTGCTCGTTGTGAAGTACTGTTGACAGACCTGCGCAACCACCCTAACGCTAAGGCACAAGGGACTGCTGCGGAGGTTATGTTCTCCCACATGAAGCATAAAATCATTATTATGTTCAAGAACCCGGAAGACCAACTAAACCCCTTCATGTCAGCAATGGCTACGGAAGTACACAACTCGCTTCAAGACGCCATTGATGCCGCAATCGACTACACTTTATAAAGGAGATACTATGTCTTATCTAGAAAACCTGAACTCTGAACTAAACAAAGGAGGATAATATGAAAAACTGCAACAATTGCGGTGTTATGAAATCAGAGGATGAGTACTACACACAAGGAAAAGATACTCTCGGGTGTATCCGAAAAAGCAATAAGTGTAAATCTTGTGAGCTAGAATACCGAAAACAGAGATATGATAAACATATGAGTTTTATCGCAGACTACAAAATAGAGAGCGGCTGTGAATATTGTGGGTTTAATGAAGACCACGTCGCATTAGATATGGCTCACATTGACCCAAAAACGAAATGGAGTTATGGTAAACACAATGGCACTAAATACGGTGACCGTGGTGTTGACGCAGGGTGGTCATTGAATAAAATTAAACTTGAAATAGCAAAGTGCAAAGTTCTATGTGCTAACTGCCATAGGATAGAAACCGTAAGAGGTGCAAAATGACAAACAAAGTATTCGTTTATTTTAACCTGCATAAAAACGTCTTTTCCTTGCAATCACGCAACAAAGAGAACTATGGTCTTGTCTTAGGACACGCTGACCATGTAATCTTGAAGAACGCCAAGTTTGTGGTCCGACCGAAAGGCCGTGAAAGAGTTCTAAAAGAAAAGAAGAAAAATGTTCATGCAGGGGTAGTGGGGTGTCTTGTTGATGCTGTAGGCACTAACAACACCTCAAAGGCTATCACCTACAACCCTTACAAGTACTCAACCTTTGTGGTACGGGATACTGAACAACCGATAGAACAAGCGGAGTATGCAGTGCTGCGTCTCGCTTACAACAAAAAACCTATAATGGAGGCTTACTAATGCTTAATAACTACAATCGAGTGGAACGTCGTATCATGAATGAACTTAAAGCACAACAAGAGGAAGCTGACATGGCAAAAGAGGATACCCTGGAGAAGCTTGACTTCCACGGAAAGTTTGAAGAGATGGACAAGTGGACTCAGGAGCAGATTATCAACCCTAAGCACTACAAGATTATCCCACCAGAGGCCTACGAGGAGCACCCTGATGGGCTGGAGTATATGGATGTCATGCAGTACGCTCTAGCGCACCTCTCTGGCATTGAGGCGCACACTATGGGCCACGTATTCAAGTACTCTTTCCGCATTGGTAAGAAAGATGCTAAACTACAAGATGCCAAGAAGATTGCTTGGTATGCAAACCGTATGGTCGAAATCTTGGAAAAAGGAGAGTAATTATGCTAAAAAGAGAAGCGCTAGCCTACATTAGACGTATGGCAAGAATGTACGAACATTCTGATAACCTGCCCAGACGAGCGGCTATTTTCCAAGCCTACAAATCCTATGAATTTTACAAAGAAGCAGAAGTGGAGATTATCGATGAGCAATACCAACGTGACGTTTTCGGAACTGAATACCCTGGCATTTGATATGGACGGAAAGGATTACACGCACTTGGCGGAGTCTCTAGAGCATTGGTCAGCAATGTTTTTAGAAGGGGCTATCTCAGATGAGTATTCTGAACAACTCGCCTATCTGTTGTTTAACATGGCAACAGAGATGCGCAGGCTAACCGAGTAAATAGAAACTAACAAGTAAGCTAGGAGAACTTATGAAACTTGTAATGAAACATAAAGTATTAGTAGCAGATATCGAGGCTGATAACCTTTTAGATAAAATCACAAAAGTACATTGTGCAGGCTGCATTGATGTACAAACAGGGGAGGAATTCTTTTACAGACCATCCGAGATAAAAGATTTCTTAGCTAAACTGGACGAGGCAGAAACAATCGTATTCCATAACGCTATGGGGTATGACCTTCCTGCCTTAAAAAAAGTTTATGGCTGGGAGCATAAAGGGGTTCAGCACTGTACCAAGGTTATGTCCCAGGTTTTAAACTACCGACGCTTTGGGTTTGGTCACTCTCTTAAACTTTGGGGTGAATTCTTCAAAGACAATAAGGGCGACTACACTGGTGGCTGGGAAGAGTTTAACGAGGACATGTTTGAGTACATGAAGCAGGATGTCCGTCTCGGGGCTAAGGTCTATGTGTACCTTCTCAATGAGCTAAAGACCTACGTAAAGAACTCCGGCTCAAAGAAAATCCTTTTAGCACTCCGCAGTGAGATGGAGCTAGACCGGATTATGGTAGACCAATGTCAAGGTGGTTGGTTGTTTGATAAACCTGCTGCGGAGGCTCTGTTGCTAAAAATCGATGATAAGATGTTGGACATTGAAAAGCTAATCAATCCACTACTACCAGCGAGGGTAAAGAAAGTAGATGCAGAACCAAAGAAAGCTAAATTTACGAAAGTTGGAAAACCGCTTGCATGGATGCGTAATTGGTTTCAGCTTGACGACAGCGTCACTGTTGATACTTGCCCTGTCTGGGGAGAGTTCAACCGGATTGAGTTCATTACTGGGGATATCGGTAACACTGATACTGTTAAGAGGCTTCTCTATACTCTTGGGTGGAAACCAGATGAGTGGAACTGGAAGAAGATTAATGGGGACTTCGTCAAAGGCTCGCCGAAACTTACGGATAGTTCCTTGGAAGGACTCGGAGATGTAGGTAAAGCTCTTTCAGAGTACTATACTTTACGTTCACGACAGTCAATCATAAAGGGTTGGTTCCCCCATATCGATGATGCTGGCCGTCTCCACGGTGATGTGTTTAACATCGGTACACCAACCTTCCGGCAGACACATAAGATTATTGCCAACCTACCTTCTGGGAAGGCGGTGCTTGGCCCTGAAATGCGAGGACTCTTTATTGCTAAACCGGGGTATAAGCTTGTATCAGCTGACTCTGCTGGTTGTCAGCTACGACTACTCGCTCACTTTATGCGGGATGAAGATTACACACGAGAGGTATTGGAAGGAGATATTCACCAGAAGAACGCAGACATCCTTGGCAGCTCTCGCAATGCCGCTAAGCCTTTTATCTTTGCCTACCTCTACGGAGCCGGAGGAAAGAAGCTTGGTAGCATCCTCGGCGTGTCTGACAGGGAGGGTAACAAACTCAAGAAGAAGTTTACAAACGCTTTCCCCAAGCTGAAGTTGCTTATTGAGCGTGTAACCGCAATATCGGAATCCCAAGGGTTTATCCCCGGGTTGGACGAGAGACCTATCCACGTAGATAGTAGCCACAAGGCTCTCAACTACCTTATCCAAGGTGCAGAGGCTGTCGTGATGAAGGCTACTGTGATGATGATTGACAAGCGCCTTAAGGAGGCTGGTATAGATTTCAGTCACTTACTGTTCTATCACGATGAATGGAATGGGGAAGTCAGAGAGGACCAAGCTGAACAAGCTCGTGAAATCATCATGGAGTGCTTTGTAGAGGCACCTAAACAGTATGGTATACCTATCATGGAATGTGGTGATTGTAACATAGGCGCAACTTACTACAGCGTTCACTAGAAAGGAACACCCCAATGAATAGTAGCATCGAACAACACCTACGGGAGCTGGGGGTTATGCCAGAGAAGACCAGAGAGGGGGCAGAGAGGCCCGACTCTGACATTCAGCTAGTACACCTAGCAAAAGACCACTTTAACGACCCACGAGACACAATTACAGGCGAGGTACCTTACTAATGAAAACTACAGCAATTATTATCGCAGCGTCCTTCTTTGCAACCCCTGCCTTGGCCAACCAAGCTTGTGGAAATGGTAATGCAAGCTTCTGCGTAGGTCCACAGGGTGAGCAAGGCCCACAAGGTCCAATAGGTCTCACAGGCCCTCAGGGAGCGCAGGGCGAGCAAGGTCCACAGGGTGAACAAGGAGTGTCAGGAAAGGACGGACAAGATGGCGCAACAGGCGCTACAGGTGCAACAGGACCTAAAGGAGATAGAGGGGGTAGAGGAGACAATGGTCAAGACGGACGTGATGGAATCAACGGGACGAATGGCATTGACGGTATGGATGGCGGCAACGGTGTTGACGGCGCAGACGGGGCTGATGGTTCTAATGGGACTGATGGCGCTGATGGCGCTGATGGCCGTGATGGGGTTGATGGCTTAAACGGAAAGGACGGACAAGATGGTGCAACAGGGTCTAAAGGAGATAAAGGTGATAGAGGAAGCGATGGCCAAGACGGACGTGATGGAACCAACGGGACTAATGGAACAAATGGTGCCGACGGTGCTGATGGTGTTAACGGCCTTGACGGTTCTACTGGCGCTACTGGACCACGCGGTGCAGACGGCAAAGCTGGTGTAGACGGAACCAACGGGACTAATGGCTCTAACGGAACTGATGGACAAGATGGAAAAGACGGTAAGGACGGTGAGGACGGGACTGACGGTGCTGCTGGCACAAACGGTTCTAATGGGACTGCCGGTGCTGCTGGTCGTGACGGAGTAGACGGACAAGACGGCAAGGACGCTGTGGACCCCCTGGGCTCTCTATCCTTCACAGTAGCAAGCGAGGCCTTCTATGGCGACGGTATTGGCTTTGGCCTCTCTGATTCCAACAAAGGAGGCCTCGAAGGTTCTATCGTGGTGGGCTTCGAGCTTGGCCACGACTGGCGAGTAGTAGGTGGTATTACGACAAACTTCAATGATAACACATCGGTATCCATCGGTGTTGGCTATAGCTTCTAAAGGAGAACTACATGACTAAGCTTATCAACAACCACATTATCTTCTCCTTCGACAACCCCTGGCAGATTCACATTGCTGCAAAGCTGTATCGTCACTTGGATACGCTTGCGGCTATGAATAAGCTAAAGTATACTCCAAAGCTTGGCAAGGGCTACTACCAAGGGGAGCTCGAGCCCTGTGTTATGATGGACTACAATGACTTTATGGGGCATGTTCTGAACTCCGGATATGTTAAACAACAGGAAAGCTTCCTAAAACTAAATCAACGTAACCCTCGGGGTTCCCAGCTTCAAGCAGCTCTCCTCTATGACGACTTTAAAGCTCCCTCTAAGCTTTTGGGGGACTTTAACGAGGTTAGCTATAGCGAGGCTTTGCTTAGTGAAGGCTGGACTTGTCTTGATGGTCACTACTATGTTGCATAACTAGATAAGGATTTGTTGTGATGAATGTAGAAGAAAGGACAAGACGATGAGTGACTACGGTGCAACCCGCAGCGCAGCCGCTAAGGTAACAGACAGGCACAGCCGTATGCTGCGTAACCTAGAGGACAAGACGATGGTGACAATGATTGACCCGCCAAGTGGCTGGAAGTATGGCTTCCCTAAACCAATCCCAGACGAGGTAGAGAATGTCTTGGAGTGGTTAGTGAGCGAAGGTTATCCACAGTCTGAAATAGACGCCTGTGGTAAGCACTTCTATTGCAGATACTGGGAGACAGAGGATGAGTAGTAATTGCAAACCTGACAACTGGGTTATCATAAAGTTTAAAGGAGAAAGAACAATGACACGTATGGTTAAGGTCACATACACATACCTGATTGATGTAGACGCAGATAGCAGCGCAGAGGCAGAACGTATTGCCCACAATATGTTGGACACTGACTTGATTAGCCTTGATAATCCTACCACGTATAGTGTTGATGATTGTGGCCAAGGTGGCTGGGATGATTGAAATGACTGACAAACCTGACAACTGGGTTATCATAAAGTTTAAAGGGGATGACCCACACTACCGTGTTTTAGCTGGTTGGTCTGGTGGGTACATGACTGGAAACTATTGGCGAATGAACAGTGGCATTACTTCTTTTCGTGAAGGTGATGAGCACTATCTATTTTATGGGTCAAGTGGTTCTTGCTATAGTTGTAGTAAAGGCTCTTACACGCTGAGAATGAATACTGCTGGCATCTGGAATCAACTACAAGAACTACACGGTGACAAAGTTGAAATGATGCCAGAAGATACTGACTGGTCTAACATGGATTGGATTATCGAATGAGTGATTATCACACAGACCACAAAATATCAAAAGGAGAATAAGCTATGGACGACTACGAAATTTCCGGTTGGTTTGAAACCGAGTATGGTGTTGAAATGGTACTTTGTACAACTGCAGCAGATGACGAAGACTTTGCGGGCTTCCTTTTTGAGCAGTATGGTAGTGAGTGTGTCGGAGTTGACATGGAGTTAGATGGTACTTACCGAAGTGGTAAGGATGTAGATACGGCAGAAGTTCTACGTTTTCTTGACATAATCTCAGAGGAATAAAACATGACAGTAACTTACTCAGTAGAAGAAACTATTCGTACAATGTTTGACCGTTTCTATAATAACGTGAAGGGTCATGACACGCTAGACCTTTGCCCTGACTTGGTGGCGCTCTTGGAAGACTTGGAAGAGGCTTGTGTGGGAGAGGCGATGTCTGAGTATACCTCTGAAGCGGAGTCTATGTATGATGAGGGTTATGACAATGGTTATGACGCTGGTCACGAGGAGGGCTACAACTCCGGCTACCAGACTACGGAAGCAGAGGAGAATGACGCTCGCGAGGAGGGCTATGAAGAAGGCTTCAAACAAGGCCGTAAAGAGGGCTACACAGATGGCCACGATGATGGTTACAAAGAAGGATGTGAAGTGTAAAATGAAAAGCTACCTATATAGGGTTATGATTGCGGTCTCTATGCTACTCAACGTAGTTCTTGGGGGCGCTATCGGACAAACCTTCTCCGCCCGCCACTATGGGCGTAAAAAGAGGGGTCAGTGGAACCTGGTCTGGGCTATTGATGGAGTTGTCGGTAAAGACCACTGCATGTGCTGCTGGGCCTACTGGCGTGTTAGAAAATGGTAAAGGAGAAACAGTAATGTTCACGATTGAATTAGACACAGACAAAGGCCAAGGTATCACAGTAAGAACCTTGGATGACAGGGGTGGGCAGGATGATGTTGAGGTTATCTTGTATGATGACCAAGTATTCATCCGACAAGTTGATGACTACGATGGTGTTCAGATGATTCTTTTGTCTGCACAACAGCTTATGGACATTGTGGCTGCTATGGAGCTACCTGCAGGGGCGTACTACCGGAAAACCTCTTTGAAAGGATAGAAGTGATGAGTGATGATTTGGTGAAGCGGGCAAGGCACAACGCTCAGGCTGACATGCCGCACTATGCAAGCGTTGGACTGATTGAGGAGATGGCAGACCGCATCGAGGAACTAGAAAGTGGTATCAGAGAGTTTTTTGCCCTACTAGACAAAACAGAAGAATCGGATGAAGGTCGTGTGTTTCACCCAAACAAAATCCGCTCTTGCCGTGTAGTAGACGCAGAAAATCTAGAACAAGTGTTAAGCAAGCTTAAAGGAGCTATCTAATGAAAGCCTACATCGGACCTTACAACAAAACAGAACAGAAAACAGAGGTAACTATAGACGACTACGATACTTACTCCGTAGACCACACTCTTGCTAAAATCATTGAGCCTCTCCTTATCAAGTTCGCAACATACTTACTAGGGGCTCCGCTAGTTGACAATGAGGATGTGCCTGTAGAGCTTTGGAGGCCTGAGGGGTGGGAGGGTAGCCGAGGGGAAGTTGACCCCAGCCATCACAAGCGGTGGGACTGGGTTATTAACGAGATGATTTGGGCTTTCCATCAAAAGAACCACGACTGGGAAGAGCAATACTACAGTGGTGAGTCTGACGTCTACTTTGAAGATGCTGATGAAGAAGGTTACGGTGTTATGAGACGTGGACCCGACGATACCTTTAGTGTTGACCATGCTGCAATGAAAGTACATCAAGAACGTATGAGTAATGGCTTTAGGCTATTCGGCAAATACTATGAAAAATTGTGGAGCTAAGGAGAATAACATGAGCAAGACAGAGATTTATGAGAGCCGTACCAGTGAGTTTGAGTATGACGGAGTTACTGAGGAGGTTCTATTGTGCGGGCTTAGTTCAGAGGTAGGCGAGGTGCTTGCAGAGTGGCTCAAAGAACAACGACTTGACAGGCCCGATACCGACCGTACCGAGGAGCTACTGAACGAGCTCTCTGATGTACTCTGGTACGTTACTCGGATTGCTGAACGCCGTGGAACCACTCTCCATGCGCTAATGCGCCGCAACATTGTCAACCTTGAAGAAAGGGCGCTTAATGGAAAATAAGCCGTACTACGTTTGGTTAAAAGCAAAGATGCACGACCTGTTCTTTGTTATCTTGATTGATGAACAACTCAAACAGAAAGTCGTCTATGAAACTCCGAAGAAATCCCTGGCGAAGAAACTAGTGGAGCAGCTCAACAAAGAACTGGAAAAGTAACAGCAATAAACTACGGAGACCCAAGAAAACTATGAGTAAAAAATACTTGCAGATAATGACCAAAATTTATTAAAGGAGGTCAATATGACATTAGCTATCATAGATGGCGATGTTCTTGTGTACATGTCAATTTGGAACACAGAATCGCTAGAGGAAGCTAAGAGTAAATTCTTAGGGCAAGTGGAGGATGTAACCCTAAGCACCTTTTCTGAAGACTATGTTATGGCCATTGGTGGCCCTGATAACTTTCGTGTAGACCTGTTCCCTAACTACAAAGGGAACCGGAAGAAAGCCAAAGACAACAGACCTGCTTGGTTTGATGACTTGAAGTCTTGGGCGAGTAGCCTAGAAGGTGCCGTTGAATCCGATAACTGTGAAGCAGATGACTTGGTCCGTATTTGGGCTTTGGAGTGTGACAAGGCGGGGATTAACCGGGTTGTAATTACTGTTGATAAAGACCTTGACTGTATCCCCGGGAACCACTATAACCCACGGACTAAAAACATCTATCAAGTCTGTGAAGAGTATGCCGAACGGTTCTACTGGCAACAAATCTTAACTGGGGATAGCGTTGACAACATCCCCGGGTTGCCACGAATTGGGCCCGTGAAGGCCAAGAAAATGATGGAGAATGCCTATACACGACGAGAACTTGAGAAAGTGGTCTGTAGGGCTTATCATGAAACCTACGGAGAAGAAGGTTATGGTTATCTAATCGCCAATGGTCGTCTTATCCACATCTGGCGTCACCTCAATGACCACTTTAAACTGAGTAGGGAAAAGTATGACAGTGCTATCTAAAACAGAGATGGGGCACTGGAAAGCCGGTTTCCCGCTAGACCCCGAAGCTGCTTTTGGTTTTCTTTACTGTGTCCACAGCATTAAGACTAATCAGTTTTACTGGGGGAAGAAACAGTTTAGACATGCCGGAAAGAAGTCTTCAAAGCATTACGGTAAAGAGATGACGTGGCGTACTTATACGGGCTCTTCTGTTCACCTTAATGCTGATATCAAAAAGTATGGAGCAGAGAACTTTACCTTCACAATCGTGGATACTTATCGTACAAAAGGTGGTCTCTACTATGCGGAGGCGTACTCCCAAATGGTATCTGACTCAATGACACTTTACCTTGAAGATGGCAAGACTCCAAAATTCTATAACCGACAAATCGCTGCAATTAGGTTTGTGCCGAAAGAAGGTATAACTGAAAGAACACTTAAGTTCATCAAGGCAATCAAAAGGAAACTCTAATGTATAACTTAGCCATTGCTCTCTACTGGTCTAAACTGTTTGCGCTTGTCGTAGGCCTCTTTGCTTCGGTAGAGCTACTTGATGCTTCCCCCCTGGTTAGTATCTTTTTGTATTTCATATTTAGTGAGTTATCTGGGCTGTTTATGTCTATAGCTATAAAGGGACTAACAGATGGGACGGATAGTCAGTAGAAATCAACCTTGTGAAAACTGTGGTAGCTCTGATGCTAAACAAGTTTATGAGGAAGGAACCGGGTTTTGCTTCTCTTGCAAACATCATTTTAAAGCAGAGGGAACCCAAGCTATGATAAACAATAACGACGACTTTGAAGAAAACGACTGGGGCTTCTCAAGCTTAGCTGAGGTGACTTCGGAATACCCAACACGAGGGTTTAAAGAGCGGAACATCCCCAAACAGGTTGCAGAGCACTACGGTGTTAAAGTAGCCTATGACTTTGATGGGGCTATCTCTACCCACTACTACCCTTACTTTGCGTCTGAGAACGGGGAGTCTCCTTGTGGCTATAAAGTCAGGGAGCTCCCCAAAAAGTTTTCATCAATAGGGACTATGCCCAAGGGTCTTTTCGGGCTGCACCTTTACAATGGTGGTAAGCGACTGGTAATTACTGAAGGAGAGCTGGATGCTATGGCTGTTCAAACAGCTTGGTATACTAAGTATAAAGAATTCTTCCCAGTAGTATCCCTTCGTTCTGCTTCTTCTGTGTCTGACTTAGTTGAGGTACGAGAAAAGATTCGTTCCTTTGATGAAGTCGTCTTGTGGATGGATAACGATGAAGCCGGTCAGGTAGCCATGAAAGAGGCTGCTCGGATTATCGGCTATGACAAAGTTAAGATTGCCAAGAGTTCTGAGAAAGACGCCTCGGATACTTGGATTAAGGAGCCTAACAAGGTTCTTAAAACAGTATGGAATGCCACGGATTATACCCCCGCTGGCATTTTAACTAAAGAAGAACTCTGGAATCAGTTAGAAAAGTATAATGAAATTGAGTCTGTCCCTTACCCACCTTTCATGGATGGTCTTAACGAGAAGTTAAAGGGTATGCGGTTCGGGGAAATCACCCTCTGGACCTCCGGTACTGGTTCCGGTAAGTCAACACTACTACGAGAGATTGCGGTTCATCTTCTTGACACAACAAAAGATAAAATCGGAATTGTATCGCTTGAAGAAAGCCCAGCAGAGACTGCCCGGAAGATGGCAGGTATGGCGCTTAATAGAAACCCAGCTAAAGAGGAGATTCCACTAGATGAACTCAAAGAGGGTTATGACCGTCTTTTTGGCGATGATAGGGTACTTGTTCTGGACCACCAAGGTAGTATTAGTGACGGCTCTATTATGGACTTCTTGGAGTACATGTGTCTTACTGGAGCGAAGTACATCTTTGTTGACCACATTACTATCTTGGCTTCGGAAGGTGCAGAAGGACTTACCGGCAACGAGGCCATCGACCTCATCATGAACCAGCTTTTGAGGCTTGTTAAGAAGTATAACGTGTGGATTGGGCTTATTAGCCACCTCCGTAAAACAGACAACAAGGGCAAAAGCTTTGAGGAGGGTAAATTGCCTTCGATGGATGACATCCGAGGCTCTGGCTCTATTAAGCAAATCTCGATGGACGTGATAGCTTTTGCCAGAAACGTAGGGGCAGAGGGTGCTGTTGAGAGGAATACCATCAAGACCAAGGTTCTTAAATGCCGGTATACAGGTATGACAGGGGGCTCAGGAAGCCTGCTGTATGACTTTGATACAGGGCGTTTAACCAAGGGTTCAGAAGAGTTTGAAGAAGTATCTGAAGATAAATTTATGAGGGTATAATGACCAATCAAGAAATAACACACGTTAGCATCATCATGCAGCTAATAATTGATGGTAAAGCTAATACCGATAACTTGAGCCCCGGGGTGCGAGAATACCTCGAAGGGGTTGTGGAGAGCTTTCTGGAAGACCCGGAAAACGAAGCTAACGCCTACTTGTACCATTTTGCAACTACAGTTTTTAACACAAATAAGAAAGCGATGAACTAATGAAATTTGAACTAGACCCGAAATTCGAAAAAGCCTGGATTTACGCTAACGAGCGCTTTAATGGCATGGACCTTGAGCACCTCCAGTTCTGCATTGAAGAGAAGCCAAGTATGAAGGCACGCTGGTCTTCTGAAGAGCTTGAGTTCCTTATTGATTCTTGGTACCTGATTAACATAGGTACTTGTCGCCCTGAAAACAAGCTCGAGGAAGTTGTCGAGGAAGTTGTCGAGGAAGTTGTCGAGGAAGTTGAAGAAGTCGAAGAGCTCGTAGACTCGGCACCAGACTTCGAGGAGATGACTAAGAAAGAGATTGACGTTTGGGCTGGTGAGCTCGGCATTGGGCTGGACCGTCGTCAGAATAAAACAAACATGCTGAAAGAACTTGAAGCAAAACTAAACGCAGAATAAGGAAATAACAATAATGACACCTTACGAACAATTCATCCACTTA
>Ga0208134_1001004_pt1 | contig 17251 bp, 23 predicted proteins | sample VirMetDEL_Mar_31_FD_184515 | JGI IMG/M metagenome (GOLD analysis project Ga0208134, IMG submission 184515) | Aqueous microbial communities from the Delaware River and Bay under freshwater to marine salinity gradient to study organic matter... | ecosystem: Environmental > Aquatic > Marine >... | reverse complement strand
GCCATATTTGTAATTTTCTCTTATAATATGCTATCGAGTCAATTTATTGTCGTTTCAGATTAAGAATTTTAATTCTGCATTGCTTCTCTGTAATTTCATTGCTTTCATTAATTCATGATCGAATCGTCAAATGGAGAAATGCTAAAGGTTAAAAAAGGGTTAGGTGGATGGCTAATTCTAGTAGCAATAGGTGTGATTTTTTCGCCACTTAGAATTATAGCAGAGTTAAATATTTACTTAGAAATATTTAACGACGGCACTTGGGAAGCCCTTACTCTGCAAAGCTCAGAATTTTATAACCCTCTCTTTGGTGTAATAGTTTGCTTCGAAATTATTGGTAATTGTGCTTTGGTAATCGCCTATATTTACCTTATTTTTCTTTTTTTCAAAGAGAAACAAAATTTTCCGAAGATTTACATAATTACTATTCTAGCTAATACTGCTTTTATTCTTATTGATGCACTTTTTTGTAAAGTTGTTTTTCCAACTGAACCAATGTTTGATGCAGAAACTACTAAAATGGTAGTTCAGTCGGTTGTGGCTTGTGCGATATGGATTCCTTACATGAGAATGTCCGTTAGAGTGAAAAATACTTTTATAAATTTATAATACTTTGTTTGGGCAGAAAGTGGGGGGGGGTGAATGGCTAAGATTGTAAAGCCTAGACCTGAAGAACCTCATCCCTACCCTAGCCACTGGGATGATATTAGGGCGAAAGTACTAGAGCGAGATGGCAATAAGTGTAGGTTGTGTGGAGATGATCAAGAACTCCATGTTCATCATTTGACTTACGAAAACTGGGGAAATGAAGGATTGGATGACCTCACTACCCTTTGTAAAGAACACCACAAATTTTTTCACAAACAAAATAAGAAACTTAAAAAGAGAACCCCTGAATGTCCTGAATGTAAGGATATACACGATGTAGTTGGTCCTGACACTGATGGGGACTACAAATGTAACTACCACAAATGCAGCCTTTATTTCAATGGATCAGGCGAAATAATTCATAGAGAAATCGAAGATGAAAAAATAGAGGTTGAGGAGGAATATCATTATGAGAGTAATATGTATGATTCATTGTCTGAAGTTGAAAGATCTTACTTCAAAACTCAAAAAGATCGTCACAAGAAAACCTCTGATTTTTTAAATCCATTTGAACGCGAGCTTTTTCTTAATGGATTTGCAAAAGAACAATTTCTTGCTTTTTCAAGAGTAAGGGGAAATGAAATACAAAGAAACTGCCCAAGTCCTGAATGCTACTCCAATGTCCTTCTCACATGGCGTCACTACTCGCCTGTCCTCCTCACATCGCATCAAAGTTTTTACTGTGAATCGTGTAGTTTAATGTTTGAAGAAATAGACGGCTAACCCATACCCCGTCCCCCCTCATTTCTGCAGATATGCATGCGTGAAGGGCATTGCCAAGGTCATACACTAAAAGCCAATAATCTAGGGGTACGGGGTGGCGTTAAGGCATAAGCACCCATTGATACTCGGATGCCCTACGACTTATCATGCGTCCAATATTGATAACTTTGATAATTTCACATTCAACAAGTTCCTGCAGATATAAATAGGCAGTCTTGTGAGTCACGCCCAAGCGCAATCCAAGCTCACGACAACTAAGGAAAAAATCTCCAATTTCTATTTTTTCATCTTCGTAAAAAGCCAAGTCCCTGCAGATCCGAAAGCATGGCTGAAGATATTCCAGTGAGCCACGCAGTTCATCATAGTACTCGCATTCAATAGGAGTGAGTTCACCAAGAAATGTATTCTCGCATCCCATCCATAATGACTCGGCCTCACGCATGTGCTGGTCAACTGGATCTGTGCATACACAATCCCAAACTTTTCGCATGACAGATGCAAGTTCCATGGCACATGATTTTGCCATTCGTTTATGTGCAAATGGAATGAACTCACAAAGTATCTTGTTACGCTCACCAAGGTTGGGCTTGTACCGTCTGTTGATAAACATATTCCATAACTCAACTAATTCAGGTGGCGTGTCAGGTGCATGCATCCATTTCTCTACCTTATCTTTGATGCTCCTCTTATGCTTTAACTTCTCAAGACCACTCGCTTGCTTATATTCTTCTGCGTTTCTGTGTATCTGTGTTACTGCGTTACTGCGTGTCTGTGTTACTGTGTTACCTTCAACTTGAATATTAGAGTTGGGTTCAAACATAGTAACCATGTCATTGCATACAAATGCATCTGGGTCATAAGAAAGGAAGCATAATGAGCGATGATTTTTAGGTTTTTCATCTGCCACCATCCCATATTTTTGGTAAAAGTAATTACATGCAGACTTGAAGGATTGTTTGTGCGTTTCAACTGATTGATGAATTGGAACAACTGCCTTTATGCCACCAGATGGTGATAGGAAATATGCAACGACATGTTTATCATTTTTGAGATTCAAACTCATTATCTCGGCATTCATTGAGTTATTATCCTTCAGGTCAAAATCCATCTGCAATAATCCGCTATGCTCAAAATGCGGTTCAATAATATCGTTCTTGTCCTTGCGACGACCAGCACCACTTAAAGAGATGCACGGTAGCTTTTTCTTTAGTGCATCTCCCTCTGTTTTATTTGGTGCATTGCGAATCTTTTCAACCAATACCTTGTGATTCGTCCCCCGAACCTCGCCCAGGCATTGCCTGAGCGAGTAGTTCGAGAAACTTTTCTTTGATATTACGCTATTGAATCTAGACACCTTCCTTTCGAGCAACTCCTCTGCTCGTATTGTCTTCATGCGAACATATCATCCCCAAGGTCATCCTCCTCTTCTTCATCAAGAGAGGTCAGAGTACCCTTTTCGTCTGAAGACGATTTATCATGGGGGATGACCTGACCTAATTTATGAATCAGTTTATGGTACTGCTCATATGCCATCTTCTTACTTTCAGGATTCGACATGTAATACCAACCATTGAACCCAAATTCGGATGGTGATGGAAAGATTTCCCGAGGAGGAATCTTGTTTCCATTTGGCATTGTTTTACCTTCGACTCGCCTGATTCGTGCAACCACATAACCTGAGATTTTATCTGGTTTTGCTGATGCCCGCTGTTCGTAGATTGCTGCCATACCATTGCGTTCCAGTAGCCTGTAATGCCACTTTGCCCGCCTGAATGAATGATCAAGAAGTTTGTATGTACTCATCTCTTAATCCTCCCTTCCTAATTCATGTTCTTCATATCGACCCATGGCTCGTAGTACAGCTTCTGGATCGAATCGAACGGCATGCCCAATCTTGATTCTTGGTATGCGCCTCGATCTAACGAGGTTGCTTATGTGTCGGGCTGAAAACTTAAGGAACTCTGCAAGTTCCTTCGTAGTCATCAGACCGCTAGACGTTGTTGTTGTATGCGAATAATCTTTATTCCATTTCATTCACTTCAGTAGGAGTGCCAGAGCAATCACCTACAATGTCTTGCAAATGACAATTTTAGGCAAAAACTTCGGTAGCCTACTAACAGTGGCTCTCAGGCGATTTTTTTACTTGAAAGTTTTTCTCCAACTATTGCTTTAAAAAATGTCTTTTTCCCATTTGTGTCATTGTTTTCAAATGCCATTTGCCATCTTGAGTAGTATGGAAGCGAGATTCCGTGGAATATTGGACTGTCACCATTATTGTCAATTGAAGGCTGGAAATGATTAGGGTCTTTATCTAACTTTTTAGATAAACCCTTATGTTTACTGACCTCCGAAGTTTTTTTCGACAATATGAAGGCATGACTTTGGTAGCCACGAAAGTAGGCATAAACAAAATTATCGAAGTAATTACGGTGCTTGAAAAGCTCGTTTTCTACAGTCTTAGTCCATTTACTGCCATTATCAGGATAGCCATTAATGGCTAGTGGTTCAGCAGGGCAAAGCATCTTGGATAGCTTTAATAATTTACCCTGTTTTATCTTTTGATCCTTTGCATATGACTTGCTTGCTGTGAGATAAGTTTTCCACCTAAATCTGCCATACGCTAAAAGCCCATCCCAAAGATCATCCAAACTGAGAACCCCCCATTTATTATCTTCCGATGGAGTTACATCCAACTGCACGAAATTCATGCAGTAGTTTTCAAGAAAGGTAGTAAATGCAAATTGGGAATATTTGGATTCGGACTCTTCACTCTTTGGTAATGGAATTAATTTTTTATTAACCTCTTCAGCAAATGATTCTAAAATGTCATCCTGATTGTGACATTTAGATTTTTTAGAGAACTCAATGTAACTCCTGTGGAGTTCGTGAAGTCCATTTACTCGTTTGAAAAAACTTCGTTCTGATTTTGTATTTTCAAAGATTAATTTTGATAAATCTATTAATTTTTCTTTTACATGATCATCCATCTTAAATGCCCCTAATTTGGTATATTCCAATCTTTCCCACTATGTAGATTATTGTAACCAAATGTGAATAGAGTGGCAACGGATAACTATGCTACTGCAACGCCAATAGAAATCGGTTGTAAGCCTAGTAAAAAGAGTGGGGTCGTGTGCATGCTCGCGATGTGTTCGTGGATTTTACTTGGCAAAAAGAGTAATTAAATCGTTAGCTTACCCTCTTTGTTGACTTTAAGGATTTTGTCTATTTTCATGCATCAATGAAGTTTTCTCTCCATTTACTATTTTTAGCATTTATTTCTTTAATTTGCGGTTGTGCTTCAAGCGGGGGGAGCATGGGAGAACTCAAACAGCTTGAACAGAAGCCTCCATACCCTCAAATCACCGTCCTCGAACCTTTTAAATGGGGTGGAGTTGGCCAAATGAAATTTTCTTGGCCTAAAGGAGTATACAAACCAGTTTTTGAGTCCAGCAACGGATTTATGTATGAAGCACCTTCAAAATTGGTCGTCCAGGATACATTAACAAGCAAACTTTATGATGGTGGGATTTTTCTGCGTAATGGGGAACAAAAACCCCACCAAGCCTACTTTATAGCTCCAGGAAGCGGATTTCTTTTGGGTGCATTTGATGCAATGCCAGTTCCCTGCTTGATCAAAGAGGGGATCAAAGTAGAAATTCCTTAATCATAAGGAAATTTTGATTGGGTTAAATCCTCCCCCATGAACCTCCGCACCCGCCTCTCCCGCTCCAACGGTTACCGTGAGTTGGGCATGTATAATGAGTCGATCCTTATCTTGGAGGATATGCCCTTTGAGGAGGCAAAGGATTTGGTAAGGCGAGTGTTTAAACTCAATGGATCATTCAAGGCAGACTTTCTCGATGATCCTGCGTTTGATTCGGTTTGGGAGAGTTTTTAGGGATAATTATGAATATGGAATCTAAAGGAGCGTGGATTTTTCAAGGAAATCAAAAAATGTGGGATCTTAATTCTTATCTAAAAAGAAATTATGAGAAAAAAACTACTGCTTACTTTACTGTAAAAAATCCAAAGCATCAAATAAATGAAGGGGATGACGCATATATTTGGCGAGCAACTGTAGAAGCAGGAATGGTAGCTCTAGGAGAAGTTGTACTCAGACCTACTCCTCAAAAAGACATACCTGATCTTTCAGCACATATTCACAAACCCGACCCATACAAAGAAGATGGTAACACTCTTAAGGTGGGCGTTCGTCTAAGAGCGGTTCATATTAACAAATCTGATAATTATTACCCCAGAGAAGAGTTTAAGAGAAATAGGGTTTTTAGTAGTTTTGACATTGTTACTGTAAACACGGGTACGGTTTTTTATTTAGAAGAGTATCAAGCTGATTTTCTTAGGGTTAAGCTAAATAAAAGATGGGAGTTAAAGTCCCTCAAAAGAGGAATTTTAGAAGATAATAATGAATTAAATTACCCTGACGAAATTGAAGATCAAACATCCCTCACTGAAGGAGCAAAAAAACAGGTGACTATCAATGCCTATGAGAGAAATCCTGCTGCCCGAAGTAAATGCTTAGATCATTATGGTTATAAATGTACTACCTGTGAGTTTGACTTTGAAAAAACCTATGGGGAGCTTGGCAAGGGTTACATACATGTGCACCATCTTGTGGATATTTCTTCGGTTGGTAAAGAATACACAATTGACCCGATTAAAGACCTTAGACCTGTATGCCCAAATTGTCATGCAATGCTTCATCGAAATACAAAGATATCGCGATCAATCGAAGATCTTAAAGGCAAGATTCAGGAATTTCAATGTGGGTAAGTTAGAATCTGAAAGTGGACTTTAATATCGCATCAAAAGGCAAGTCTGCTGGCAGCAGTTTTTGGGGATGCAGTAATTATCCAAGATGCAAGCAAACTTTTAAGATAGTTTAAATTCACCACTTCGGTCTCGCCCCCTCCCCATCATAGTCCTTCGCCAAGCACCTCTTACGGCAAGGTTGAGGGCTTATAACATAATGGGTAGGTAGTCGTTTCTCATTTGACTTCCGGAAATATTATTGGTTTTGATGCGGTATGAATGAAATGGAAAAAGCACTTAAAAAGCAGGGAATAGTTGCTAAAAAAACAGGTGAACTTGAGGCATTGTTGAAAATTCAAAAAAGTCTATCGTTTATAAAATGGCAATTAATAGGTCTTGGTCTCATTATCATCAGTGGTTTCTATAATTTAATGGATATATTGAAAAAGATATATTTTTCTTTTTAATACCAAGTCACCACTCCGGCCTAGCTCCCTCCCCATCATAGTCCTTCGCCAAACCCTTTGCCTTATCACCAGCCACAAATCCTGCAATTGTTGTATTTGCCCTTTGTATTAGAGAATCTTCCTCCTCGCGTAGTGCCGTAATACCTGCAAGAGGAAATGTGAGTGTTTCCTACTGCTGTTATCCAATAGACTTTTTGAGCTTGGTAGTGATATTTCCTTTCTTTAGTGGGCTGATATTCGTTTTTTTCACTAAACCTATCCTCTGCTCGTCTATTATATTCATACCCCCCTCTACTCTTTAACGCTGAAGCTTGGTAATCCGATCCGTAGATAGGAAATACATCAATTTTCAGTCCGCGCTGAAGGATCACAGTGTTAAGTTTTACTAGATGCTTATCGTCAGATTGAGTTTCAAGGATCAATACAATACCAGCTCTCTTCCCAGTGTTTAATGAGTAGTTAAGGCTCTGTCCAATGGCTTCTGCCCACTTCTTCGCAAAATCTACTTCTATAGCGTGTGTCCTTGTGACAATATCACACCGACTGCCATCTTTCATTACTACTTCAGTTTTACCTCCAATCTTAATAGCGTATTGAGTCTGGTAGTGTCGTTCCGACTGCTTGGCAGATAAAAGACTAAAAGTTAAGAGCAAAAGGAGTAGCTTGATGCGATTCATTTATTAATTAATAATATTTTTTATAGCATCGTCAAGTTTAGTAAAAACAGACATTAAATTAATTTATTTTGACACCCTTATTGATTAAGCAAATGATGATTAAGATTCTTTAAATTTAATAACTAATTATGAAAAAACTATCAGTCTTTGTTACCTTCTCCTTAATGTTTTTATTAATTTCTACTTCCGCCCAATCTCCGGTTGCTATTGAAAGTAGAGTTGATGGGGAATTTGAAGGGTGGGATGGTGAAACAATTGTAAAACTTATGAACGGACAGATATGGCAACAGCAAGAGTACTATTACCACTACCATTATGCCTACAGTCCCAAAGTTTTAATCTACAAGTCTGGTAATTCAATTAAGATGAAGGTGGACGGAATTAATAAGGCTATTCGCGTAAGTAGATTAAAATAACTGCATATAATTTAGACAACCAAATATCCTTAGCTCAATTGTCCCTATTGGCGTATTGTCAGTAGGGGCAATGGGGGCGGTTGAAATGTAAAGGTTCGTATTTAATTAAGTAATACCATTCTATTTCTTGACTTAAGCTGCTAGCTAGTCTTCTTGATAAAGCACCATGATTGATTTTACTAGTAACGGTAAAAATGAGATTTTCTTTGTCGATGGAGCAGAGCATGCTTTGTCCGAAGTTCACTTTGATGCTTTAACCTCTGCATCAGCTCATTTTTTAAAATGCTTCAAAGTTAACCATGAAGTGGATGTTTATATTTCCAAACGATCTGAGTTAGAGTCGCTAGTTGCACGAACAAGAGCTTACCATATGCCTCCCTCTTTTGATCGAGATAATTCAATTGTATGTGTATTTTTAAATCCCAATTCTTCCTTGGAGGAAATGATTACTTCATTAGCGCATGAGATGATTCATGTGTGGCAAGTAGAGAGAGGGGATTTACATGGTAGTTTATGGAAGGGGAGTGATTTCTCACATTATCCCTACGAATACTTGCCATACGAGATTGAAGCACGGTATGCACAAAAGGCGATTGCTAATTGTTTTTTTAAAAATGTATTACCAAATGATTTTCAATTGAACGCTATTCGCGATCATACAGATGATAAGTTTAAAGAAATAGAAAAAGAATTTTCTGATTTGAATATGAAAAAGAAGCTAGCATCAATAGCTAAGATTGCTGGTGCAATAGGTGTGGGAGCATTACTAGGTTTGTGATGGAACAAAATCTAATTATTGCAGGAATAATCTCGTTGGTATTGACCATCATGATTATTAGTGTGTCGCGGTCTGGCAATAAAGATTTAGCGAAAAATTCAACCCAAGGTCATGTAAAAAAAGGACTTAAAATTCCTTCAATTGGAATCACCGATCGAGCATTAATTGCGAGGGAGGCTATCAACTACTTTCCTTATGAGGAATTTGAGGCTGTGTCTGAATTACTTCAAAGCCAAGGCGAAAAAAGAAAAGCAGTTGAGGAGCTTAATCTAAAGATTAGGGTTAATTATGAAAACTATTTATTCGAAGTCATAGGAGAGGAGTTTGACCACAATAGTTATAAAGATGAAATTGACGAAGAGGTTGAAAAAATTATGCAACTGGGGATAAGGGGGATTTTAAAGAAGTATGGAACGGATTGCATCAATGAGTCAGTTGAAGATGTAAGTCGTGAAATAAAGTCATCTGAATCTTGGGAGGATATAAAAAAGAGATTATAATACCCCCCTCTGACAATAGGACAATACGCCAATACGAATCGGTTGTAAGCGATGTAAAATTCTTAACTTATCCTCTTTATTGACTAATTGGATGGTGGCTTATCCTCGTGGCTTGACTGTCGGGTTGGTTGATGGTTGGGTTGGGAAATGAAGCATTTTTCGACTTTTCTTGCCATACTTTTAATAACTTCAAGTTGTAGTAATGAGGAACAGATTCAGACTAATGACAAAGATCAAGTTCAAACTAATACTCCGAAACTTTTTCTGCGACCTAAACCTTTTGAGAAAAAACTAAAAGGGGCAGTAATTGTTGCATCATTGAAAGGAGATGTAAGTTTAACAAGTTTATTTCAATCTAGTGATTCAGATAAAAATAGTACTGAACCTGAAACCTTGAAAGCTGGAGAAATTGTTTTACAAGGATCGACTATTGTGAGTGGTGAAAATTCAGAGGTTGATCTTTTGTTGACCAATGGAACAACTGCAAAAATTGGACAAAATTCAAGACTTACAATTAGTGCAATCTGGCAAAAAAGTTTTCAGGAGTCTGGAAAAAAAGTATCTGATATAAAAGAGGAAACGAGTGCGACTAGAATTGATTTAGATCTAGAGATTGGCGATTTGATTGTTGATGTAAAAAAGTTAAAGAAAGAATCGTCTTTTAGAGTCAACTCGCCACTTGGTGTTGCTGGTATTCGTGGAACACAATTCAGGATTTTTAGCGAAAATGAAAAAGTTGAGCTGTCTGTCCTAAACGGTGAAGTATCTTTTTGGGATCAAAACTATGGCCAAAAGGAAATTACAAATTCAGAAAAGCTTGTTCTGCAATCTAATCTTGAACCCACTCTTAAACCACTTAATCAAAAAGAAAAGCAAACTATTCAACGAGGAATAGCATCATTAAAAGAATCAACTGAAACTTATCAATTATCTAATCTTTTAGACAAGCTTGGTGTAAATTTTAGAAATGAAGAAAATATAGAAATAAGTAAAAAGTGCATAGTGCACAATGGTGAGATCGTAAGTAAGGATACTAGAAATATTCGTTATAATCCTTCTCGATATACAAACAATTTCCGCGCTTCCGGAGGGAAAACCGAGTCTTTGCATGCGATTTTTAATGGATTGAATTGGTTAAAAAACAATCAAGATTCTGACGGAGGTTGGGGAAAAGAAGATATAAATTTTTTTGGGGAACATTTCGAAGGTGATTTACTTCATAGGGTTGCAGTCACTAGCATGGCTATAATCACATTTTTAAAAAATTGTGGTTCTCATGATTGCGATAATTTTGGCTCGACTATCGCTAAAGCTATAAACTTTCTAATGTTATACCCTCCTGACAAAAGTATTGAAATAAATGAGAGTGCAAATTTTATGTCACTCGTAAAACCACGAAACCGTATTACTTTTACAAATGCTATTCGTAGTGAGGCTTTAGCTAGAGCTTATAAAAATTTTAAAACTGAAAAGCTTCAAAATTATTCTTCAAAAGCATTTTATTCCATTGTGGAGTCTCAAAAACTAAATGGCGGGTGGTCACCTAGTTTCAGTAATAAAATAGAAACCGATGACAATTTAAATACGACATACTGGTGTATGCGAGCTGTATTAGTAAATCTTACTAGTGGTAATCCTTCAATAAGAGAACCTAATGATATCCTTAAGAAGTCAGTAAAATACATTTCTAATTGTCAGTCTCAAAATGGAAAATTTTTCGTTTCGCCGGATTCAGAGGATGTTGACGATTCAATTACTGGAGGCGCATGTCAAATCCTTCAATATTGTGGAAAAATGAGATGGGAAAAAACCATAAAAGGCATCATATCTATGACAGAAAATGAACCTATTGAGGAAAATTGGAGTAATATAAATATTTTTGATTACATGAATAGAATGGGAGCAATTTCAAAACTCATCCAAGAACCGGAATTTGGTAGACAATTTCGTAGAGATTTGCGTTTTTGGTATGTTAATCCTCAAATTGTTATCGCTTCAAATCAGCTAAAAGATGGTAGTTGGCCAGTCGGTAAATACTTTAAAGAAGACACAAGGCTTTTTCGCTCTATGATGGCAATCCAAGCTCTTCAGATATACAACGGTAGTTGGAAACCGGCTCACTTTTGAACCTCCGCACCCGCCTATCCCGCTCGAACGGATACCGATTATTGGGCATGTTTGATGAGTCGATACTGATCTTGGAGGATATAAAATTAGTTAAATCTTATAAAATTTCACAAAATCTGTAATAGAACGAAAAGTATTATTTTACTATAGTTCACAGTATTATGAATTTTGATATAAAAAGAGATAAGAAGTGGGCCAAAATTGGAATTGTTCTCTCTTTACTATTTATAGTCCGAAAAACATTTACCGTTCCAAAAGCAAACGAAATTCTTGGACGCAGTTGGCTATCTGAACCATGGATCACTTATTTCAAGAACTGGGATCAAGTTCCATTACAATTTCAATGCGAAATAATTTTACTAATTGTGGCGGTTCTTATTATGTGCCCCTTGTTTTTTGTTTTGTTATCTTGGGTAGTAGGCATTTTTATGAAAAAAACACCCCTCTGACAATACGCCAATACGAATCGGTTGTAAGCCCCGTAAAAGGAGTGGAGTTGTGCGCGCGTTCGCGAGGGGAGCTTGGATTTTATATGGCAAAAAGAGTAATTAAATTGTTAGCTTATTCTATTTATTGACTAAGTGGATGGGGAGTGGTTTGGTGGGGGAATGAAATTCTCTCATATTTGGTATATAATGTTATTTTGCTCAAGTTTGGGCGGTAAAGAATACCTAAATCCTTTTGTTTACCCCCAGATGCCCAAATTGGATTTTAACGATACGATTAAGCTTACATCGGAAACAACTCACAGAGACGGATCAAGGAAAAACTTTCAAACGACTTTGACTTGGGAAGATGAAGATTTAGATTTTTTGACATATGGCTTCGGTGGCCACTCAGGTTCATATACTATTGGAAATAATAACGATAATACTTGGATTTTAAATTGGGGCGGCCATCAGATTGAACTTTCTGGGGGAAGAGAAACCTTTTTTGTTTTTTCTAATCGACCTAAAACTAATTACATAAAGGACTCAACAAAATGGAATGAGGTTACCACGACATTTTTTTCATATGATCATAATTCGAGCGTAAATATCAATGTTAAGGTTGAATCTAATTCCACATTGAATTTGGTTGGAACTAAACAAATTATTACGCCTTGGGGGAGTCTTAATGCAATTGAAGTAAGAAGAGTTAGAGACGATTATATACAACTTAAACCAAACAATTTCAGCTACTACAGGTATGCTTTTGTTTCGAGGCAAAATTTGTCAACTAGCCTATATATAAATGGTCTTGGATTCTACTCTAGTACAAATACCTATTCGAATGTAGAGCGTCGAGATAGCAGTAGCATGAGTGATAAGATAAGCTTACTATCAATAGATACTTATTCTGATATTCCTTCTTGGCCTGTACCCGAAGCAACAGAAATTGAATTGAAGTTTATCGAAAACCATAAAATGGCCAGTTCAATACAAAACTTTCAGTCCTCAAATGTGAAATTCTATCCTAAAAGCTATCTCCCTAAAGATGAACTTTCCACAACCACCACAGAGCTAAATGCATGGACTTGGAATGGAGCATTTCCATGGGTCTACAACCACGAAACAGCAAGTTGGTTCTATTACCACTTTGCGGGCAATACTTGTAACGCCTATGACGCTCGTAATGGCAATTGGTTTACTTTTAACGGTACTTCTAATTCTTGGGTCAAATCAAATTAAATGAACCTCCGTACCCACCTCTCCCGCTCGAACGGCTACCGATTGCTAGGCATGTATGATGAGTCGATCCTCATCTTGGAGGATATACCATTTGAAGAGGATCGTTGGCATCCATTAGTTGTGGAAGCCCGCTATAATACCTATCGAGATGCCAAGGAATGGACACTTGCTATGACTATGGCAAAGCTCAAGCATGAGAGTAAACCCAACAGTCTTGAGTGGTTGTTAAACTATGCAGATGCACACCATCAGATGGGTGATACTAAGAAGGCGATTGCATGTTTAAAGTATGCGGAGGATCGGTTCTGCGAGGAAGCAGAGTATCTCTTTCGCTTAGCTAAGTACCATGCAATTCTAGGCAATGTTGAGGAGGCAAAGGATTTGGTTAGGCGAGTCTTTAAACTCAATGGATCATTCAAGGCAGACTTTCTTGATGATCCTGCGTTTGATTCGGTTTGGGAGAGTTTTTAGGAGATAGGTTAACTTAGTATTTTAATTGATTTGATTAATGAGCAATAAAACTATGATTCACTATAAAAGATCAATATACATTTTTTAATGAAACCATTTATCCAAAGGGGCAGAAATCGTAGAGGTCAATGGACTTCCACTACAGAAAATAGAGAAACATATGAGTCTATACCATCTTTAAACAATGTAATTGAGAAGGCGGAACAGATATTTATTAAAATTGATATAGGGGAAAAATCTGTTTTTTTGGGAATTACTGAGTGTCAGGCTTTTGAATTAGTAAACGAACTCGGCTACGCAAATACTGCTCCTGAAGGTAATGTTTTCTCTGATGATGAAGGTAACATTATTGCAAGTTGGGACGAGCACCTCAGTGAACTGACATTCTGTAGTCGTGAATTAGACTAAAATTATGAGAAATTATATTAATGAGGATGTAAGAAATTTAATATCCCCTCACCACTCCGGTCTTGCTCCCTCACCATCATAGTCCTTCGCCAAGCCCTTTGTCTTGAGCATATCGGCAAGCGATTCACCATCGATCCATACCTCGCTTACAATGCGAAAATACTTCCCTCGCTGAGGATTCCTTAGTTCTATCTTACTTGCTCCTTTGAGAGCTTTCTCGGTCACTTGCTGGGCTTGCATAGCTAATGCTTTAACCTCATCTGTTGTTCCTCGCATCTCAGGTGTATCAACCCCTAATAAACGAATAGAAAGATCATCTCCAAACAATGGATGCATGCTTGGTAAATCAATCTTGAAGGTGTCACCATCATACACATCTACTACTTGATCAGGTGAAAGGATGAACAGGTTCTCGTCGCTCGCAACAGGTACAGTTGCTTCTTCCTCCGTATCACCGCCAAGCAGGTAGTAAGTTAATCCGGCAAGTGAAATAACGAGTGCCAAAAAGAACCCAACAATCAGTAGCTTTATCCCCAGTAACTTCTTGGCTGGTTTAGTCTCAACCTTTGCAGGTTGTTCAACTTGTTTTACTACAGGCTTGGGCTGGGCAGGTGCAATTCCTGGCACTTGCGATAACTTGATCCAGTTTGCACCATCATGGCATGCAAGATCGTTACCAGTAAAGTTCCCCGCCTTGAGAAATTGACGGATTTGCTCTAATGGATACGGGCCAAAGTTCTTGCCGTCTTTGTGGATGTGGATCTGCATGGGCTAGTTACCACAATTTGAAATAGATTTAAATAACTCAAAGCTTTTCGCTTAAAATTAAGAATATATGGATTTAGTTACCCTCCCCCATTAGTTATCAAATTTTCAATATCCTCCAAACGATATCTGACAACCCTTGAGTTAATCCAAATCGGTTTGAGTCTTCCAGCTTGCTCCAACCTCTTTATAGAGATTGTCGAACGATACCCTAAGATTAGAGCGGCTTGTTTTCTATCTAGCAATCCACCAGCACAACTGTCTTCTGCACTCATTTATTGTACCTCGCTCTTAATTTTTTCTGCTCTCGCTTCCTGCAGTTGTTTCAAAACCTGCTCTGATAAAAATTCTCCAGAATCTCCAAGTTGAAACCTTCTAGCCTTCCCCTCATTAATCACATGGACAAAATATGATTCAGAAACTCCGAAGAATTCTGCTAACTCTTCAATATCCATAAAACCATTTTTAAAAATTAATTCTATTATATTTGTGCAAGTACCTGATTCTCCAAGATACCTTAAATCATTAATTATTATTTCAGGTTCTACTCCCATTTGCTTAGCTGCAATTTCCTTTTGACGCCATAAATCTTTCATTATTATTTCTGTTTAATTTTAAATCATACCAAACCATCGTGGCAGGTACTGAATAATGACCTTCATTGGCTTCAAGAAACCAATGCACTTCATAATGAATCTATACAGAGGGCGTTTTAGTCCTGCCTCAGATCGGAACGCAAAGGTCGTTTTAAGCCTGCCTTAGATCGACTACTATTAAGTGTAGCAAAACATAACAAGTCATAACAAAATAGGCAATTCTATAAGACTGAAACCCTTAATCTAAGCGGTCTTCTTAATGTTTAACTCTCCACCAAGAAGTGCAGTTGTATCCACTTCTGCCCTAACTCTTGGTTCTGCATAAATATCTGCAGTCATCCGTATGTCTGAATGTCTTGCAAAAGCACTTGCAATATGGATGCCCTGATTCTTCGCAATTATGCTAATTGCCTCCTTTCTTAGAGTATGAAGAGGTTGCCGAGCCACAACGCCCTTCCCTCTCAGCCACTTAATTAATTTTGTGTAATGACTAGAACACCGATAATCAGAAACTTCTTTTGGCAAGCTATCAGTTCTTGCTGAAGTAATTACATATTCACTAGTACTCTTTTTTTTGAACATCTTCAGTAATTCAGAAGTATCCTTATCAATTGATATAACTGCTTCTGAATCTGAAGTTTTTAGAGCATAGTAAATTGATGAACGCACTGATATTTCCCCTTTGGCAAAATCAATGTTATTCCACTTAATCCAATCTATCTCTTTTCTTCGCAATCCTGCAGTTATCGCAAGAAGGAATATCTTATACTGCTCTGGGTAATCTTTCTCTAATTCATTTCTTGCGGAAGCAAAAATAAGTTCAGCATTCATGCCGTCTCTAGTAGCATCATACTGTTGCTTATGAACAGTCTCTAACTCAACTCCTTCAAAAGGATTACATGGTACTGAAAGCCTTCCCTGTAATCGCTTTATTCCGGTCTTGGTAGAAACACTATTACTACCCATAAAATCAGATGCTACGAATACTAGTGCCTTTGGGGCGAATAGACTTTTAGAGTTCCTGATAATGGAGTTAACGGTTACCTTTTTTGAGCGTAACTCTTCTTCATTTTTTGCTGATCCAACAAATTTTCTTTTCCATGAATTTATGTCGTAAGATGTAATTTTAGATAACTTAACGGATTCAACTTTTTCACGATATATTCTGCTACCCGCACCTGAATGGTACTTAGACTTATCAGAATTTATTTTGCAAATCTCAGCAACCAACCTTCTAAACTTACCAGCATAACTGATTAGCGAAGTCTTGCTTACTTCGTTTTGACTTTCAAATTCTCTAATAAATTCTCCAACAGTTGGACTGATAATTTTTTCAGTCTGGGATTTGTAAATCTCGCATGTTTTGTCCATTCCTTCATTTAAAAGACTTTGGTAAATCTTAACTGCTTTTTTGGAAGCTAAATCTTTATTTGAGATATTGAGATTAAATGTTTCTCTTTTACCATCAAACTGGATCTTCACTGAATAGTCTGCCTGTGAGTGTGAAACTCCATCGCGAGTGTATGAATTTTTAAATAATCGTGATTTCCAATACCTGAAATCGCTTTTACCGAACCTAACTGACTTGGACACTTTTAACTTTTGCTTGGACACTTCTTGGACACTTTAATGTATTGAACTGAATGAAACTGAATCGTACTAAACTAATAATACTCCTTCATATAATACCCTTAAAGTCTTAATATCAAGACATTTCTAAACTTTTCCAAACAATTCGATACACACTTACATAAGGACTGAAAATCCTTGTGTCCCCAGTTCGATTCTGGGTTTCGCCACCACCCATGGTAAAGCAAGCCAACGACTTATATAAATATCCCCAAATAAGTCTGCTGTCTCAACAATATGCTTGGACACTTCTTGGACACTTTTAAAGTACATGCATTCTTATGATGCCCTACCCTAGCTATCTAGTTTTAAACTAATGAAAGAGCTATTTCTTCAAGGGGGGGGCGGGAGTAAAACGAAAAATAATCCTCTTTTCCTTATTATCTTCACCCCACGCATAACTTTTTTCGCAATAAGCATGAATGTGTTACCTGATCTGCAAAGTGCCCAAAGGTGGGCGTTGTGGGGTTTTGTGATAGGAGGGCGTGGAAGTATTATATCGGTTTTCTCAAGTTTCTGGGGAATGAGAAAAGAACTGTCGATGGAGTCACAGCTGGGACTTGCAAGAAGTTTTGGGATGATTAATTTTTAAAAAGGCTGAGC
>Ga0208134_1001003_pt1 | contig 17269 bp, 30 predicted proteins | sample VirMetDEL_Mar_31_FD_184515 | JGI IMG/M metagenome (GOLD analysis project Ga0208134, IMG submission 184515) | Aqueous microbial communities from the Delaware River and Bay under freshwater to marine salinity gradient to study organic matter... | ecosystem: Environmental > Aquatic > Marine >... | reverse complement strand
CTGTTGTAGTTACAAAGACTGTATTCGAGATAGAGATAGATTACAACGGAGATATAACAAGAAGCGACAAGAGATACAACGCAAAGAAAACCCAACAGAAGATTTGGGAATTGTATAACCACTTTTACAAAAATAGAAAGTAGTATGGATGACAAGATAGTACAGACAGTTATAGATGCTTATAAGGAGCGTTCTAAGGTAGGAATAGAAAAATACGGACAGACAATGGAGAGAGAAGATTTAAGTGCCTTAGATTGGCTACAACATCTCCAAGAAGAATTAATGGATGCAACTTTGTATGTTGAGTCTTTGAAAAGAAAATATAGATTACTAACAACAGGAACAATGAAAAACATAGAACTATGAGCAAAAGAGAAAAGGTAAATACTATTATATCAGAAATAAGAGAATTTATGTTTGAGTTTAGACCACAAAATAAGTCTGACAAGGAATCTATGTTGAGCTATTTTTCCTCTATGCTTTGTGCGTTAGATACAGACATTGCTATTGAAGTTATGAGGGAACTTGGAGATGAAGGAAAACACCAAGCCTTAGCTATTAAAATAAATTACGGATATTAAAACATAGAACTATGAGCTTAGAAGCAAAGAAGTTTTTAGATAATAAACAAGAGCAGCACTTCAAACAATTTGGTGTTTACGCAGATGTAAATAGTAAGTTAGCTGAATGGATGCAAGAGTATAAAGACAAACAAATATAATTATGAAGAAAAGAGAATATTGTGCAATAACAGGAATAAAGTTAACAGAGGAAGATACATACTCAGAGAAGAGTTGTTCGTATGCAAACTTTGTAGAAGGATTTAGAGCAAGGCATAAGATACCTGTTGCCGATTTAAGATTATTTGTAGCAACATTAAAACGTAAATTATGAATTGTGATATTTTAGCAGCAGTACTAATAGTAGTGTTTGGAGTAGTGGTAACAGTAAAGTTTATTTTAATCTCATTAGAAAACGAAGAATAGTTATGGCAAAAACAGATTGGTATTTAAGTGCAGGATTGTTTAACGGAATCCTATTTGGAACAAGAACGTATGAGTATTTTGGAACGAGAGAGGAAGATGATGGTAGGTATTACATTGTTGATTACGTATTGTATTTTGGATTCGCTCAGTTGATTTTAACAACGTCAAAGATTATTGATGATGGAGAATAACGATGAGAACAAACCGCAAAAGGTTGATGGTCGCAAGAACAATGGTGGTCATTCAACTAAAGGTAGGGCAGGTAGACCTCCTAAAGTAACTGAGAAGAAGCTACGGAACTTTGCAGTTAGTGCCATAAAAAAAGCCTATGGTAGCGAGGAGAAGATGTGGCTTGAGGTAGCGAAACAAGCTAAGGAAAGCTTCCCCCATATGAAGATGCTATTAGAGTTTACGTATGGCAAACCTAAAGAACAGAAGGAAGTCAATGTTAAGACTGATATAAACATTCCTATTGTAAATTTCCTTGAAGAACGAACAATAGATATAACCCCTGAAGAAGATACAGATGAGCCAAGTACAACTGAACCCGAAGTATAAATCATTATATAATAGCGATGCAAGATACCACGTTGTAACTGGAGGGCGTGGTTCTGGTAAGTCGTTTGGGATAAACGTATTCCTACTCCACCTAACCTATGAGAAAGGGCATAAGATTCTCTTTACTCGTTACACTATGACCTCAGCTTCGATGTCTATTATTCCTGAGTTCTTGGAGAAGATAGATTTAATGGGTGTTGCAGAACACTTCGAGGTCACTAAGGCAGAAATCACAAACAAGCTCACAGGCAGTTCAATTATCTTTAGTGGGGTAAAGACATCAAGTGGCGACCAAACGGCAAAGCTGAAGTCTATTAATGCTGTTACAACGTTTGTTGTTGATGAAGCAGAAGAACTTACTGACGAAGAAGTATTCGATAAGATTGACTTTTCTGTTAGAGCAAAGGTTGTTAAGAATAGATGTATCGTAATCTTAAACCCTACCACAAAAGAGCATTGGATATACCAAAGGTTCTTTCAGAATAGAGGTGTGCCTGATGGACACAACGGAGATAAGGAGAACGTTAACTACATCCATACAACATACCTTGACAACATTGATAACCTATCAGAATCGTTTGTGTTAGGCTTAGAGGACATGAAGAAACATAGACCAGAGAAGTTTCGCCACCAGATAATGGGAGGCTGGCTGGACAGAGCAGAAGGTGTTGTGTTTACTGATTGGTCGATAGGAGATTTCCCTAAAGATATGGATACTATCTTTGGACAAGATTTCGGATTTTCGGTAGACCCATCTGTATTGGTCGAGGTTGCAGTAGATAAGAAACTTAAAAAGATATGGGTAAAGCTCCACTTCTACAAGGCTGGCATGGCTACATCTCAGCTCTATGAATCTAATAGGCGATATGCTGGTAAGAATTTAATAGTCTGTGACAACTCAGAGCCAAGGCTACTGTCTGAATTCAAGATGAAAGGACTTAACGTCACCCCTACAATCAAGAAGAAAGGTAGTATCTTGACAGGTATTGCGATGATGCAAGACTATCACATTGTTGTAGACGGCAATTCAATAGACCTGATTAAAGAATTCAATAACTACTCTTGGAAGATGAAAGGTTCTGTACCTCGTGATGATTGGAATCATGGTGTAGATGCGTTGCGTTATGCTTGTGAGTATCTTTTGATAAGGTCAGTACCCAAAGGAATGTACATCGTTAATTAGATTCGGTAATTCAATAGGCTAATATTAAGAATTCAATAGGTTAATTCAATAGGTTAATTTAATACCCTTCGGTAATTCAATAGGGCAATTTAATACCCCTTCGATATATTCGTTGGGGTTTTTTGTGTTGGTCACTTAGTTGTTAACATTTGTTTAGATATGATAATAAAATAAAAAAAGTTTTGGTGGTTTAAAAAATAGTTGTACATTTGCTTCAAGTTTAACCGTTAATACAAATATCATGACAAACAAAAGAGAACAAATCATTAAAGCAATTAGTACTGGTAAATTCTTTACTATTAAATTTATCAAGAAGAACGGAATCTTAAGAGAACTCAACGGAAGGCTCGGAGTAAAAAAGCATCTCAAAGGTGGGTCGCTTGGATATGACCCAAAGACTTTTAACTATATTATTGTTTTTGATGTAGTGAATGAAGGCTACCGAACTGTGAACGTAGATACAGTTGTGGAATTAACTTGCAATAAAAATAAGATAGAATTTGCCAATTAAAAAAAAAGGTGTATATTACACCAAGTTTAACAAATAAAACAAATATCATGAAGACATTTAAAGACTTAGAATTTAAAGCACACATAACCGTAGAGGGTGGAGTCCATGCAAAAATTCATTTTGACAACGGAAGCTGGATTTCAGTAATAGGAGGCGGAGATGGTCAGTTCTTAAAAGGCAACGGAACAACTTCTTTTGAGATAATGAGCAACGTAACACAAAACACTGAGCTTGGAATTGAGGGCTGGCTTACCCCTTCAGAGGTTACTGAGAGAATGAGATGGTTGCAATTAAAAACAAACTAAACCTAGTTTAACAAGTAAAACAAACGACATGACTTATTTAAAAGAGATTACATTTAACGATTACGCAACAATTTTCAACAACACAGCTAAGAACGTGGAGAGAGTTAAGCTCCATTCATCACAGCCACCAAAGGGAGATGACATAAGGTTTTTCAGAAGCGATGAAGGAATATCTTATTTATGTGGAGATGGATACATGGGAGGGCTTCTAAGGTTTAATTTTAGAGGGGAAGAGAATTTGTCTAAGTTGCACCAAGAGCAAAGATGTTTTAAGGGAGGTCACTTCTTAGATTGTTACGATGGCAAGCTTGTGGAGTTGTACAAGAGGCAAGGGTTCAAAATAGTTGCAAGGGTGCCTTTCAATTCAGACTATGCACCAAAGGGATGGGAAGAGGACAAAGACCTTAAAAGAAAGCCAGATGTGGTTTTCCTAAGCAAGAGAGAGAATGTACAAATTAACTACTTAAAAAATTACGATGATGCATACAACTACGCAAGGGGATAAATTCCTAGTTAGAATATACCACTCGAATAAGGACAAGCAGAACATCTGGTTTGATTCATTAGAAGAGTCACTTGAAGCATTGGGAGCAACTGAGTCCGATATTATTTCTACCAGCGAATGGCTGGGGTTTATTGACTATTCAATACAAGGCACAAAAAATTATATCAGAAAAGTAAAAAAAGTTTTGGTAGATTAAAAAAATAGTTTATCTTTGACATAAGTTCAACAAGTAAAACAAACATCATGAAACTTACAAAAGAATTATTACAAGAAAACGATTTGGAATTTACAAATGGCAGAGAAGACTTAATTGAAGTGTCTTTTTTAGCGAATACTTTTGCCATTATACTAAATGGTAGATGTGTAAAAGCTACCAAGACAATAGCACCAATACAAAACAAGTTGAATTTTTTATTATCACTATAAAACAAACATCATGACAAGAGCAGAAGAAGTAAAAAAGGCAAAAGATTTATTGAGAAGCGTAGGATACCACATATCGTGGTGGACTGTTGGCGATGTTACAGATAACTACGATGTTAGCTTTCAAGAGGCTCAGCATTGCTTAGAGGCAGTATTACACGGAGAACTAATTACCGATATGGTAAAGGAAGAGATTCACGAATTTGCATACGAAAACGATTATAAAGAAAACAACTAAAAAACAAATAACATGGAATACACAGAAGAGCAGACAGAGGCAATGTACCTTGATTACTTCAATAACTATTTGACAGTAGATTTATTTGCAGAGCATCATCAAATAACAAAAGAAGAGGCAGATTGTCTATTGGCAAGTGGCAGAACACTCAATCATAAAAAATACAAATAATATGGCTGACAACAAATGTAATATGTGTGGGCATAACAATCCCAAAGATAATTTTAGATGCGAAGCAGAAGAATGTGGAGCGCCTTTAGATTTAAAAATAACTATAAACGACTGGGGACTACCAGAAATAAATTAAGATAATATGTCATACAATAAAAAATGGGCAGACCTAAAAGAGCTGACCCCAGAACAAACACAAAGAGGTAACTTCCCAAGAGATTTTTGGAACTACAATGCCAATCCAATTGCTGGGTTTTCTACTGGAGAAGACAGAAGCGACAGAGATGCACTAAGAAAATATACAGACCGTAAATATCACATGCAGTCTGGACTGAGTGATGTAAAGCTCAACGGAAGTAGATGCAGTAAGTCTTAATTTAATAGGCTAATATACAGAATTCAATAGGCTAATATACAGAATTCAATAGGGCAATTTAAGAATTCAATAGGGCATTATTTAGAATCATTCTAAACATTAACAAATGTTAACGATATGGTTTTGGGTAGTGCCTTATTTAGATTGAATATAAATAGCAGAAAATGTAAATTTTTTTTTGAGTATCCAAAAAATAGTGTATCTTTGTCAAACAAACTAAAACATACAACACAATGAAAAAATTAACAGCAAACCAATTGAGAACATTTAGCAGGAATTTAGACTACTTTTTTAATAATGCAACCGACGAAGAGATTGCACAAGGCAAGCGCTGGTACAAAACAGCCAATGAAATTTGTGAAGATATTAGTAACATTTATAGAGTCCCGACGACAAGAGTAGCTGGCGTAATTTCAGCACTCAGTCCCAGAAACAAATGGGAAAAAAATATCAAAGATGCCTATGCAGTTTTTGCAGCAATTAACGAAGGTTTGCAGCCTGAGGAAATTAAGGTATCGACTTTCCACACAAACAAGTTCAAAGCGTTTGAGATTGCAAAAGGAAACAAAACAATCACATGGGATTCACAAAAAACATTTAGCTTTGTCCGAAATGTTGGTGAGCTGGATGAGAATTTTGTAACGGTTGACGTCTGGCACCTTAGAGCGTGTTTTAAGAAGCTTATACCGTCGCAAGCCATTGGTAGAATAGCATACGACCAGATTACAGATTTAACCATTAAAAAAGCCCTTAAATTAGGTTTGAAACCGTACGAGTATCAAGCTATTGTTTGGGTCTCATGTAGAAACAACTTAACGCGCTAACAAATGAACAAAGAAAACCATACACCAGAAAGCCAAGCCATAAGCAATGTAATTATTTTTATAGTGGTAGCTACATTACTATTCCTTAAGCTCAAATACGACCCGAACACATCGTACTAAATTAATCTAAAAAATAAAATCATGTATTTAAACATATCAACACCAATTGAAAGAAAAGTAAAAATAATTGATAGTAATAACAATCAAAAAATAATAGTTACAAAATTATCTAACAGTGACATAAAACACTATTTTAATGCTATTGAAATAATTGATATAAATTAAAATACCGTTTGTCTAAATTAAAAATAACTAATTTTTAGCCCTCTTTATTGAGGGTTTTTTTATGGGTTAAAGTTTTTAACTTTGTTGATAGTTAGGCTGTTAAATTTAATTATAGGCTCAAAAGCTGGCTTCGTTTTTTCCTTCGTTGATTCAATAGGACAAAAATTTAATAGGTCAAGTCAATTTAATAGGTCAAGCGATTCAATAGGGGAAAATCCTTATTTGGAATCATTCTAAATAGTCAAACCAAAGCACCAGTACAAAGATACAACTTTTTTTTTGAGTATGCAAATTTTTCTGTTATTTATAATCATTCTAAATTAGAGTTTTTTTTGGTATATTCAATTATTTTTTGTATATCGCAGCAATTTTGCTCTCAGTCATTTAGAGACGTTTTAAGCGACTTTTGGCCCTCTAGTATATCAGTATATCAAAAAACCGAGAAAGTCCCGTAAACGGATTTTCGTTATATTTTCGTAACTTTTTCTTGTTTATATCAATTCTTTTTTGTAGGGCTTCCAGATTGTTTAAATTTAAACAAATATCGCAAATATGTTAAATTTATATTTTTCCTTGCGTACATCGAAAACATGCCATATCTTTGTTGAAGACAAACGGCAATAATGCCAAAACAACAAATTAACAAATGTTAACATTATGGAATCAACACAAGTAAAAAAATTAGCAATTGAGTATCTAAATGAGCTAGGAACCTCAACCGATTATTTTTATGCTATTAATATTAGAAACTTTGAAGGCCACGGTTTGACCTTGCAAGGGGAGGTATCAAAAAAGGCCTTGAAATATTTAAGCGGTTTGTGTGAATTATCAGTCAACGAAGAGAACGGCTATATTGAGGGTGAATTTGACTACAAAGGAATAACAATAGCAATTGTATTAACATCATAAGGTATGGCAGCAAGCAAAAACATAGTTATAAACGTTGGGCTTAATAACAGCCCAGCGGACCACTACGAAACCTTAAGGCTATTGGATAAATATGTTTATTCTGGTAGCTACTGGATTTCCAGCCAGCGCATGGGGATATACGACGACCAGCCAGAGCCCACAACAGTCACACAAGGTGAGACAAAATACACCCAGTTACAAATCCATGAAGCACTAAAGTATCTTTGCAAGGTATTAACACAAGACTGCATTGCATACAAGTACAAAGGAATCGGATACATCGCACAGCCAGACGGCTCTACTGAAATCACATTTGATGAGAATTATTTTTTAACCGTATAAATTTACAACACCATGAGAAAATTAGACAAACAGACAGCCAGCTATATTGAACTTGCATTAAAATTCTACACACAGGAACACAAGAACCACATTAAAGAAATCAAAGCCAATGGAAAAAACCCGATTTGGACAACTGAATTTTTCGACTACAAACTAACGGACTCGCTTCGGGAATTGGATAGGGTCACCAGAAAAAAATAAATTTAAGCACTCTGCCGTATGGTATGGGTGTGCAGGAAATACATCCCCACTCTCTACACAACTTACTTTCCAACTGACAAGTATCCATATCCTAAAACAAAGCCTCTAACAGCTTTTCTCCTCACAAGTGGTGTCAATATACCTAAAACGGCTTAAAACGTCTTAAAACCACCTTAAAACGCTTCTACGAGCAAATCTCGCCATCAACCTCAGCCTAAATATTATATCAGGCACAAACAAGATACTTTCCAACTGACACAGCCAATAGTATTATGATACTCTATGTATCATGATATATACTTACCATGATACTGTATATTATTTTAGTATATCATGTAGAATACTTATCATGATATATAACCATGCGTATCATGATATATAACACTACGTATCATGATATGTAATACATCATGATATATTATATTATAGTAAGTGACAAAAAGACAGTTGGAGATATACGAGGTACACTTCATACTTTTTCTATTACTTGAGTAGAAATATTATTATGATGGCAGAAACCAAGAGCTTAGAGATAAATGTACCTGACACATTAAACTCAATCAAGTTAAGTCAGTACCAAAAGTACTTAAAAATACTCGATGCTAACAAAGATGTAGAGGAAGATAATCATTTCTTAAATAGAAAGTTTATTGAGGTATTTTGTGATATGAGTCTGAAAGAGGTAGACTTCATTGAACTTAAAGTATTCTCTGAGATTACAAATATCCTTGAGGTAACGTTCCAAGAGACAACCCCTTTAATTAGGCACTTCTCAATGAATGGTGTGAGCTTTGGTTTTATACCGAACTTGGATAAAATATCATTAGGCGAGTACATAGACATCGAACAGAACATTACGTCACACGACAACCTACATAAAGCTATGGCTGTCTTGTTTAGACCAGTTAAAAAACAGAGTGGCGACAAGTATCAGATAGTCGAATACGAAGGACTCGATGAGTATGCAGAGATAATGAAAAGTATGCCTTTAGGTGTTGCGTTAGGTGCAAGGGTTTTTTTTTGGCAACTCGGAAAAGACTTACTGAATCATATCCTGAAATCTTTGGAACAGGAGAAGGAGGGGATGACTACTCAGCAGGTGCAAACTTTGGAAGCAAATGGGGTTGGTATCAGTCAATTCACAAGCTTGCTGGAGGAGATGTCTTTAAACTCGAAGAAGTTACCAGACTGTCCTTTCATAAATGTATGACGTTTTTAGCATACGAGAAAGAGAAAATAGAATTAGAAAACAATATGATTAAAAACAGTTTTAAGAGATGAAAAGTTTTTACGATGTAACAGAAGCTATAAAGGTTTACTTAGAAGGAAACAACTCAATCAATACCGTTACCTTTGGCAACATACTTGACGTAGACCTCAGCAAGCAAACAATATTTCCACTCGCCCACATGACAGTTCGTAATGCAGTATTTGCAGAACACACAATCACATTCAACGTGACTGTAATGGCTTTAGATGTGGTAGAGGAAACCAAAGAGAACGATAAGGAGCAAGTAGAGCCTTTCTACGGCAATAATAACAAGCAAGACGTACTCAACACTCAGTTGGCAGTAATAAACGGCTTACAGTCCTCCCTAAGACGTGGTGGGCTATTTCAGCAAGACTTTATTACAGACAGCACAATAACGGCTGATGTAGTCGAGGAAAAGTTTGAGAACCTTTTGTCAGGATGGCAAATGGATATTTCTATCGAGGTGCCTAATACAACAATGATGGACATTAACGCTAACGGAAACGGCTGTTTATAATATATGGCATCAGATATAAGAAATAGAAACACAAGAGCCTACCTTTCTAATTATATGGAAATGCTTCAGTCTAATATCGAAAGAGAGATACTCAGACCAAGAACCAGAAATTATATATCAGGGAGTATAACATCTCCAATAGAAACAACTGGTAACTTAAGGAATAGCATTTACGTATATGAATCAGACGACTCAGACAGTATTCGGTTTGAGCTTTACATGGATGAGTATGGAGAGCAGTTAAATAGTGGTTCGTTTTCAGGAGAGGTCGATGTAAATGATATAATAGATTGGGCAAGAGCTAAGAAAATATCCCCTAAGAATGCAAAGGGTAGATTCATGAAAGTTAAGAAGTTCGCTCATGCCGTTACTAAAACCATAAACCAACAAGGTCTTCAGCCAGTTCCTTTTATTGAAGAAGCCCTCGAAAGAAGTAAGATAGACGCAAGAACAGGTAGATTTATAACAAACGCATTTAAGGCAGATTTAGAAGAACAGATAGAAGATATGCTTTATGATGCAGGGTACAAACAATCAAGTGCAACGGCAGAGTTTTATTTGCCAAAACAATAAGATAAAATGAGTAAAATAAACGTAAGAAGTCCGTATTTCATAAATATAACAGCAGGCGGTCTTGTAAGTGCAACTTTAAAACTTCGTATATATGAGGGAGAGTCAAGTACAAGTATTTCGGGATTCCAATACGAACTCACATCTACCGCAATAAATAACTCTGTTACTTTTGAAGTATCGGAACTTGTAAGAGATTACATCGAAAACACATTTGATGGAGATTATACAAATTCAGCTAAGTGGCTTAGGTATGAATATTCTTATGTATTAGGTACAGGTGGGGGTGGCGGAAATGGCGATGCTGCCATATTTGATGGTTATGGGTATTTTGAGGATGGTTCAAACCCACAGAACACTCAAACGGTTCTACAATCAAACAAAACAATCTACAAGTATAGCGATGAGCCTTTGAGGTTACCTGTACATATTACTACAAGTACAGAGTTTACATTCTTACAAGATGGCTCAACCATCTATAACACTACCTTGGAAAGTTCAACCAATAGCAATAACTTAATAAGATACGTAAGTTCTGAAACCACAGGAGTACATTCGTGGCAAGATAGAGTTGAGGATGATAACGGAACTATTGAATCTTTAGATTGTGTAAAGGACTTTTTAGGAGATGTTGATTTATATGGGGTAGATACTATCTATGTAAATGACGGAAGTACTGTTGAGGTTTATAAAGTAGAGAATATTGAAGAGTGTAAATACAATCCGTATAAAGTTACGTTTGTAAACAAATTCGGAGCATTACAAGACTTATGGTTCTTCAAAAGGTCGAATCTATCACTTAAAACAAAAGAAGAATCGTACAAAGCAAATATCGTTAATAATGGCACTTACTCTATAAACTCAAGGCAAAAAACAGTATTCAATAAGACTGGGATAGAGAGATTACAACTAAACACAGGTTTTTATCCTGAATCATACAATGAGACTTTCAGGCAACTAACTTTATCTGAGGAAGTATGGATAAATTATGATGGCGACACTTTGCCGATAACAGTAATGTCAAGTAGCTTAAACTACAAGACAAGGGTAAATGATAAGTTAATCAACTACACTATTGATGTGGAGTTTGCCAATAACAAAATAAACAACGTTCGATAGATGCAGCAGGTACAACTTTTTATAGAAAACCAAAGAATAGAGCTTTTTAAGGATGAGGTAATATCTTTAACACAAACTATTCAAAATGTAAAGGATATTGCTAAGGTTTTTACAGACTTTACCAAGACATTTTCTGTTCCTGCTACAAAAGAAACAAACAAGCTATTTAAACACTATTACAATTTTGACATCGTTGGAGGGTTTGATGCAAGAACAAAGAGAAGCGGAAGTATAAAACTTAACGGAGCAACCTTTAAAAAAGGAAAAATAAAACTTGAAGGAGTTGATTTAAAAGACAATAAGGCACATACATATAGAATCACATTCTTTGGAGATTTAGTGCTGTTAAAAGACCTAATTGGCGAAGATAAATTGGATTCATTATCTTTTTTAGATGAGTTTACACTTGACTATTCTGCGACAGAAGTAAAAGCAAGGTTAGGAAGTGCCTCGGATGTTACTGTTGGTTCTGAAACATTTAGTAATGTAATTTTAGCACCTTTGATTTCTTGCTCTCAAAGACTTTATTACGATAGCCACGCACATAACTTAGATGACGGAAACGTACACTATGAAAGCGGAACAGGACATAGACACGGAGTTCGATTTGACGATTTAAAGTATGCTATTAAAGTATATGCTATTATAAGAGCAATAGAAGAAAAATACGATATTGAGTTTACTAAAAACGGTTCGGGCGATTTTATCACAAACGTAGATAGCACGACATCACTTTGGGGTTCTCTGTATCTTTGGCTACACAGGAAAAGTGGAAAATACACTACATCTGTTTCGGGTACAGGGTCAAACAATACGATTTTTGTTAATAATATTGAAGTAAAAACAATCGCTCAATATGGAACGCTCAAAGTAGAATCAAAGGGAGATAGTATAAATGTAACAGGATTCAATTTTGCAAGCCAAGGAGTATCGGCAATTTTACATATTGAGCCTGCTGCGGCAGATTCATCAAAAGTTTACACATTAAAACATTATAGAAACGGAACACTTGCAGCGACTAAATCAAACTTGGTTGGAAATCAGTCAGGACAAGATGCTATTAACGACCTTGACATCAGAGGTTCAAATGTAGTCAATACTTTTGAAATTATATCAGACGAACCTATGACTTTTACACGATTTGAAGTTTTTATTATTATTGTAGCTAATGGGTCTATTGCAGATACAGGTAATGCAAATATTACTTCTGATTTTAGCTTGAATGAATTTGAATTTTACCCAACGCAACAGATTCCCGAAATGAAAGTTATTGACTTCATTACAGGATTGTTCAAGACTTTTAATTTGACTACATACGTGCAAGATGATGGTAAGATTAAACTGCAAACCCTTGACAGTTTTTACGCTAATCAATCAACAGATTCTCCTTATGATATTACAGAATTTGTAGATGTTAATAGTTCAAAAGTAAACGTAGCACTTCCATTTAGCAAAGTTAAGTTTGTATTTAAAGAAAGCAAAAGTTTATTGGCAGCTAAGTTTAACCAATTAAACAATGCTCAATACGGACAACTTGAATACAACGCAGATAGTGGTGTTAATTTTGTAGGCAAGGAATACAAGGTAGAAGCACCTTGGGAAAAGATGTTATATGAAAGATTAACAGACCAATCAACACAGAGCAGTTCAATCGCTGATGTTAACATAAAAATTCAGTACGGATTAATGAAAACCGAAAACAATGAGAACTATTTAGGAAAACCCTTGCTATTTTTTGCTGATGTTCATAGCACAGGCTCAACCGCACCAATTTCTTTTGTTGAAAATAGTTCAACTCACAATCCCGTGTATCAGTATTTTGCGCCATCTCACACGATTGAACTCGGGGATGTTTCCTATCAATCTCTATTATTTAACGCAGAAATAGACCCATACACCAAAAACGTTATAACAGAAACCTTATTTAAAAATTACTATCAAAGTTATATTGAAGACGTTTTTAACGAAAAGAGAAGGCTGACAAAGGTAAAAGCATTTTTACCTCTTAGAATACTCTTAAAATACACCTTAGCAGATACATTCATCATTGCAGGAAATACATATAGAATCAATTCGATTAAAACAAATCTACAAACAGGAGAGAGTGATATGGAACTACTAAACGAAGTATAATGATAAAAGATATAATAGAATTACTAAACTCAGATGACTTTTATGGTGGAACGGAAACCATAGAAATCGCAAAAGGAAAATACGAATTAAAGGATAGTATAAAGGAAGCATTCAAACAAGGTAAAAGATTAGGACATGGCAAATACTAAAGTAGTAATAGATTTAGAAGTAACTGACAAAGGCTTAGTCGCTACATTTAACAAGACGACTAAAGCATTAGTAACTCTAAACGCTGCCCAAAAAGAAAAACTCAATCTACAAAAGAAACTGAGAACTGCTGGTACAAAGTACTTAGCATCTCAAGAAGAAGAAAGTAGACAGATTGTAAGAATAAACAAAGAAACAGCAGAGAACAACAGGATTGCAGGTATATCTGTCAAGAGAAAGCTCGATAACAGAAAAGCAATGGAGCAAGCTGCTTACTGGGCATCTAAAGAAGGTATCGAGTACAAAAAGAACGTACTTCTTATGAGGGAGGCTGCTAAACAAGCCGAACTTACTGCTATTAGACAAATACAATCCTCCAAGAAGACTATAAGTGAAGGAGTTGCTAACTCTGCTATGGGGTTAGACGAAATGAAAACTACGGCAGGTCTATCTGGAGCTATTGTTACGGAGATGGGTCGTACTATTTCTGATGCACCATACGGTCTTAAAGGTATGGGGAATAACATCTCTCAGTTGAGTTCTTTGTTCGGTATGTTTGCCGTAAACGTAAAGAAGAGTGGTAGAACAATGAAGCAAGGGTTTAAGCAGCTTGGAGCTTCTCTTATGGGGCCTATTGGTATTGTAACAGCTTTACAGTTAATTGTAGCCTTAATTCAATCAGGTGCTTTTGATTTTTTAGCTGACTGGTTTACTGATATAAAGAACAAAGTAAAGGAGGTTAATGTTGAAGTTGCAACTCAAGCAGAAGAATTAAGAGGGTATGTTTCTGTTTTAAACGATTCAAATGCTTCTGAGGCAGCAAGAATAAATGCCTCTAAGGAATTGGTAGGAGTTATTGGAGGTGTTACTGATGCGACTGAGGTCGAGAAAATGACTAACGAAGAATTGACTAAATCAGTAGAAGATTATATTGCTCAACAATTCATAAGAGCTGAATTAGATGCTGAACTTGATGCAAGTAAAGAAATTTATGCAGAAAGAGAAAGAGTTAGAAGGGTTAAAGCAAAGATTGCGGCTGCTGAAACTAAGGAAGAGCAGTTAGCAATATATAAAGCTAACTCAGACATAATGGATGTTTATTTTGATATAAGCAAAGAAGCTATGGAAGGCTCAGGGAGAAACCTATTACAGAGATTATTTGGTTCAGATGAAAATCTTGATTATGTAGGGCTGTTTGAAGCTCAGTCAAAAGGAGCTGTTGATGAATATGATGCAGCAGTACAAAGAGTAGCTGCGATAGAACTCAAGTTAAAAGCTCTTAGGGATAAGAATGGTGGTGGTGGTGGCGACCCAAAAGTGTTTAAAGCAAAACAATTAGAGTTAGCTAAGTTAAGAGAGAAGTTTAGACAAGAGGCTGAGAGTGCTGAAGAAGTAACAAGAGAACAAGCTATCCAGAAAGAATCGGATTTTGCAAAAGCAGAACTTGAAATTAGAAGGCAATCATTCGTAGACAAAGAGAAGGCGAGATTAAAAGCATTTCAGAAAGGTAAAGACCTTAGTCAAGAACAGATAGATACAATAGAGAGTCAAGCTAAAGCAGAAACTGAACTTGTAATTGCTCAGATAGATATAAGAACACAGGCTCAATTAGCTGCTCTAAAAATAATAACTGATGCTGAAGCAGCAGAAATTAAAAAGAGATTTGACCAACAATTAGACATAAACAGCGAGCAAAACGATGCTTACAATGCTCAAAGACAGGCACAGTTCTTTAACGGAGCAGTTACTGAGCAAATAATGCAAGCAGAGGTAGATACTGTAAACTACGAAAACAAAAAAGCTCAACTTGACAGAGCTTTGCTTGATACCGAAGAAAATACAGCAGAAAGGTCAAGAATACAGGGTCAGATGGTGTTGTTGGATAAGCAAAGAGGCGACCAAGTATTAGATAATGACCAAAAGGTTCAAAACGCAAAACTAAAGTTAGCTAATAGAGGAGCAGCAGTACTTGCAGATATACTTGGAAAAGAAACGAAAGCAGGTAAAGCAGTAGCAGCTACCATGGCTACTATAAACACTTACCAAGCTGTATCTAACGCTCTTAAAACAGGTGTAGCTCCATTTAAGTATATAGATGCAGGTATTACAGCAGCACAAGGATTTATGCAGGTTAAAAACATCTTGAAAACAAAAAGTCCTAAGACATCAGGAGATACAGGTGGAGCAGCCGCAGCAGCAACAGTTCAGCCACCTTCTTTCAATATAGTAGGAGGAAGTGGCGTTAATCAGTTAGCAGATGTTATTGCAGGACAAGAAGACAAACCTTTAAGGACATACGTAGTAGCTTCAGATGTATCTACCGCACAAGAATTAGATAGAAATATAATAGAATCAGCAAGTTTATAATTTAAAATAAAATAATATGAGAGTAATTGAATTAATCATTGATGAAGAGCAGGAGTTCTCAGGTATAGAGGCTATCTCGATAGTAGACAAACCTGCGATACAAGAAGATTTCATAGCATTGTCCAAACAAGACAAGGTACAACTTGCTGATGTAGATACAGACAAGAGAATCCTTATGGGTGCTGCTTTGATTCCTAATAAGAATATCTATCGTCAAGATAGCGAGGAGGAAGAAGGATATTATATCTACTTCTCAGAGGCGACAGTCAAAAAGGCTTCTGAATTATTCTTAATCGAAGGAAACCAAAACAAATCTACCTTAGAGCATCAAGCAGAGCTAAGTGGATTGTCAGTAGTTGAGTCTTGGATAGTAGAAGATGAAGTCCACGACAAGTCACGTAAATACGGCTTAGAGATGCCTGTTGGAACGTGGATGGTATCTATGAAGGTAAACAATGAATCTGTTTGGCAAGACTACGTAAAAACAGGTGCGGTAAAAGGGTTTAGCATCGAAGGATACTTCTCTGAGGCAATCAGTTTAAGCGTTTCTGAGGAGGTTGAATTGAAAAGCTTTAGTGATTATCCTGATAGCGTAAAGAACAACGCTAAGAGAGCCTTAAAATGGGCCGAAGAGAATGGTTGGGGTTCTTGTGGAACAGGAGTTGGTAAACAACGTGCCAATCAATTAGCGAATGGAGAACCAATTAGTATGTCGACTATAAAACGTATGTATTCCTACCTAAGCAGACACGCACCTGATTTAGATTCAAGTAAGTCTTACGAGGATGGCTGTGGTAAACTTATGTACGATGCTTGGGGTGGTAAGTCAGCTTTAAGCTGGGCAAAAACAAGAATCTCAAGAGAAGAGAACATGTCAGACCTAACTGAAGAGGAGGCACAATTTGTATTGTCTAAATTAGAAACTATTATTGCAAATAAGTTAAACGAATTAAAATCCTAACTATGAATCAGAACAAGAACAGAAGAGATAAGAACTTTATACCAAGCGATGCTTCTCCAAGAAGTGGTAGAGAGGGATGCCTATGTAAAAATGGCAAAACCTATTCAAGAAAGTGTTGTGATGGTTCTGTTGGAGCGCAAGGTATCGGAAAGATATAGTTGAAAATCTAACACTAAACAAAATCAATATTACTTATTTATAAATCTAATAATTATTACTTATGGAAAGCAAAAAAGCAACATCTGTCCTTTCTGACATCATGCAAAAGCTATCCTCTATCGGTAAACCTGAAGAAGTAAAAGAAGAGGTAGTTGAACTATCTGAAGAAGTTACTGAAACAGAAGTTAAAGAAGAAGAAGTTGTCGAGGCAGCATCAACTGAAGTAA
>Ga0208134_1001002_pt1 | contig 17284 bp, 25 predicted proteins | sample VirMetDEL_Mar_31_FD_184515 | JGI IMG/M metagenome (GOLD analysis project Ga0208134, IMG submission 184515) | Aqueous microbial communities from the Delaware River and Bay under freshwater to marine salinity gradient to study organic matter... | ecosystem: Environmental > Aquatic > Marine >... | reverse complement strand
ATCATAGAGTTAAAGCAACTTCAGTTGATACACCTATGACAAGAATTAGTAGATCACAGTATCAAGGATTTTCAAATAAAACTTCTACAGGTTTACCTACTCAATATTGGGTTCAAAGATTTATAGACAAAGTTACAATGACTTTATATTTAACTCCTGGTTCAGCCCAAGATGGTAACTATATTAATTTTTATTACACAAAAAGAATTGATGATGTAGGAGCGTATACAAATGCAACCGATGTGCCTTATAGATTTGTACCTTGTATGATAATGGGTTTAGCTTACTACCTAGCTATAAAATATGCGCCACAAAGAGTTCAAGAATTAAAATTATTATATGAAGATGAATTAAAAAGAGCAGAGTCTGAAGACGGTTCTTCTAATTCTACTTACATAGCACCTAAAATTTATTACCCTGGTATTGGTTAATGACTACTTTTGCATCAGGTAAATTTGCTTTAGCTATTTCTGATAGATCTGGCATGGCTTTTCCATATAACGAAATGGTTAGAGAATGGACTGGTGCCCTGGTCCATGTTTCAGAGTACGAGCCTAAACAACCACAGTTAGATCCTAAACCTACAAGTGCAGATCCACAAGCTTTACAAAGAGCTAGAACTGCTAGAACAGAATTTCCAACAGAAGATTTTTTACCAGAAAATCCTTTTGTAACTGCATCTAATACTACATTAAAAATTAATTTTCCAAATGGTGATTTACAAGTAAATGATTTTGTAAGATTTAGAAATGTTAAATCTCCAGTGGGTGGTGTTGCAATATCAACATTACAAATGTCTACAACATTAAATGGGACAATAACAGATACTGCTACTACAATTGATTTAACTGATGGAGCACAGTTTCCTACTTCGGGTTTTATTGTAATTGAAAAAGTAAATGCAGTTTCAGGTTTGTTTGAAAACGAAGTAATAGAATACACAGGACGATCAACACATCAATTAACAGGATGTACTCGGGGTACAAGTGCTGCCTATAGAGGTGTTGCACCACAACCTACGACGGCAAAAAGTCATACTACAGGAGCAAAAGTTTTTGGTTGTTATAAAGTTGTTTCTTTAAATGAAACATCAGTTCCAAGTACAGGTCAACCATCTACAACCACACAATTTGATGGTATAAATGTTACGTTAACTAACACTGCATCAAGCACAGAAACAGGGGGCGGTTTTCAGTGTACAATCGGACCCATTAATGATAGAGCATAGTTATGGCTGGATACACATACGCAGATTTAACAACCGATATTAGAAACTACACAGAAGTAGACTCTAGTGTTTTTACTGCTGCTGTTATAAATAGATTTATAGAAAACGCTGAGTTTAGAATTAATCAAGATCTCCCTATGGATTCTGACAGGTTTCAAGACAATGGTCAATTTGCACAAAATTTTAATACTATTACAGTTCCTACAAAAGCTTTATTTATAAGAGGCGTTCAAGTTTTTGATTCTACAACATCGGATACGGAACAGGGTTTTTGGTTAGAAAAAAAAGATCAAACTTATATTACTGAGTATGTAGGAGAAGCAACAGGTCCTTTAGGAGACAGGACAGCTCAAAATGTAAAAGGGTTACCTAAGTACTATGCTATGTTTGGTGGTGCTACCACGGGTGCTGATTCTGCTACATCTGGCGCTTTATTTGTTGCACCTACTCCAGATCAAAATTATAAATATACTATTTATTTTAATGCTCAACCAACTGGTTTAGAGACCAATACCGCTGGAACTTATGTAAGTAATTATTTTCCACAAGGGTTATTATATGCTTGTTTAGTAGAAGCATTTATGTTTTTAAAAGGTCCAATGGAAATGTTGACATTGTATGAGAATAAGTATAAAACTTCAGTACAACAGTTTGCAGGTATGCAACTTGGAAGACGAAGACGAGACGATTATACTGACGGAACAGTTAGAATACCAGTCAAGTCGCCGTCTCCGTAATTAGGAGAAAAAATTTATGACAATAACATCAGCAATATGTAATTCATTCAAAGTAGAAATTTTACAGGGTGGTCACAATTTTAATGATGCTAGTGGCGCACCAACAGGTAATGCATATAAGTTAGCTTTATTTTCAAGTGACTCAGCTTCATTAAGTAAAACAACAACTGTTTACACAGCACCCGCATCAGCTAACGCAGTTCCAACTAACACACTTGAAGTTAGTCAAAGTCAAACTGATGGCGGCGCATCAAACAGTGGTTACACTGCAGGTGGAGCAGCATTAACACCATCAGCTGATCCAGTTTTATCTAGTGACACAGCTTGTGTAAAATTTAATGATGTCAGTTTTACTTCAGCTACATTTACAGCAAGAGGTTGTTTAATTTATAATTCAACAGCAGTGACAGGATTCACAACAAACAGAAGTGTTTGTGCAATTAACTTTGGTGCAGATAAAACTGTAACAAGCGGCACATTCACAGTTCAATTTCCAGCTCAAACTGCAGGCAACGCAATCGTTCAGATAGCATAGGGAGTAAATCCTTATGGCTAACACTTGGAACCAATCCGGAACCACCTGGGGCCAAAATAGTTACGGTCTTCAAACGGAAGTTAATATTTCTGTTACAGGTTTATCACTTACATCTACAGTTGGGTCAGTTGAATCTTTTAATGCTCAAGGTTGGGGTAGAGATACTTGGGGATTTGAAAACTGGGGAGAGTCTGCTATTGATGTTATTCTTTCAGGTTTAACAGCAACAACATCTTTAAACATACCAAATGAATTTATAGAAGTGCAACCAGGTTGGGGTACTTTAGATTGGGGTGAAAATGGTTGGGGCACTGTTAACTCAGCTGTATTTAATTTAATAGGTTTATCTGCAACAACTAGTGTTGGATCTTTAAGTCCCGATGATCAGATAATGGGATTAACAGGACAATCATCTACAAGTGCAGTAGGAAGTTTAACTGCGTTTTCTGATCATACACTTGTATTACCTGCACTAAGTTTAACATCAAGTCCAGGATTATTATCTGTAGACGATCATTCAGTTGGTCTATCTGGTCAATCAGCCACGAGTGCTGTAGGAAGTATATCCCCTGCAGACGTAATGGGTATAACTGCTCCATCCGCTGCTCAAACAGCAGTTGGTGCTCTTACAATTTCATCTAACCCTATTCATTTATTGACCGGTGTTTCAGCTACAAGTGCACTTGGATCGTTAACAATAGAAAATATAACTCCAGCATTGTTAGCTGGTCAATCAGCTACAAGTGCTGTAGGCGCTCTTACTACAACTCAATTAACCATAGCTAGTTTAGATGGTTTAGGTCAAACAGCTACTACAAGTGTTAATGCTGAAGAATTAATTCTTAAATATTATGAAAGACGTAGCCCTAAAACAAGCTCAGGATACTCAAGAAGGGTCCCTAAAACAAGCACAGGATATACAAGAAAAACACCTGCATAATTATGTTTGACTTAAAACTAAATAAACAATATAAATAACAAAAATAAGGAATATAAATAATGGCATCAACATATTCATCAGATCTTAAACTAGAACTTATGGCTACCGGTGAAAACGCTGGTACATGGGGCACAAAAACAAACAATAACTTAAACCTTGTTCAACAAGGTGTTGCAGGCTATCAAGCAATTGATGTAGCATCTTCAGATGTTGCTCTTGCAATGACTGATGGAACAGTTTCAAATGCAAGAAATGCAACTTTAAAATTTACAGGAACGTTAGCTGCAAACAGAACAGTAACTATTCCTAATAGCATTGAAAAAGTCTACAATCTTGTAGATGGAACTAATCATGCTAACTATACCCTTACATTTAAAACAGCTTCAGGAAGTGGTGTATTACTTTGTGAAGGTAATAATTACGTAGTATATTCTGATGGAACAAATGTTGTAAAACTTACTGAAGAAAGAATTTGGAGAACTATAACTGCAGCAGAAACAGTTCAATCAGGAGCTAATCTTTTTGTAGACACAAATGGTGGAGCAGTTACAGTAACGCTTCCAGCATCACCTGCGGTTGGTGACATTGTAAATTTTGTAGACTCAAGATATACTTTTGATTCTAACGCATTGACTGTTGGAAGAAATAGTTCTAAAATAACAAATGCAACAGCAGACTTAGTGGTTAATACTGAAGGAGCTGGTTTTGGATTAGTTTACTCTGGTTCAAATGTAGGATGGACATACACGGAGAAATAATATGGCAAATTACGAAGCAACTAAATATAACTTTAATGGATCAGACCTTACAGGCATTGAAGGTATACCTACAGCTACTATTGTGCCGTGGTCAGATTCATCTGTACCAACAGGATTTTTAGAATGTGCTGGCGCAGCAGTTTCAAGATCAACTTACTCAGATTTATTTGCAATTATTGGTACAACTTATGGTGCAGGTAATGGTTCAACTACTTTTACTCTTCCAAACCTAGCAGATAACGTAGCGATTGGAAAATCTAATAACAAAGCTTTAGCATCTACTGGTGGAGCAAACACTGTTTCTTCAACTGGAAACGTAGGTGGATCTACAGCAAATGCATCTTTATCAGTAGCTCAACTTGCTAGTCACTCCCATAATATGAACGTTGGGGGTAGAGCTATGGGTCAAAACCAACTTGACCAAGATTTACCTAGTCAGGCTCCTGAAGGCAAAGCAACAGATACTTCGGGATCTGGGTCGGGACACCAACACAATATGAGTGCAAACTTTAGTGGAGATTCGACTTCAGTACTTCAACCATATTTAACAGTAATTTACATTATTAAAACTTAGGAGAAAAAATGGCATCTAAAGGAACTTGGACAGTAATATTTGACGATAAAATAATTATAAATCAATCAGAACTTAATCCTATGGATGGTCAACCTGTTGGTCATAAAATTGATGACGATGTTTTTTGGAGCAATCCTTCTTATTCAAATTTTTGGGCAGTTCAATATCAAACTTCAAACGCTGAAGATGAAGTAGAATTTAAAGACGGAACTCCTAATGATACTTGGGCTAGTACTGGTTTAGATTTTCAACCATTTATTGATAAATGGAACGCAGCTAATTTAGTATACCGACAACTAGTATGGGATAATGATAACGTTGACGGAGAAACTGAAGCTGAAAAAATTACTAGATTAGGTGCAAGACCTACTTCATAAAAATTTGTACAGAAATTCTAGGTATAATTGGACTCAAGACAGGGTTTACTTTATGCTCAATTGGAGCCTTAGCGATAACTAAAGAGTTACCCACATAAGGTAAAAAACTAAAACCATTTTCATTAGAAAACATAAACTCACCACCCCAATTTTTATTCCATCTTCTATTTATGTAGTAAGTTGCTCCATATTTCCAATCACCATCATTGTGCCAGTTTATACCCGCACCTTTTTTCATGTAATGAATAGTTGTAGACATATATTTTACATCTTGTAATTTAAAATATACATTGTGTGAAACTAATGTTTTTAATTTGTCAAAAGGTTCATAATTACTTACTTGAACTCTATCTGGAGGATTTATATTAGTTATTAAACTTTCGTTCCAAAGTCCTTTAGTAGTTTTTAAATTAATTTTTTTTCGTTCTTTGATAATGGCATCATGAATACCTTTATATGCGTTATAATCTAAAAAATTATGTATGCACCAAATTTTCCCTGGAATAGAATATACCAGTTTCATATTATATATTAACAACTATATTTAAAGAAAACCTATTAAAATCTTTTGTAGGAGGTACTGCTTTGTGTTGTATTTTACTTGGAAAAAACAAAGCTTCAGATTCAATAGAATTATAAAAAGTATTTTTATCATTTACACTAAACTCTGTTCCACCATCGTTAGTGTGTAAATTATAAACAATTGAAAAAAACTTATCTAAACTTTCATCAGAATGTAATTCCATTTTACTGCCTGGATGATACCAATTCCAATGTATTCTGTTTATTGATTTAAATTTAAAAAAAATATTTTTTTCTACTATGTCAGATATAAAATATGCAAAACAATTTAAACCACTATTATCTATATATTTAGATGAATTGTTATAAGTTTTTAAAGTAAAACCAGCATCTGGTTTACTAACGTTTATTTGGTTACTATTGTTATCGTACCCAAAACCCCAGCCATCAATTTCTGATAACAAACTAATTATTCTTTTATTTGTTTTTGTTGGAGTATTAGTGTTAATTTTTCTAATCACGGTCGCAATAACATCCAGGAGGTTAGAATATATTTTTCACCTGATAAAGGTGAGTTACCTCTATGTAAATATGGAAAGCCTGCTGGCCAAATAACTATTCTACCGGTCTTTGGTTTTACTCTTTTTGAAAAATGTAAAAATTCTGTTTCTCCTCCTTCTTCTACATCATTTAAATATATTGAAAAAACAAACGCTCTTTTTTCATTGTCATATCCTTTAGCATGCTCTACATGCCAAACATGATATCCTTCTGTGGGTAATGTTTTTTGTATTTTTAAATCTGCATAATGAAAAGGTTCACCACCATAAGCATCAATTGCACCTACATTTTTTGCATAATGATTCCACGCTATATCAAAATTTACTATCATAGGTTTTAACTCTTCCCACCAAATATTTATATTACCTGGCCCTGCAAAAAATTGTTGATCTTGTTTGTTTAAGATCGATGCTTTTTCAGAACTAATTCTACTAAGGGTTTTATTAAATTTATTTTGGTCTTCATATAGTTTTATGGCTTTGTTACATTCTTCTTTAGTAATATAATTATCATACACACCAATAAAATTATTTATGTTTACAGTTTTTTCATTCATTTAATTATATCTATAATTTTTATATTACCTGCAATTGTCGTGTTATTAGAATTAGGTTTTACCCAATGTTCTAAGTAAGAGGGAAAAATTATTAGATCTCCTTGTTTTAGTTTTGGTTTATAATGTTTATTAAATACTTTACTATCACGCATCTCTAATAAACTTTTAACTGGATTATTAAAAATTGTATAAGATTTATCTATTTTATAATATATTATAAAAGAAAAATCACTGGGGTGAATGTGACTTTCTTGATAGTCATTTTTACTATATTTATTTAACCATATATCACACACATTAAAAACAAAAGTCTTACAATATGGTTTTAATAAATAACCTAATATTAATCTAAGTTCTATATTTAAATAATTTATTGAGTTTTTATTAAATAATGTGTTACCATTAAGAGTAGTTTTTATATCTGATCCAAAAGTTTTTTTAAAATTTTTTCCTGTAACATTTAACTTTGAAACATCTATATTTTTAGTAGCTATTAAATTTGGAAACAGGTTATCTACTTTAACGTCTATTGAAGCCATGCTACTATACTGTACCTAGTCCCTTCTGTTATTTTTTCAATTCCATGTGGGTACATAAAATTACTTGGAAAAAATATAATACTGCCTTTATTTAATTTACATCTTTTTGTTTCTTTATTTTTTTGATCTACAAAAACTAAATCTCCACCTTTATAATCATTGTTTAAATTTATTATAACACTAAGAGATCTTGGAATATCTGTATAAACATCTACATGATATTTATTATACCCACCTACTTCATACTTTAATAAATCTATTTCACTAATTTTATTTAATAAAATTTTTGGAAATTTAATCTTATAAAAATTATAAGTCTGTTCTATTTTTTTATTTATTTTATCAAAGATGACTTTATCCTCTTTGTAATCTAGATGTTTTCCTAAAACATTTCTAGAAGTGTGATCAGATGGATCTACCACTCCTAAAGATTTTAAATTAATATTATTATAATAGTCCATTATTTCTTTACAAAATATATCTTCAATAATATTGTCTATTTGTACTATGGCTTCTAAATAGTTCATTTTATTTTTTCAAGTTTTTCAATTTTTTTATTATAACTAAAATGAGACATTGGGTTGTTGTGCAAATTAAAAACTAAACAATATCTATTATTTTCTCCATTATGTTTTTCAAATCCATGCTGTATATAAGGGGGTAGTATATAGTAGTCTCCTGGTTCAGGTGTTATTCGAATATTTAATTCTGGTATATTTAAATCACAACCTTTTGTTAAATATAAAATTCCATGAATATAATGATGATAATGATAATCTAAACTATCATTGTTTTTTATTTCATTTCCCCAAGCCTCTCTAAGAATATATTTTTCAAAAAAATGTTCAAAAATATTTGGGTGTGATATTTGGTGTTTGTTAATTACGTAAGATATAAAATCTTTATATGATGGTTTATCTATAAAATGATCCCAACTTGTCATTCCTCCTTTTACGTTTGTGTACCCTTCCATTTTTTCACTTAAATTATTTTTAATTTCTAAAATAAAATTATGTATTTTTTCTGGGTATGGATAATTGCCAAATAAAATATGAACAGTTCTTGGATAAGTGACTACTAGACTATTTTTATTTTCACTTAATTTATTATTTTTATCTATTAAATTTATCATTTGTATAAGACCATATTTATAACTTGTCTGTGAGTTGAATTAATTGGACAGCAAGCTGTGTGTTTTATTTTATTATCGAATATAATAGCTCTTCCTTGTCGTGGTGTAATTTTTTTAGTTACATTTAATTTATCATCAAAAAATAAAGTATCTCCATCACTATTGTTTATATAATATATAATACTAATACCATCTACATTAGGATTCGATATATCAACATGAATTGGTCCATAATTTTTTTTATTATTTTTAGGGTAAGGAAACGTTGTGTTTATTTTTATTCTATGAATAAAATTATTAGATAGTTTATGTTTAAATAATAAAGTGTAGATATAAGAAAATAAAACATTATTATATATCTCATCATCTTTAATAATTTCATGAACAATTTGCGGGTAATCTATTGTATTAGAAGTCATAAATTTTTTATTTGTTATAGAGGTTCTGTTAAAAGAATAGAGTAAATTATTATTGTTTATATAATTTATTATTTCTAATTGTTCTTTTACATTTGCAAAATCATCTACAATTTTTATAGGCATTGTTACAACAGTTTAGCTTTTTCTTTTTGAGTTTCGTCCAGTGTTTTATGATTTTTTTTTAATTTTTCTAACGTAATTTTATTAGGCATCCACTCTTCTTTGTTTATAGTTTTGCCTCCCCTATCAGGTTTTGTTTGAAAAATAGAAATATAACTTCCATCATAAGGTTTTAATTTTTCTTTCCACCAATCAGGTTCTTTAATAGTGTAGTGAGCATTTTTACCATTTAGTAAAACTTGTGTGGCAGGATAACAAGTGATAGTTAAAAATATTCTGTTACTAAAAGTAAATATATCTTTAAGAACTTCTTCAACTTTATCTTCTTGAACGTGTTCCATTACATCAACACATAAAACTAAATCATATTGTCCAGTTGGTTTATTAGCAAATTCTGGAACTGCTGGATCGTAAGGAGTAATGTTAATATCCATTGGTGAGCCAGGAACTTTTTTATTATTAAATAAAATAGAATGAAATTTTGCTTTACCACAACCATAATCTAAAATAGTTTTTATATTATTTTCTTTTATTAAATTAAAAACGTTATGTTTATATTCTGCTAACGCTTCTCCAATCCAATTAGATTCATTTACTGAATGAAATTTAGTTGCTTCTGTTAATGATTCATACATTGTTTTTATCCTCCAAAGTTTTTAAATTAAATGCATAACATATTCTTTTTTCTTTTCTTTTTTCCGGTAATACATAATGTACTAAACTATATGGAAAAATTAAAAAATCAAAAATTGTTGGTTGAAAACTAAAAGTTTCATTATCCCTTGTAAAAATTATATTGTTGTTTTCGTTGGATAAATAAAACACTCCTGAAAAATTAGAGTGAAGAGTTGGATGAGAATGTGGATTATTGTAAGAGTTGTCTCCTAAAACATTTAACCAGCTCCAACTAATATGACTGTTAAATGTTTTTAACATCATTTGATTTATTAATTCATCCATTTCTTTTTTACCTTCAAAATCTTTATGAAATTGAAACCCCTTTCTATTAGAACGTAAATCACTTTCAGTATAGTTATCATCTACAAATGATAAAATTTTTTTATGTACAATTGGTTGTAAGGGTAATTTACCATGCACGACTGGCACAGCAAATAAGTTGTAAGTATTTATCATAAGTAATTATTTTCTTTATATTCTTGATAGTGCTTATAACACAACTGACTAAAATTAGTCAAGTGCAGGGCATCTTTAAAACTATCTACCTTATAAGCATCGATACCATCATAGCCCATCTCTTTTGCTATTTTAAATCTATAGTGTCCACAATGTATCTCACCATCTTTAAATACTCCTGGAAATAATAATCCATCTTGTTCCATAAATTTACGAACAGTTTTTAAATGTTCTTGATCCCATTCCATTTTATTTTCTAAAGAATCAAAATTTATAGAAGATAGCTTTTCAGGAAACCATACAATTTTAGCTTTCATAATTTTCATATTATTTATAATTAAAAAAATTAGCCATTACATATCTTGTTGCTGTTACCTCATTAAATTGTAAAGAAGTGTGGTGTATTTTAGAGTCGAAAATTAATGCCCTGTTTTCTTTAAATCCTATATGTCTGTTTAAAACAAGTTCATCATTTTCTTTGTGGTAAAAACCAGTGCCACTATTTAAGATATTGATTCCTTTTAAATATACTAAACAATTTATATCTGAATGATCAGTATGAGGAGACGCTTCTTTGTGTTTAGTGCTGAGAAAATAATTATGTTCTGCAGAAACTAAATTTAACCCATATTCAGACAGTATTTTAAATACCTCTTGCACTGCAAAATGGTTTTTACTTAAAGGCACATTAAAATATATTTTTTGATAAATATTTTTGTCTTCTTCCCTAGATGTATTATACCGGCTTTGAAAGTTTAATCTTGAAATATCATAAAGTATTTGATTATAAACTTTTTCTTCAAAAAAGTTGTCTTTTACTATCAAAAAATCTTTTATATTAGTGGCTTTCATTCTCTATTTATTTAATATATAGTATAAATCAGTTATTTCAAAGGTTTTTATATGTTACAAAAATTAGGTTTTGCACCTGGATTCAATAAACAAGTCACAGAGACCGGGGCCGAGGGCCAATGGTTTGATGGTGATAATGTTCGTTTTAGATACGGTTCTCCTGAAAAAATTGGAGGATGGGATCAATTGGGCACTGATAAATTAACAGGTGCTGCAAGAGCTATTCATAATTGGGACGACAAAGTAGGATTAAAATATTCCGCAATAGGTACAAATAGAATTCTTTATGTTTATCAAGAGGGGGCGTTTTATGATATCCACCCCATAAGAACTACAATTACTGGAGCTGATTTTACAAGCACATCTTCTTCAGCAACGGTTACAGTAACCGTTTCTACTACCACAAATTTATTTGATGACGACATAGTAATGTTTGAAGATGTTTCCGGTTTATCTGGCTCTACATTTACTAATGCCACATTTGAAGGAAAAAAGTTTATGGTAACTTCTGTCTTAACCTCAACTACTTTTACTATAACTATGGATTCTGTTGAATCAGGATCAGCTTTAACAAACGCCGGTACTTCAAAAGTTTTATACTACTATCGTGTAGGGCCTTCTAAACAAGAACCAGGTTTTGGTTGGGGTACAGGTTTATATGGTGGTACAGTAAGTGGGGCAGCAACAACAACACTTGCCTCTGGTATTAATGATGCAGTAACTGATATTCCTTTGACCAGTTCTTCAGCTTTTCCTACTACTGGAGAAATTAGAATTGGATCGGAAGATATAAGTTTTGCAGCCAATAACACTGGCACAAACATTTTAAGTGGAGGCGCAAGAGAAATTAATGGTACAACAAAAGCAGCACATAGTGGAGGAGACACAGTCACAAACATTACAGATTTTACTCCATGGGGACAGTCTTCATCAACCACACAATTTACAATAACTCCGGGTCTATGGGTTTTTGATAATTTTGGTACAAAACTAATTGCACTTATATACAATAATGAATGTTTTGAGTGGGATGCAGCAGCTACAAATGCAATAAACACAAGAGCGACTATTATATCCGGAGCACCAACAGCTTCACGTCATGTACTAGTGTCAACACCAGATAGACACCTAGTATTTTATGGAACTGAAACAACTATTGGGGATAAGACTACACAAGACGACATGTTTATTAGATTTTCGGATCAAGAAAATATTAATGAGTACACTATTAAGGCTGAAAATACTGCGGGTTCACAAAGACTGGCTGCAGGATCTAAAATTATGTCTGCTATTAAAGGTAGGGACTCTATATATGTTTGGACCGATACTGCATTGTTTTTAATGCAATTTGTTGGGTCACCATTTACATTTGCTTTTGCTCAAGCGGGTACTAACTGTGGTTTAATTGGAAAAAATGCAGCTGTAGAAGTTGATGGTTCTTCTTATTGGATGTCAGAAAATGGTTTCTTTACTTACGATGGTCAATTAAAATCTATGCCGTGTTTGGTTGAAGATTTTGTTTACGACAATCTTAACTCAGTTCCTAGAGATTTAATTAATGCTGGCGTTAATAATCTTTTTGGAGAAATCAATTGGTTCTATTGTTCGGGCACTGCAACAACCGTTGATAGAGTGGTTACATATAACTATCTAGATTCAACAACTAAACGACCTATTTGGACAACGGGAACTTTAAATAGATCTGCTTGGGTAGATTCTGCTGTATATGATAAACCACACGCAACACTTTATGATCCTGACGACAACGCTTCTTATGATGTTACTGGAAATACGGACGGAAGTAGTATATACTATCAACACGAAACAGGGACAGATCAAGAAAATGCTAACGGCGTAATTACGGCGGTTACGGCTAATATTGTTTCTGGTGATTTTGATATAACACAAAGAAGAAGTAACACAGGACAGACAGTAGGAACTCCTGATCTTAGGGGAGATGGTGAATACATTATGAGAATTAGTAGATTTATTCCAGATTTTATAAATCAAACTGGCGACACGCAAGTTAGTTTTACAACTAGAGATTACCCAAATAGCACGCCAACAACTACAGATTTTACAACTACTACTTCTACAACTTTTAAAAGCACTAGACTTAGAGCTAGATCAATTGCATTAAAAGTATCTAACACAGGAACTGGTCAAGACTGGAAACTCGGTACATTTAGATTAGACATTGCACCGGGAGGAATGAGATAATGGTAGCTTTTTACAACGCAGCTGATCAAGAGCTTTACAAAAAATATCAATATATTCCTCAAGAAAAATATAGATTAGGTCTTAATTTACCAACCGATGCACCGGCAACACCACCAGGAGGTGGGGGTATAGTTAATACAAATGCTTTTGCAAACTCTGGTGGCGGCGGTAATAATGGTTTTAGTGTTTACAATGCAGACCCGAATACAATAACAAACATGAATCCTAACATGAACGCTTTGCAAGATGCAAGATATGATAATGAATTATCTTATGTTGGAAAATCTTTTCCAGGAAATATTGATCCTCTTTATAGCACTAACACTGAAGCAATGAAAAACATGGAAATGTATCCAGAGTATTATGGATTAGATGCTGCTACACGAAAAGCTAGACAACCATCAAAAGCAGCAGAACTTTTATCAAAAGGAATAAATCTTATACCAGGAATGGGTCTTTTAAAAACAGGGACTGCATTTTTAGGGGATTTTGCAAATCGATACTTACCTGTAAACAGAAGAGCAATAATGGAAAATCAATTAGGTGCTGACGGTGTTATGGTAAATGACATTGGTCAAATTGTAGTAGGACGAGGTAGAGAGTATAATACACCAGAAGGAATTATGGCTGGATATAATGTAAGTGCAATGGACGATGAAACTTTTACTGGTAGACAAGACGTAATGAGAAATACATTAGACCAAAAATATGGTTTATCTAAAGAACAAATTGATGGTTTAATTGATGGTTCTTTAACAGAAGAGGAAATGGAAGACATTAATAAACAAGCATTTAATAAAACACTAAATAGACCGAGTGATATAATAAGTAAAATAAGAAACACAGAAATAGCTAGAAAAAACTTTAATAATACTACTGGCAAAACAGATGAAATTGTAGATATTAAAACCGATACTAAAACTAATAATCAAAATCAAAGTGGTGGCGATGATGGTGGAGGTGATACACCTATAGGTCCTGGGGGAACAGGTAGTAGAAGAGGAGATTCAGATATACCTGATAGAAATAGAGGTGGTTATGCCACTGATGACACCGCAAGTTTTTTTGCTAAAGGTGGTAGAGTCTATTTAAATTTAGGAGGACTAGCAAGTATTTTATAATGGCAAAGATAGTAGAATCATTAACTAGAGCGGCACCTGAATATACGCAAACAAATTTACAATCACTGGTCAGGGATCTTGACTCAGTAATTACAAAATTAAACACAACGTTTCAAGAAGAAGTAAAACAGGAGATAGAAGCTAAAAGTTTCTTTTTAGAATAATGGCAGTAGTAAACCAATATAAATTTGCAGGTATAGATAACAGTACAACAGGTAGTGCATTGGTCCCATTAGGAACAGGTAATCCTTTAGTAAATGAAACATATATTATTAAATCTATTTTAGTTACATCTGCTGGCACACCTACAGTAACAGTTTTAAACAACAGTATTACAGCCATTAAATCTGTAGCCCTTACGGCAAATCAAACAAAAGAATTATTAACCCAACCTCTAATAGTAGAAGGTGGTAATGCTTTTACAGTACAATCAAGTAGCTCAGATTCGTTTGATGTAGCAATAAGTTATTTAAATATTAAAAAGGAGAAACTAGACTAATGAGTGAAATAAAAATGTTAACACCAGAGAAGATAATAACAACAATTAAGAACAAGAAAACAGGTGAAGTTTATGAGACCGAAGAGGCTCTAAAAGCTGCTAATATACCTGAAGAAGACGTGCAAAGAGACGTGACAGTTATCATGCCTGCTCTTGATTTATTTAGTAAAACCAAGTAAACATAAGAATTAAGGTAAATTTATGGCTATATCTAGAATGCAAGAACCCCAACAAATACAATCAGGAATAGGTTCCTTACAGGACCCTAGACAGAAGTATTTTTTAGGTAAACTTGTAAAGAAAGCTGGTCGTGCTGTAAAAAAAGTTGTTAAGAGTCCACTAGGTAAAGCTGCATTGATTGGTGGTCTTGGTTATGGTTTAAATGCTGGAATGTTTGGTGGTTTTGGCAAAGGTTTTATAGGTAAAGGTCTCACCGGCTTAAAAAGTGGAACCGGGTTTTTAGGTGGACTTGGAAACATGTTTAGACATGACCCTAGTTTAGGAATTAAATCTAAGTTTAGTATGGGTAAAATGTTAATGGGTGGCTTAGGTGCTACAGCTCTCGCAGCTCCATTCTTAATGGGTGGTGGTGATGAAGAAGAAGAAGTAACAGAAACTATGGACCCGGCATACCAAACACAAAGAGCAAGAAATTATTACAGCGGTGCAGGTGATGCAGGTGCTGGTTTAGATTTTATGCCACAGAAAAAATATGTAATGCAAAATTTTTATGCTGCTGACGGTGGTCGTGCAGGTTATGCTAATGGTATGATGGTTGAAGACGAAGAAGAAGAATTTATAAGATCAGGTGCAGGTATGTCTAGAAGACAACCACAAGCATTTTTAAACATGGGTGGTGGTGCAGGAGAGGCACAAGCTGAACAAATGTTAATGATGGAATACGTTAAGTACAAAAACAAAGGTGGTAATTTATCTTTTGAACAATTTGTACAAGCAGTACTGCAGGCATCACAACAACCAGAAGGTGAAGGTATGGAACAACCAGAAGCAGTCGCTATGGCAGCTAATGGTGGAAGAATAGGTAAACAAGAAGGTGGCATCATGGAAGCTGAAGCATCAGAAATGATTGACATGGGTGGCATGGAAAAAGATTATAGAAACGAAGGTGGTTTTGTAGCAATGGGTGGCGAAGAAAGAGCTGACGATGTGCCTGCTAGATTAAGTAAAAATGAGTTTGTATTTACAGCAGATGCTGTTAGAAATGCAGGAGGTGGCGATATAGATAAAGGCGCTGAAGTTATGGAAAATTTAATGAGTAATTTAGAACAAGGCGGTGAGATTTCTGAAGATTCACAAGGTTTAGAAGGAGCACAAGCAATGTATGATCAACAACAAATGTTACAGTCGAGGATAGTATAATGGCAATAGCAGAATTTTTAGAACCAGCAGTAAAAGATTATGCTGAACAGGCGAAAGCCGCATATTCCGCACCGATAAACACAGGTACTTTTACTGGTAGACAATTTGTTGCTGGTGAAGATCCTTTACAAACACAAGCAATTAATCTTGCACAACAAGGTGTTGGTTCTTATCAACCATTTTTAACTGCAGCACAAACTGCACAGACAGCAGGGGCCGGGGCTCTGGGACAATCGGCACAAACTATTGGTGGACTAGGTGCGTTAACCGGACCACAAGCTTACCAACCTTTTATGTCTCCGTATCAATCACAAGTTATTGACGCAACGTTATCAGAATTTGATAAACAAAGATTAGGTGGACAACAACAAATTAAAGACCAAGCTGTTGCTTCTGGAAATTTTGGTGGTGGTAGAGAAGGTGCAATGTTAGGTCAATATAATGCTGATTCATTAGCAGACAGATCGGCATTACAAGCTTCAATGTTACAACAAGGTTTCACTCAAGCTAATCAATTAGGTCAACAAAATTTTATGAACCAGGGATCTATTGCAAATGCACAACAAGGACTAGCTGGTGCATACGGAAATCAAATGAATCAACAATTTGGTCTATCTGATTTTGGTAGAACAGGTATGGGTCAAGACGTTTCTGCACTAGGTTCTCTTGGAGGAATACGTCAAGGTATGAACCAAGCTCAATTATCTGCTGATGCACAAGCGGCACAGACTGCAGCGTACGAACCTTACGGAAGACTATCACAGTACGGTAATACATTAACTGGTTTAGCTGGTGGTGTATCAGGAGCACAGTATGAGCAACCAGGATCATCTAATCCTTTCCAAACAGCACTAGGTACGGCTACAGGTCTTGCTGGATTGTTTGGTAAAATATACGGGTAATTAATTATGAAGCCATTAAATAGACCAATGTTTAGATACGGCGGCCCTATCAAAGAGGGTGTTATGTCGGGGATCAGGGAGCCTAAAAAGAATGGCGGGTCTATGATGGCTAATGATGAGGGACCAAGAAGAGCAGCGCTTGTAGGTAACCCAATTTATCCTAAAGGACCTGATGGTA
>Ga0208134_1000999_pt1 | contig 17306 bp, 8 predicted proteins | sample VirMetDEL_Mar_31_FD_184515 | JGI IMG/M metagenome (GOLD analysis project Ga0208134, IMG submission 184515) | Aqueous microbial communities from the Delaware River and Bay under freshwater to marine salinity gradient to study organic matter... | ecosystem: Environmental > Aquatic > Marine >... | reverse complement strand
TTAAAAGTAAGAGCAATTAGTGGTGATGATAGTTCAAAACTTAAAATTAAACTTAAAAAATAATAATTAAAAATTTCAATATAAAATGGCAGCAATAACTCCATCAGCTGGAGGCTCGTTGAACGCAACGCCAGCACCAGCTAAACAGACTTTGTCAACTAACTACCTATCATTTACAGGTGGTTCAAATGACTGGTCTCAGCAATACCTACCAGATTTATACGAACAAGAAGTTGAAGTATTTGGAAACAGATCCGTAGCTTCTTTCGTAAGAATGGTTGGCGCTGAAATGCCTATGACTGCAGATCAAGTAATTTGGTCTGAGCAAGGTAGACTACATTTACACTACAAAGGTGCAGCAGTAGCTAACACCGGTGTAATTACAATCGCATCTTCAGGAACTCACGCAGTAAGAGTTGGACAAACTATCGTACTTAGCGATAACACAACTTCTCCTACAGTAATTAAAGCGTATATTTCTGCAATTGCGAGTGACAACACAACTCTAACAGCAATACCTTATACAGGTGGTGCAACAGTTGGAGCTGTATCAGGTTTCGTAACAACAGATGATGATGGCACAGCAACTTGTGACTTATTCGTGTATGGTTCTGAATTCAAAAAAGGAACATCAGGAATGACAGGTGCAGTAACACCATCTTTCGCATCTTTATCTAACAAACCAATTATAATTAAAGATAAGTATGAGGTCTCAGGATCTGACGCTTCTCAAATTGGTTGGGTTGAAGTAACAGGTGAAAATGGACAATCTGGTTACCTATGGTATTTAAAAGCTGAAGGTGATACAAGAACAAGATTTGAGGATAACCTTGAAATGGCAATGATTGAAGGTGAACTAGCAGCAGCAGCTGGTGGTGTAGACTCTCAGTTGGGTACAGCAGGGGCAGAAGCAACAGCAGGAACAGAAGGTCTTTTCGCAGCAATTACTGCAAGAGGTCACGTTACTACTGGTATCGCAGGTACATCTCCAACAGATGACTTAGGTTCTTTTGACAACATACTTAAAAAGTTTGATGCTCAAGGTGCAATCGAAGAAAACATGTTATTTATCAACAGAGAAGTATCTCTAGCGATTGACGATATGTTAGCTACTCAAAATTCTTACGGTGCAGGTGGTACATCTTATGGTGTATTCTCTAACAGTGAGGATATGGCGCTTAACTTAGGTTTTTCAGGATTTAGAAGAGGTTCTTATGACTTCTACAAAACTGACTGGAAATACTTAAATGACGCATCAACAAGAGGTATTATTGAAAACGATATAAGAGGAGTTGTTGTACCAGCTGGTACATCTACTGTTTATGACCAAACACTTGGTAAAAACATTAAAAGACCATTCTTACACGTTAGATATAGAGCTTCACAAGCTGATGATAGAAAAATGAAATCTTGGACAACTGGTTCTGTTGGTGGTAACATCACATCAGATCTAGATGCAATGGAGGTTCACTACCTATCAGAAAGATGTTTAATTACTCAAGGTGCTAATAACTTTATGTTATTAACTTCTTAAATTTTTCATAGTAGAGCAGGGCATTGTATTAGTGCCCTGACTTTACTTTTTATTAACTTTTATTATATTATATCATGACACAAAAAACAAAAGCCGAAAAGGCACCAAAACCTATTAAAGAAGCTGTAGTTGAAAAACCAGTTGAAAAAATAGTTGAACAACCAAAAGAAACAAAACCTTCTTGGGTTGTAAAAGATAGGGTTTATTCCCTTAAAGATGGTTTAGCACCTTTAACGTATACAATAAAAAGTTCTAACATATTTTATTTTGACGAAGAAAAAGGATATGAAAGAGAACTTAAATACACAACAAATCAAACAACAGCATTCGTTGATGAATTTAAAGGAGTAGCTAAATTAGAACACATAACGTTTGAAGACGGAACATTAACTGTTCCAAAAAGAAAACAAACATTACAAAAACTTTTATCATTATATCACCCTCAAAGAAATTCATTATTTTTTGAATTTGATCCAGAAACACAAGCTGAAGACGAGTTAGATATGATGGAATTAGAAATTGAAGCTTTAAATGCAGCAATGAGTATGGAAATTGACCAGATAGAGGCAATAGTACGTACTGAGGCTGGAAATAAGGCATCTAAGATGACTTCTAAGGAACTTAGACGTGATTTGATTAATATTGCAAAGAGAGATCCTATTCTATTCTTAGAACTAGCGAATGACGAAAACATCAATATTAGAAATATGGGTATTAGAGCGGTTGAAGCGGCAATTATAAGCCTATCGCCTGATCAAAGAACTTTTACATGGGGAGCAACAAATAAAAAATTAGTTACAGTACCATACGAAGAAAATCCATATAGTGCATTAGCAGCGTTTTTCAAAACCGATGATGGAATTGAAATATACGATGCAATTGAAAAAAGACTTAAATAAGTCATAATTATAGTATAAGGCTACTGTAATTGTGGCCTTATATTATAATAATAAAAAAAATATGGCAATTAGCATAGACACAGTTTATCAAAGAGTACAAGCTATTCTGAACAAAGAAAATCGTGGATATATATCACCACAAGAATTTAATTTATTCGCTAATCAAGCACAGCTTGAAATATTCGAACAGTATTTCTTTGACTTAAATCAATATGAAAGACAGCCAAAAAAAGATACTGAGTACAGTAACTTAGTAAAAATTATTAATGAAAGAATAAGCAGATTTAAAACTTCAGCAACTCTTTCATATGTATCAAGCTATTTTACAATGCCAACAGATTTACATAAGTTAGGTACGGTAATATATAATAGCACAACACCTGTTGAGGAAATAGATCAAAAGAATCTATTAGAATATACACTTTCCCCTTTAACAGCACCATCAACAACTAATCCCGTTTACGCACAGAATATACAAACTACTTCATCGGTGTGGAGCATAGTGGTATATCCTAGTACTATAACGTCACTTATAACAGCAACATATATTAGAAAACCTAATTCAATAGCTTGGTCTTCTCAAACTGTTGTGGGTAATGCTTTATATGATGCCAGTAATTCAACAGACCCAGAGTTACATGACTCTGAAGAAACAAGTCTTGTTTTAAAAATACTACTGTATGCAGGAGTCAGCATTAAAGATCCTTCAATAGCTCAGTTAGCAGATGCAAAAGAAACTAAAAAAATACAACAAGAAAAATCTTAATAAATGGGACTAATAACACAAAGCGAAAGAGAATATTACGAAGGCGAACAGCTTTTTACAGGTGATGGAAGTGACACTACATTTACATTAACGTTTACACCACTACCAACAGCTGAATCAAAATTTAGAGTATTTCTCGATGGATTAGAAGTAGATGATGATTTGCATAGTTACAATTCCAGTACAGGAGTTATAACATTTAGTACAGCGCCGGGAAATGGTGTAATAATAAAAGTATTATTAGAAAACCAAAATACAGGTAATTACAGATATATATCATTAGAAAACATAGTAAACAACTTTATGGTATCTTATATAGGTGATGGTAAAATTATAGACAATGCAAGGAAATTAGATGTATTGTTCCACTGTAAAAGAGCGATACAAGAGTTTAGCTACGACGTAAGCAGGGTTGAAAAAATATTTGAGGTAACAATTCCATCAAGCTTAACATTACCAGTACCGCAAGATTACGTTAATTATGTTAAATTAGCATGGGCTGATGATAATGGTCTTGAAAGACCAATATACCCTGCTCGTCAAACATCTAGACCATCTAAATCAGCATTACAAGATACGGATGCTACTTACTTATATGATAATGATAACTCTCTTTTATTAGCAGAGCCTGAAATTACTGAAAGCTTTAAAGGTATTGAAACAAATCCTTCGCTTGGATCATCAAGCTCAAAAGATTATTTTGCACAAAATCCAACATACAGCGATAGTATAATAGGTTATGGTAGAAGATATGGTAGCAGCCCTGAAAATTTACAAGTAAATGGTGTATTTATACACGATGAAGCAAATGGTAAGTTTGGATTTAGCAGCAATCTTTCAGGTAAAAACTTATTATTACATTATGTATCAGATGGACTTGGAACTGATGCAGAAATGAAAATACACAAAATGGCTGAAGAAGCTGTTTATAAATATGTAGCACACGCTATATTATCCGCAAAAGCAAACGTTCCTGAATATATTGTAAACAGATTCAAAAGAGACAGAAGAGCGGCAATGCGTAATGCTAAATTAAGATTATCAAATATTAAATTAAATGAGCTTTCTCAAATAATGAGAAACAAGTCTAAGCATCTTAAACACTAATTAAATGCCAGAAATCAAAAAAACATTCCTTAGGGGAAGAATGAATAAAGACCTCGATGAGAGATTATTACCAGATGGTGAATATAGAGATGCTTCTAATATTCAAATATCAAGTACAGACGGGAGTGATGCTGGCACTGCACAAAATATATTAGGTAATAGATATGTAGGTTATAATGAAACAACTAAAAAATATGCCGAAAGCCTCGGTTTAGGTGGTAGTTGTGTTGCAATAATAGAAAATACTGAATCAGAAAAAATATATTTACTCATTAAGGGTACTTCTGTTGATGCTATTGTTGAGTATACATTACCTGGAATTGTTGGTGAAGATGGAGATAATACATTTGAGTATGGTAGATTTTTGCCTGTATTAATAGAAAACAGGAATAGACCTACAACTGTTTTAAAATTTGATAAAAAAATAACAGGTATAACAATAATTCAAAACTTTCTTATATTCACAGACGGAGTTACTGAACCTAAAATAATTGATATATCAGATTCTTCTGCATTTAAATCCGGGTCATTAGATAGTAGCGGGAACGCACAGTATACAGCAACTACACAAATTAATTCTGTAGGGTTTATAGAATCCGATGTTACTTTAATTAGGAAAAAGCCTATAAACGCCCCTAAAGTTCAATATGAATTTGCTACTGATAATAACGGTATTCCAGCTGACAGGTTTAGAATATTTAAAGATAAATTTGTTAGATTTGCGTATAGATGGAAATTTGAAAATGGCCAATACTCAGCTTACTCTCCTTTTACTAATCCGGTATTTTTGCCAGACGATCAACAATTATATGACTTTGAAGAAGGTTTTAATTCTTCAATGGTTAATAAGTTAATTGGAGCTAAATTAATGAATGTAGAATATGGTGTTGATGTAGTTGAAGGTAAATTTCAAACTGTTAACAATATAAAGTATGTGGATATTTTATATAAAGAATCTAATAATCAAAATATTTATTTATATAAAAGAATGTCAAAAGCAGATGTTGAATCCGCTTTTGCAACAGGTATATCAGTAAATAGCCCTAGTAAAAAATCAGTATTAAATAACGACCAATTATTAAGAGCATATGATAATGTACCTTTAAAAGCTAAGGCATTAGATGTAGTAGGTAATAGACTTGTATTTGGTAATTATACAGATGGCTTAAATTTAGAAAATTACACACCGGAGTTTCTTATTCAATTACATGATAGATTGGATATAAACACAGAGCCAACTAGAAAACATTTATCTACAGCTGGGGTACCAGTTGACGCGTCTACAATAGCTAGTGTTAAAGATTTAGCCACAGTTAAAAGCGGTAGAGAATATCAAATTGGGGTTGTATTTGAAGATGAATATGGAAGACAAAGCCCTGTTTTAACAAGTGCTTCAGGTTACAATAAAGTTGATTTTCACACTGGTAAACAATTTGATGGCTTAACTACAGATGCTGATCGTGGTAAAAAATTTAAAGTTAGAAACACAAGTGCTAAACCAAATGACACAAGAATTAAAAGATTCAAGTACTACATAAAGTCATCTTCAAATAATTATAACAATATAGTTGTAGACCAAGTGCAAAAAGACATAGAAGATTCTTCTACTATTTGGCTTGTTGTGCCTTCTTATGAAGTTAACAAAGTGCAAGAAGGCCAGTATTTACAGCTTAAAAAAGCTCTTAATTCCCAAACACCCTTAAAAGGATTTGGGACTCTTACTACTTTTCAATATTATGATAGTGAAACTTTTAAAGTAAAAGCTTTAAGTATTTCAAAAGAAAAACCAGCAAATATAAGCGGTACTGAAAGTTTTGATGGAAAATTTTTTATAAAAGTTAAAGCAAATCCATATGTATTAACAGAAGTATTTAACAATCAAGGATTAGCTGGAGCAACAGGCACAATAGCTGCCGCTGATTTCAAACAAGTTTCAAGTGCTCCTGCATATGCTATGTTTTTAGGTGAAACAGAAGAGCCTCATGAAGACCAATATTATTCATACTATTTTAGCAATGGTGATATATATGAGGTTAAAAAATCAATACCAGACGGTTATACAGTACGAGACGTTTTTAATGATAGTAGCTTTAGTGATACTCAAAATGGTGCAAGTTTTGCAATAATAATTGGAGCTAATAAAACTTATAATAATGGTGATAGAATTTTAGGATCACAACCACATATTGACAGTTCTGGAACAGTTAATAAAGTAGAAGTGACATTTACAAATAACTTTCCACTTAGTTTTAAAATAACCTATACTAATTCAGGCACAGCCCCTGACAATACACCAGCTGTATTTGAAACTGTACCACTAGAAGAAGAGGTTTTAGATGTATATTATGAAATTCCACAATCATTTCCTATAGACTCGTGGACAGCAGAAGCGGGGCATGATTTAGATTTTTATAATGCTTTTACAATGCGTAATGGTGTTGAATCAAGTGTTATAGCAGATGATTTTAATGAAGATAGAATGCAAAATGGAGTAAAAGTTTCTACAATTACATCACAAGAATATACAGAAAAAAAGCAACCATCATCTTTAATATACTCAGGTATATTTAATTCAGATAGTAATATAAATAGGTTAAATGAATTTAATCAAGGTTTAAAAATTACAAAAGAATTAAATCCTGAATACGGTAGCATACAAAAATTACACACAAGAAATACAGATTTAATTGCTTTATGTGAAGATAAAATATTAAGAATATTAGCTAATAAAGATGCTCTATTTAACGCGGATGGCAATGTAAATTTAACAGCAACTCAAAATGTTTTAGGACAAGCGGTAGCTTTTAATGGAGAATATGGTATATCTAAAAATCCAGAATCATTTGCTGATTTTGGGTATAGATCTTATTTTACAGACAAAGCAAGAGGAGCAGTACTTAGATTATCAAAAGACGGAATAACAGTTATATCTGATAAAGGTATGTCAACTTATTTCAGAGACATACTGTTAAATGAAACGAGCGATATAGTAGGTAGTTATGATATTTATTCAGATCAATACATATTAACATTTTCTACAGTTTCATTAAGCTTTAAAGAAGATGTAGATGGCTGGGTTTCAAGATTACAATTTATTCCAGATGGTGGAGTATCGTTAAATGGTAATTATTATACATGCTACGGTGGCGAGTTGTATTTACATCATGCAACCGGTGAGCTAAGAAATACTTTTTATGGAAGTTTTGGTGGTTCAGAAATTAAAACATTATTAAATCAAGAGCCATCAGTTATAAAAAACTTCAAAAACATAACTTATGAGGGCACTACAGGTTGGACTACAAATGCGTTAGGTATAACAACAGATCAACAATCAGGGCAAGTAATTGAGTTTAAAGAAAAAGAAGGAAAGTATTTTGGTGTAATACATGGTAATAGTGATGAAGTTACTTCGCTTTCAACTTCAGAGCATGAATCACATTTAAAAAACTTTTCAATACAAGGTTTAGGTACTTTGTCTCAACACACAGGAACAGAAACTTTTGGTTGTGCAAATGCTGGTTTATCTGTAAATAGTGGTAATGTAGGAGGAACAGTAACAGGCTCAGTAACATCAGGCACAATAGTTTCGTATAGCCCGTCAACATATTTAGCAGGAACACACTCTTATACAGCAACAATAACAGCCCCTAGTGGATTTGATAATACAGGCAGTAATATTACTTGTTCAGCAAGTGCGGGTGCAACCAGCTCAACGTTTACATGTACAACCGCTAATTTGCAAATACCTAATGGGACAACAGGGGCAACCGTTACTGGTACTGTAAGTGCTGGTAGTATAGCTAGTATATCACCATCAACTTATACTAATGGCACTGTAACATATACAGCGACTATAAATATAGGCTCAGGATATTCTAATTCAGGAACATTAACTTGTACAGACACAGCCACAGGATCATTTGGAAGTTGTGGGCTTTCTTTAGGTGTAACTACTTATGATAATTCAGCTGGTACTACAGTTTTAACAGGTACATTTAGTGGAACAGATTATGGTAATTCAGATGCAATAGCATTAACAGTTAGTAGCGGAACTATATCACCAACTACTACAACAAAATCAGCATTAGCTTCAGGATTAACCGTAACTTTAAGTGAAGGTGTTACTATAAAAGCAACGATGACTGGAGGATTATGTTCACAAGAACCAACTGAGGCAGAAGTAAATGCTCCACAAGCAGCTTCAGTAGTTATAAATGCGCCAGCTACAGCTTTTACTTATCAAGATATAACGTTAACAGCATCAACTACAGGCACTGTAACTTCACATCAATGGCATACAAGTTCCTCAAGCGGGTTTACCCCAAGCTCATCTACCGAAATAGATGGTGCTACTAACGCAACACTTGTAACATCAGAAGAGGCAACAGGCGCTGAATATTATGTAGTAAGAATAAATGATAGTACTAATTCAGCTCAACACACGGTAACATACGCAGATAGACCTTCAACAGCTTTAAAATTTTTAGCTGGTAGCTCTATAACACAAGGGGCTTGTGGATCCGGTACAACGCGAACAGTATTTCATAATAATGCTTCGTTTACAGCATCAACAGAATTTTACGAAGATAAAACAACCAGTATAGTAGGTTTTTTACAAGGAACATATTCTAATTCCAGTAATGGTTCAAATAATCATCATAGATTTATTAGCTCAAGTGGAATACCTCAAGCAGCTGTAAGTTGTGCAGGTGGTTCTCAAGGAGTAAGAGCATCTAAGTGTAATGACTCAAGTTTTGATAGATTTTTTAATATAGATTTAGACGGTAATGCAACATTAGCAAACGGAAACGTTGTAAGTTTTACAGTAGAACAAGAAAGCAATACATATTGGGTGATAGAAGATGCAAGTTATACAGGAACAGATTTTGATGCTTCGCCTGTGTTTTCATCAACACATAGTAGTTGTACAGCTGTATTAACGCCTGTTATTGATGTTACACCAAATTCATCTGCCTCTTTTATAAATGAAGGTGGTAGTGCTAAAACTGTTACATTATCTGCGGCTACAAGATCTAATCAACCACAAGGTGTAACACCTACATTTCAATGGAAAGGTGGAACAGACTCAAGTAGTTTATCAAATATTTCAGGAGCTACAAGTGAAACTTTAGCGGTTGCATTTACCACTGTATCTGCTTCAGCGGGAGCAACAGTATATTACAATTGTACAGTTACATACACGGATGGTAGTGATTCTAAAACTCCAGTAGATTCAAATAATGCCACAATAGTTTGGAATAATTTTCCTACTTATTCAAATTTAAATTTTGTTGGTTCAGGTTCAGCTTCATCACCAACAACATCAGCTTGTACAGATACTAGTAATCAAGTAACATTATATGGTAATCATTTAACAGACATCACTCAAACTACTCAGTTTTATAATGCTTTAACGGGTACTACAAGCGTAAGTGCAGGTACATATTCTAATGGATCTGTGCATGCTTACGTAAATAATACAGGGGGTGTCGAAAGTTCATGGCTAAGCTGTAATGGTTATTCAATAACAGGTGGTGACGGTACAAATAGTTCTTTTGCCTCTGTTGTTTTAACAGCATCACAAACAGGTTTTTCTGGAGATACATTTGTTTGGACAGCAGGTGGTTCTCAAGTTCAGTCTGGCTCAAGCAATACTTATACAGCAACAGTTGCAAATACTTTTTCAGGAAATGTTACATATGCTTGTACTGTTTCAGGAGGAACAACACCTGGAAGTGGGATTACAAACCCTGCACAAAAAACAGTAACGTGGGCAGTGCCTACACAAAAAGTAACAGCACAACTTTGCCCAGCAAGCACAACTCATAATTTTAATATTACAAATAGCAGTGGTTATACAAATGGCCAAGTTATTAATTTAACAGGTAGTGGTTTTACAGATGGCTGTTACAAAATAACTAATGCTAATTATACTGGAAGTGATAGTGTTTTAAGTGCTCAAGTTGCAGGGTCTTATCCTTACCAACCATCATCATCTTGTTGTGATTGTACAGGTTGTTCTGTTTCTATAAGTGGTGTGGGTACAAAAGAAATTAATACATCTACAACATTAACAGCATCAGCATCTGGATTTACAGCAACAGGTTATCAGTGGTCTAAATCAACTAATAATAGTAGTTTTACAAATATATCAGGAGCAACTTCAGCAACCTTAAGTGCAACCGAGTCATCAGCAGGTTCTGTTTATTATAAAGTAGTTGCAACAGCCTCAGGCATTACTCAAACGTCAAGCTCTCATGTTATAAGCTGGTTTGCTAATAATCCTGTAGAAAGATTTTATGCAGCACAATCTTACCAATCAAATTGTTCAGACGATGATGAAGTAATTACTGTAAGATATACAAGTGTAGATGCTTTATCAAATGGTACAGTATTTGAATTAGGTTCTACAGTAGTAACATGTTATAGAATAACTGGAAGTAGCAGTGGGGATTCAACAATGGATGAAATACAAACATTCCATAATAGTTGTACAGCTTGTCAAAATGCAAATGCAGTAGATTGTTCTTTTTCACTTAGTTCTTCTGGTAGTTATAATAGTTCAAATGGAACTGATACAATAACTGGTACATTTGGATCAGGACACACTGGCACAGTTTCAATAGGATTTAGTGTAAGTTCAGGAACAGTTAGTCCAACAAGTGCAACAAAATCACAATTACAAAGTGGTGTTGCGTTAACTCTTTCAGGGGGTGTAACCTTAACAGGAACAATAAGCAGTTCAGATGCTTGTACAGGAGATACAGCAACAGTAACAATACCTCAATCAACTTGTAATAGTGTATCAGCTTATTATACAAATAGTAATCCTGCTACTAATACATCAGCAGCAAATGACTTATGTGGTAACGGAAGTGCAAAGGCTTTATATATAAATGGAACTAACCTTGGAAATACAACGCAAGTATATACACAATCAGGTTGTGGAACGCTAATGTCAGGAACAAAATATTATTCAACAGATAATTCAACATATTATATATGGAATGGTTATTCACTAGCTGGTCCTTATAACCTTAACTGTCCATAAAATAACGTAATAATAAAAATATGAGTTTAATAACACTGCAAACAACATTTACAAAAAACGCTTCACTGCAAGTAGATGATATAATTTATTATTTAGATAAAACAACTAATCCTGAAAGTATAAAAAAAATAGGGCCTGTACAAACTATTGCTGATAATTATATAGTTTGTGAAGCTAATGGTAATTTATCAGGGTTAGCTAATGACAGTTATATTTTCTTTGGAAAAGATAATAGTAAAAATACATCAGGAATAGTCGGTTATTATGCCGAAGTAAATTTTAAAAACAGTTCAACAGATCACGCGGAGTTATTTGCGATTAACTCAGAAATATTTATAAGCAGCAATTAATCATGGAAGAAATAATAACAATAATAGAAGTAGCTGAAACAGTTACAAAAGGACCACTACCAGCAATGGCTATAGCGGGTATAGCATCAGCAATTCCCGGTATTGCTAAAGGTATAGGTAGCTTGTTTGGAGGAAGAAAAAGAAGGAGAAGAGAAAGAGCCGCGCAGGGTCGTAGAGACAAACAAATGGCTGCTTTTGAAGCAACTGAATTTACAAACCCATATGCACAGGTTCAAAATGAATTTGAAGATTTGCAGGTAAATTTAGAAACAGCTCAAATGCAACAACAAACTGCGCAACAACTTACACAGCAAGGATTATCCCAAGGTATAGAGGCTGGGATGTCCCCAGAACAATTGTCTCAAAGATTGTTGGGTGTTTTAAATCAATCACAGCAAAGAATTGGTGCTGACTTGGGTAAACAAGAATCTATGAACCAAAGGTTAGAGGCGCAAGGGGCTATGAAGGCACAACAGTTAAGAGGGGCTGGAGAGGGCCAAAGACAACAACTAGAAATGGGTAAACAATCTGCTTTACTTGGAATGGCTAATCAAGATTTAGCAGCAGCTACAAGAGCAAGAGCACAAGCAAAAGCTGATTTAGTAGGTGGTATTGGTGCTGCCGCTGGAGCAGCATTTTCAGCATTTGGAAGTAAAATAGGGGGTGGTGCAGGTAATGTCCCATCAGCATTAGGAGCAAGCACTAATGATATATTAACAGGCAATTTTGTTAAGTCGCCTGCAACCTTTGACCAATTAATAAATAGGCAAGCACCTACAACCCCTCAACTTAGCTTAATAAAATACGGAAGTGGTGATCCATTTAGTAGTTATTTAGAAAACAATTAATTATGGCAACAAAAACAGCAGGAGGATCAATGTATTCTGGTTTATTACAAACAAATCAAGAATTAGCAAAAGCAAAAGAGCTTGAATCTAATGCACTATCTATAGGGTTAGAGCAAGGTGTAAAACCTTTACAAGGTTATTTAATGGGAGTTGCTGCTGAAAAAAAGCAAAGAGAAAACGATTTAAAAGAAGATCAAAGATTAGCTATTGACCAAATGAATATGATGGCTGATACTTCTGGTTTACTAGGGGATTATGAACCTATTGTTACGGGGCTAGCTCAAACAACAAAAAACATGTTAAATAATATTGCTAAAGATGAATCATTAAGTCAATATGAAAAAGCAGCTCAGTATAAAGAAGCGGTAGATAAGTTTAATAAACAAGTTTCAAAATATAGTGGTGATCAAGAGATTGTAGCAGGAATTACAGGACAATACGCTAAGGGCACTTTTAGCCAAGCAATAAACATGCAGGGGGACGATTACAAAATTGGTAAAGCTTTATCTAGTGGTAACTATAAAATTCAAGGGGATAGATATATTATTGAAGGTTTAACAGATCCTAATGTTGATAGCAATAGGCTTAAAAACTTATATATACCAGAAAATAATGAAGCAGCTGAAAAATATTCTAGTCAGTTTGGCGCTTTAGGATTAGCAACCGATGACCCTAAAAAATTAGACGCAGGAGCTAGGCAGTTATCAATGCTAGCTGGTAATACCCAACAAGCAACAGAAGCTTTAGCTGTACTAGGTGTTGACCCTGCTGTATTATATGCAAACAAAGAAGATAATATTTATAAAACAAATGGAGAATTTGATCTTGCAAAAATGCAGGAAGAAATTTATAAACTAGGATTAGCTAAATCAAAATTAACATTTATAGAAAAAACACCACCTATAATAAAAGCGTCTACAGCACAGCTTATGGCTAAAGATGCAAAGTTTATAATAGAAGACGCAATGACTTCTGGTAACTTTAGTTTTTTAATGAGTAAAAATGCTAAATTTAGTGGTCAGCAAATAGTGGATGCTACTTTTTCTGGTGGAAAACTTTCTATAACAACAGAGGATAAAGAGGGATTTGGAGTTCCAGCACTTAAAACTATAGACTTAAATACAGCTCTTGGCCGAAAACAAGTTGGTGAAATTATATTAAGTCAAGCACCAGGTTCCCAGTCTGTGAAGGGGGAGGCAGTATCTTTATTTAATAATTCGTTTAATCAAATTGAAGAAGAAGAAGAAACTAAAACTAATACTATTACAAATACAGAAGCTTATAAAGCTGGGGTTTTAAAGAACGGTCAGGTTGACTTAGGCGGATACGATTTTACTATAACAAATCTTTCTACTGATACTATATCAGATGAAGAAGATAAATTGGGAAAAAGAAGAGAATATAGAGCAGCTTCATCAACACCTGGTTCTACTATATCTACAGTAACTTATGAAAATTCACCTTTATCCAGTAAGAAAAAATTATCTGAACAAGAATTTTTAAATTTAAAATCTGATTTTGAACTTACATATGGAGATTATAATGATCAAAATTTAGCAAAATTTAGACAAGATAAAGAAGGTTTATCTGATAAACAAATTAGATTAAGGCAATTAGATTCGGCTGTTGCTTTAAATATAGATAATGAAGGTAGCGTTAATGATAGCGTTTTAGAGGAATTAGGGGTAACTGATACAGAAAAAAGACAACTTAGAGGTATAAAAAATATGACTGTAAAAGACCTTCTAAAACAACTTTATGTTATTAACGCGGACACAGGAACATATGATTCTTTACTAGCTTCATTAGAGCCTAATAGAGATTTTGAAAATTAATAATTAAATACTATGAATGAACTTTATACAGTAAATGGCCAAGAATATTCTGTTGGGTCTAATAATTTACAAAGTTTTTTAACTCAATTTCCAGACGCAGTTAAAAAAGATATACAAGCAAAGACATCACCCGTAAATCAGAGTGCGTTTGCGGAGCCAGGAACAGCGCTCAATATGGGATTCAACTTGGGAAGTACTTTATCGGAGTCACAAGAAGATGATACATTTATTGAAAGATTTTTTGGTAAAAATGAGGTTACAGATTATTTTGGTGATTTATATAGGGCTATTGAAAGCGGTGTAGGTAGAGGCCAAACGGTAGGTGAAAATTTTGAAATATTCAATAAAGGTATAAATGCTACTGATGAAGACATACTGGAAATGATAAAATTAAATGAAAAAAGCAATATGAGAACATCTGATGAAATGCTTTCTCATGCAAAAATTTCAAAAGAAGCTGGCGGTGGAGTTTGGGGTTGGGTAAAAGGAATAGTGGCAAATCCATCAGCGCTTCCTATAATAATGTTAGAATCAATTGCTACAATGGGTAGTTCTTTATTTGATGCTAAAGAAGTTGCTGCAGCAGGGGTAGCTACTGGAGGTGCCGGTGCACTAGCAGGAGCAGGTGGTCTTGCTTTAGCTCCTATAACAAGTACAGCTGGAGGTATAGCAGGGTTTATGGGTGGTGTAATGGGGGCTATGGAAACTGGGCTTACTTTTGGGCAACTTTTAGAAGAAGAATTATCTAATGAAGGTAAAGAATTTTCGCTGGACAATGTTAAAACATTTTTAGCAGATGAAGAAAAATACAACAGATTAAAAAGAAGAGCTGTTGGTAGAGGTGCTACAATTGCAGCGGTTGAAACAATTTCAGGTGGTATTGCCGGTAAAGTTGGTGGTAAAATATTTGCGGGATCAAAAAACGTAAAGCCAAGACAATTTACAGGAGTAGCTACTGCTGTAGGTATAGAATCTGTAGGTGGTGGAACTGGTGAAGTTTTAGGTAGATTAGCTGCTGACCAGGAAATGGATATTAACGAAATATTATTTGAAGCAACTGCGGGAGTGTCTACAGCCCCTATAAATATATTAACAGCAATTAAATCTCAATCATCTTATAAAATTTTAGGGCAGAAGGTTAATAGGGAAGATGTTGTAAATCAACTAAAAGGAGATGATGTAGATGTATCTGGTGTAAAGTTTGATGTTAAAAACGATCCTAGTTTACAAAAACAAATTGATGATAGACTTGAAAGCATAAATATAAAAGCTAATTTAAAAAATACAAGGGTAACAGATGAAGCTGATATTAACAGAATGGTTGAGCTTGAAAAAAAGAAAAAAGCTTTACAAAACAATGATACCGAAGCTGCAAAAATAGTTTTATCTGATATAAAATCTGAAATTAAAGAAATTGCAGAAAAATATAACTCAACAGGTAGAAAATCAAAAGCAACAATTGAATTAGAAGGCAGAAATAAACAAATAATAGACAACTTAACGTCTCAAAATGTTTTATCTACAATTGCATTTGCTAAAAGCTTTGAAGGCAGTGACATATTAGATTTAAAAACAGTAACTTATAACAATTCTAATGATTTTGCTAAAGCTGCAGAAGCAGCAGGTATTGACGCGGATATAGGTTTTTATTCAGATGGGGTAATACATATAGACCAAATAGCCGCTGCTAAAGAGCAAATGGTAAATGTAGGTGGCCATGAAGTTTTACATGGTATACTAGAACAATATTTTGGTGATGAAACTGCTGACTTAGTAACAAAGTTTAGAAAAACTATTTCCTCAAAAAGCGATGCTCTTATTACAGAAAGAATAGTTAAGAATTATAAAGTAGAAGATGGCAGTTTAGCTTTTAATAAAGAATATTTATCCCAATTTTCTGATGCTGTTGCAAATGGTGAAATTCAATACAACGATAGTATATTTAATACCATCGGTAATTTTATTGTAGATTATGTATTAAAACCTTTAGGGTTTTCAAATATAAAATTTGAAACAGGTAGAGATGTGTATAATTTTATGAGAGAGTACTCTTCTAGTATTGAGGAAGGTTCGTTATCACCTAAAATATATAAAGCACTAAAACAAAGAAACAAACTAGAAACTGTAACAGGTAAAAAAGGCCAAGGATCTAAAGCTTTATTTGAAGAAATAAGTAATCTTGTACCTAAAAACATTGAAACCAAAGCACAATATGACGCGTTTACTCGTTCGCGTGAAGGTGTAAAAGTATTTAATTCTATATATACAGGGGCTATTAGTAACTATATAAAGAATAGATCAGTTTCTCAAGCTGAATCGCAAAAAGTAATTGATGGCACTATAGAAAGAGTATTAAAGTTTAATCCTGAATCTAAAAGAGCAGATGGTTCTGTAATTGGAATGCAGGGTTTTGTTGAAAGAATAATGTCAGATACAAGATTTGCTAAATTAGATGCTAAAAAAGCTTTATTTAAAGAAGGAGAAAAAACAAAACAAGAAGTTAATGTTGATGAAAGTGAGGCTGCTGAAAGATCAACAATGCAACTAGCTGATGAATCAACCCCAATAGAAACAACCACTACTGAAAAACAAGGTACACAAATTAATCCTTTAGGAAGATTCACAGTAGGCAAGCCAGAATTAAAGCAAGAGTATGAAGCTGCAGTTAGAGATTTTGTTGAAAACAATGAAATGGAGGGGCTGAATTATAAAACCTTAAAAGATATTGCTCCTAAAGTAACAGAAAAAATATTTAACTCTTCACCAGGATTTATTACAAAAAAACAAAACGCAAAAGCATTACACGCTTTACTACCTGAGGGAGCTATGAAAAAATCTTATGGTGAAAAAGGATTAAAAACTTCAACAGGTGTAGTGCCTGGAATTCTTAAAAACTTTTATGAAAAAGGTGTAAGG
>Ga0208134_1000997_pt1 | contig 17317 bp, 23 predicted proteins | sample VirMetDEL_Mar_31_FD_184515 | JGI IMG/M metagenome (GOLD analysis project Ga0208134, IMG submission 184515) | Aqueous microbial communities from the Delaware River and Bay under freshwater to marine salinity gradient to study organic matter... | ecosystem: Environmental > Aquatic > Marine >... | reverse complement strand
ATTTGTAATTGATTGGGATGTAGCAAATAGGTATGGTTCTGATGTTTCTTTAAATGGTAGGTAACACCAAAGCAATAAACTGGCGTAGCTTGTTATTGCTGACTCTTAAAAGCCGTTTTAATGGCGTTATTTATATTATTTACAATCAAAACTGAATCAAGAAACTAAACGTAACAATATCAACGAGTTAAATAATTATCTTAGTGTTTGACTTAGTGACAATCAAGAAAATATTATGGAAAAAGAACTAATAAAAGAGCTTTGGAAACTTTGGGAGGATTTGGCTGAAACGGGCGAATTGCATATTAATAAAGATTTCCCAAATAAATATAATGAGTTGAAGAAACAGGTTGATAAAAATAGGATAATAAACAGAATTAAAAGCCGAAAATCTTATTGGTTTGAAACTTTAAGTTTATTTGTCGATGGTTGTTTGAGTAAAGAAGAATGTAAACAATATCAACATGAACTATCTGAAAAATTAGCAGAAACATTTAAAAATAAATGAACCCAATAGCCACAATAGAACAACACGAAACAATCAGAAATACAATAGGTTATAATCTATTAAGCCAAATTGATTTAGTAGATTTACCCGTAGTAATTGAGTTTTTAACAGTTGTAAATAATTATAATAATTTAAAAAGGATAGAGAATCAATAACTCCACCTAGCTTTCCCCGTTAACCTCATATCTATATGTATAAATCCTTTTTTACCTTGCTTTAAATCAGGTTCTTTTTTAGCAAATCCACCTTTATGAGTAGGCTCGAACCTGTTAAATATCCAGTTAAATATCAACATATATTTTTCCTCTTCACATATTGGCTGAAAATCAACCGCCCAACCGTTAACGTGTTGACTCCTACCACTTCTACCTTGTTTTAATTCCCATTCTAATTGACGAACTCCAGCAGTAATAACAAAACCTCCAAAGTCACTTCCAAACTCTTTTTTAGTTGCATCTCTAATGATTTGCATTTGATGAGCGACAACACCAATTCCAATTAATTGCTCTGGTGTTAGCTTTTCAATGCTATTCATTGCAATAGCCTCTTTAGGCATATTAGAACCCCTTAAAAACTCTATTATCCAAAAATTATTCGTTATCTGCATCACTATCAATTTTACTTATTTTGTCGCCCATTCTCTCCATAAAGAAAATTGCTACTAATATCATAATTACACCTCCTACTATTGAATAAGTATCTTTTAAAGTCACTCCATCAGTAATTAATACAACGCCCTCGCTAAACAAAGCAAGTCCACCACCTGCAAGTAAAGTAACGCCTTTAGTCTTAGTCTTTACATCACCGCCCTTTATAGCAGTAATTACCTTTGGAACATTTAAAGCTCCTATTATATTTTTAATTATTTTCATCTTTTATAGATTTTTTTACAAAATTAAAGAATTTAACTAACTGACTGAAATATACTTTAAACCTTTTACCTCCTGCTTGTAAATGGGTTTTTTCGATATGCTTTAATTCAATTGATAGAAATATTAAAGTAACTATTTTAGTCGCGATAAACTCAATCTTTAAAGGATTATTATCTAAAATAGTATAATCAAGTATTCCCATAATTAAGATAACTAATAAATACAAAAATAAATTAATACCACTATCTAGTAATTTACTGTATTTTAAGCCTTTTATACCGTTATTCCTAAAACTAACTACTAAGCAGTAAATTACATCTGTTACAACCGTTATAATTAGTAATATTGAGAATAGTGATATATTCCCAACTACAACTAAAAAAGAGGTTAGAATTGTTGTTAAAAGGTGTGTTAGTTTTTCGCTCATGGCTTGATCCAAATATAACCTTTATCGGTTTCGTGAAGTTTTACAGTTGTAGTATTTTTATCTAATTCAATTGTATCAGATAATCCAGAACCCTCAGTACAATTAACATTAAACTGAACTCTAGCCATAACAGTAGTAGTTGCGTCCTGGTTAACGGTGTCCGCAATTCTGAAATTAGTTACCATTGTATGACTAATCAAAGGATTTGCAAATAATAAGGTTCTATATTGTGAAGCCCGTAAAATATAGCATACAATACCGATTAACTTTTGCAGTCTATGATTAGCTAATTTGTCCGCTGCGTCTGTTTCGGTTGTTTTTTTACTAACATAAATGTCAATATTATACTGATATTCCCCGTCTGTATCAATTTGTGTTTTCGATGTGTAGTCACCTTGTGCTAAAGATACATTTAAACACTCTAAATCTGTTTTGTCAAATGGTGTTACTCGCTCTCTATATACAACTGAATCAATAGATTGATTAGTTAACTCATCGGTTAATATTTCGCCTATCCTATCTCGGATAAGTTCAAAATTTTGTGTCGGAAAAGATGGTAATACTGCCATTTTATTTATTCAAAATCTCCTAAAATACAAACAATTGTACCTAACATTTCATCTGGAAAATGTTCCCTAATAATATACTTTGCTACAAGTCCAGAACTATCAATAACATCAACTTTCCAATTAATCATTCTAACCTCGTCATTGTCATTTCTTATCGAAACGCCATCGGGTAAATTTGATTCTGAAAAAGATATACTAGCCGTTTTTGCATTTACAGGAACACCATCAGTATCAACTCCTAAACGATGCTTTGTGTGAATCACCTTAATCGTAAAAGCCTCACCAACTAAAGGAGTGAATAAGCAATCTACTGCATAATCATTTCCATTTGCTTGTATCTGTGCTAAATCTCTTTTGGCTGCGTCTAGTATGCTCATTTCAATTATTTTAAATAGAAAGGGAGGCTTTTAAACCTCCCTACTAAGACTAAGTATAAACATGGAACTACTTAGAGGAAGTTTCTTTATCTTCTTTAATTACTTTAGTTGATGCCTTTGGTTTTGAAGTTGTTTTTTTAACCTCTTTAACCTCTTTAACCTCCTCTAAAAAACCTCGATTAACTAACTCTTTATAGTCTGGATAATCTTTTTCGGTTACAATATCACCTCTTTTTTTAGTTGATTTTCTAATCCAAGAAAGTGAATCAGTAAGTACTTTAAAATTTTTCATGTTGTATTTGGTTTAAAAAAAGCCTTGTATGATTTATACAAGGCTTTTAGATTGTTTATTTATTATTACGCAACAACTTTAGCTGTATAGATTTGATCTACTGCAGTTGGTATTGCAATACCCGCACTTTCAACAAAGTATTCATGTGATTTTTTTCTATCATCTAAATACTCTCTAATTAAATATGCGTCTGTTTGTGGTACGTTTCCGTTTGTAATCAATTGAGGAACTGCACCAAATGCCATTGTAAATTTAGGAGCTTCTGGTAATAAAATGAATTTATCTTCTGGAACATAAGGAGCAGACAAGACAGAACCGTCAGACTGTCTAACATCGTAATACTCTGGATAAGTCCATATAATAATATCCCAACTTCCAGCAGTTACCATACCAATTGGCGAAGCACCTACCGAGTTACGTTGTTCTAATTTAATTGTTCCTAGATTTATTCTTCTATTATCTAAAGCAGTTTGTACTTTAGTATTTGCTAAGAATTGAGTTAATGCCTTTGCACCCATTACACAGTTTAAAACTGCACCATTTGATTTTCCAATAGTTCTTAAAAATTTAGCTCCATTTTCTAAGTCACCTAACGGATCTCCAGTAGATGCAGTCCAATAATCACCTAATGTATCAACATCAACCATCGATGCAGCTTTACGCTTAAAATCAATCGAATTAGCGTGTAATAAAGAAACTACACCATTATTAAATACTTGCCAAGTTTGACGCTCATAAGCTCTTTCAATCTTATCTCTTAATCTAACTAAATCATTTGCTATCTTAACAGACAATTGAGCTAATGCAGGAGCAGAACCATTTGAAGCGATTGCAACATCGTACAAATCTAAATTGTTCGCTGTCATATACTCGGAGTACATTGGAGGCGTAAAAATCTTTTCAGTAGATTTAGCACTGTTATTATGATTACCGTCTGTACCACGAAGAACATCAACCGCAACTAATTCATTTGCTCTTTCTACTTCAATAGAAACATTTTTAGTTAAACTCACATCGTCTTTAAAGAAAGAACGACCGAAAGACTTAACAACAGTAGCCTCTCTATATACTTGTACTAATTTCTTAGTGATTAGATTCCTTGAATCTGTAATTGAAATTCCCATTTTATTTATCTTTTTTAATTAATTATTGATTGTCGAACTCTGTTAAATTCTCACTTGTAATTAGTAAAATACCTAAAGTATCTCCCATGATTCTATCTTCTAAGGTTCTACCTTGAATATTATCATCATAATCAGTACCAGCAGGTAAAACAACTAACGATTTTTCAATCTCTCCTTTTACACAAACTGTTAATGTAACTGTAGCTGCAATTGCAATTGTAACACTTGAAGCATTTACACCTAAAGGAATCTGAGCTCCAGTAGTTGTTGCTGTTTTGTCAATTATAACTGCTTTATTGTCTGCTCCAGTTCTTGCTAATAAAGTTCCAGCAGGTAAAACCAATTCAGCACCAGTACCATTTGTAAATTCAGCAGTAACAAATCTAGTATCACGTAAAAATAATTTAGTAATATCGTAGTTTGTAATGGTCATATTGCCATTATTAAATACTTGAGTAACTTCGCTCATAATTATTTATTTTTTAAAATTTCGTCCATTTCTTTTTCTAAAGCTTCAACCTCAGTTAATGCTTTAACCTCTTCTTCTTTTGGCTTTTCAGCTTCAACAACAGCAGGATTTCCCTCCTCTAATTTACCTAAAGCCTCCAATGAGAATGCTTTTCTGTTTAGTTCAGCTTGAATTTTAAGGCTAGGAGCTTCATTTCCTTCAATTCCTTCTTGTACAGTTTTTGCATCAACATCAATATAAGTTGCCCATGCTTGAACTCTATCCTTTTCTGCTTTTTGTCCTAATGCAAAAACAGCAGCGTAAACATCTGAATGCTCAGCTTTTAATTTTTCAATATTCATTTTTATTGGATTTTGATTTGTTTTTACTTCCTTTATCGGTTGATTAATTGTTGCTGCAATATCAAACATTGCACTTGAAAAAGCCTTTGCCTCATCAACATTTAACTTATTTATTTTATCAACTAAGCCTAATTTTTTTGCTTGTTTTGCATCTAACCAAACATCTATTCTTTTGTCACTTGCAAACATATCATCTAAAGAAACTCCAGTAACTTGTGCAAATAATTCAGAATCAATTTTTTGCTCTAATTTCGCTCTTAAATCTTTATTGATAGACGCTAAAAACTGTTTTTGTTCCTCTGTTTCCGTATATGCATCTGCTCTATGTAACATAATTCTAGACACATCACTACACTCAACTTTATTTGCAAAAGGAAGCATAAACGCCCCCATGCTAGCAGCATATCCATCAACTTTAATAGTTACATTTCCATGCTCTTTCATTTTAGCAATCAAACCCCAACCACCAAAAACCGAACCCCCTGGAGTGTTAAGTCTTAAAACCACTTCACTATCCATATTATCATTAATTGCACTCATAACCTCCTCAGCTACGAATGAATAAATCGGATTGTATAGATATAGTTCTTTTGCCATTTTAACCAAAAATAAATCAATAAAAAAAGTAGGTTAATTGTTACCGTAGTATTTACAGTTTGTTTATATTTACAAAAAAAAGATATGAGCGAGAATTTAAAAAAACACCGTTACCAATTTGAAAGGATAAGTGTTGGAAATGTTAATCCAAGAATCAAAAAAACACTTGAAAATATAGCCAAAAATAAAGGGTTATCAGTATCTCAGCTAATAAGAAAAAGATTATCTCAGATTGCAAAAGAATCAACCGAACTAGATAAGGTTGAACACAAAAAAACCTCTAGATTAGAGGTTACTGGAGTTAATCCAAAAAGTAAAGTTATATGGAATAATATAGCTAAAAGCAAAGGTTTAAACCTATCACAGTTAGTTAAGATAGAATCATATAACATAGTTAATGAAGCAACCGATAGAGAGAAAAGAACCTACATAGATTAATTTTCTTCTTCTTCTCCCTCTTCATCGTCGCTATTATCGTTTGAGTTTTCCGCTTTCTCTTCTTGAGTTGTTGGAATATCTAACTCGTTTGTCATTCTCAATTCATCGGAGTATTGTTCAATATTCGATACACTATCGCCACCGTTTAAAGTTTCCGTTGCTTGTTCAACCGTTGTAAGTGGTATGTGCTTACCGCTACTTCCTAATTTTTCCCTTTCCGCCTTAACTTCTTTCAACGGATCAATGTGCGGAACATTTGCACCAACAAATCTACTTTGTGTAAAAGCATTCATAGCGTATTGATTTCCACTTTGAACAGCTTTTAATAATCCGTTAACTCTAATTTTACCTTTTAAAACTTCGATATACAACCAAAAATCATATATGTGTTGCATAAATTCCTCTTGGAAAAATGAACGCTCAACATTTATAGTGTGTTCCCAGTCTTTTAATGCTGCTCTGGATGCTGAAAAATTACTATCATATTTTGACATTGCAACCTCTGGGGGTATAGCTAATGCAGCACAAACCAATTCAATATTAATAGTCATGAAGTCCCTAAAGTAAAGTTCTTTTGTTCCACCTGTTACGGGTTTTATTTCCGCACCTACTGGATTATTAAACGCTTGCTTATTTGTTGAAACTGCTATATTATTTGCTAATTCTCTACCTTGTTCATCTACTGGTATATTTTGTCCTGCATTATCCCCAACATCAAAAGCCTTTGTTAATAATGCTGACGCTGGATTTTCTCCACTCGAATACGATTGATGAACAATTTGATAAACTAATTTATTTAATTCCTCAGCACTTCCAACAGTAGCCTCTTTGTATCTATCTAATTTTGATATAACCTCTAATACCGTAGATATTAAAGGAATACCTCTGTTATTGTGCATTCTGTAAGTTAACCCCTTGAATAGAAACGCAACCCTGAACCCTCCGTTATATGCTTTTATCCTTTCTGTTTTTAAAATATTTCCTTTTTTAACTAAATGGTAAGCTACTACACTACCATTATCATCATATTCAACTCCGTTAACAATTTTATCATTTATATTCATGTTAGAAGCTAAGCAACCCCCATCATATAACTGTATCTTTAAATCTCCTTTTATAACTCTTAAAACAACAAGAGCATCACCACCAACTACCGCATTTAAATAAGCAGTGTTCATGATTTTATGTAAAGTCATTTCATTATTAAAGCATGACATTTTAGATTTTGAATAAACCTTAAATCTAGCCTCAACCTCATTACTAAATTCCTCTTTATTAATATCGTATCCCTCTTGTCTTAATACTCTTAAAACTGGTTCGCATTGTAATTTTAAACCCGATCCAATTACCCATTTAACATACTTCTTAACAACCGATTGAGCAATTTCACTGTCTAAATATGCTTTCCACGAACGTAAACGTAAACTTTCATAATCTAAAGCGTAATCTGTTACTGGTCCAATTTCTCCTAAATTCTTTTCCCCGTCATATCTTTGATAATGAATAACACGACTGTAACCAGTATTATAATTACCTCTTGATTGAGGTTCTTCAACTTGATTAACTTCAACTATATCCTTGCTTTTCTTTGAAAGCGAAATATCTAAACCTAATATTTTCATTTCTTATCTTATAAAATTCTTACTATCCATTAATCTAAAATTACGCCCGTTTAATTTGTTCAATAATTGAGTTTCTAAAGTTTCAAAAGCCTTTATTGATTTATAAACTTGCTCAGCACCCGTATATAAAGTTTTAATTTTAGTTTGTCCACTATCCAATTGATATTCTTGTATATTACCCGTTTCTGCTGCCTTAATGGCAACCTCATATAAAGCTGTTATAATTGCCCTAACCCTAGTTAATCTATCTTTGTTTGTATCAACCGCAGTTACATACATTGCTGCACTATCAAATACTACTTGAGAACTACCCATTTGTTTTAATTTTATCGTTTTTAACTGTTGTAATATCTTCAATGATAGGAGTTGCCGACCATGTTGCCGTTATTGTTTTAAGTGCCAATCCTCCATCCGTAGGAACCGCTACCCATGTAGCAAATAAATTTTTTAATGTATTAATATCACTTTGTAACTCGTCAACAACATTAGCTAACTCATTATATTTAACTGCAAAATTAGTATTTCCCAATAACTCCATATCCCCATTTGAACGTAAATAAGTATATCCAGTTACATTACCATATGAATCAGTTGAATAAGTCCTAAACCCTCCAATCTCAGCGACTTGATTTTTATTGATATATCCAATAATTACCGTTTTTCCGTTCTGTGCCGTTTCGCTATAAATGGCAACCATATCTTTAACGGGATTTGAATCAACCCCAAAAGGCATAACCTCAACAGATGTTTGTACATCTTGCCTACCATAACGCAAAAACTTCAAGACTCTTTTACCTTGATTTATACTACTGGATAATATTTTTACTACGTTTATCATTGATACTTTTCAAAAAAATTAATTGGCGTACTATCATCATAAACAGCAGGTAAGTAACAATTTAAAACAGCACCTTTACCCGATTTATTTTGTGTCAATTTTACGCTCTCAATAAAAAATTTAGTTTTTTCAAATATAAACAATTCTTTGTTAATTACAGTTATTGTGTTATTTGGCTTCCAAATTTTCCCATTATCGTCTAACCAAGTATTTAAATTAATGACTAATTTAATTGCTTTTAATTCTTGCCCTAATGCAGACCTAACAGCTAGTTTAGTGTCATTATCATTTCCAGAAGACTGAACAACTATTTTACTTCTATTGGTTTTAACAAATGGATTAATTATAGATTCTTGTCCAGCATTTCCGCCATCGACATCAGCTTGTTTCATTACCGTTATATTACGGTGCATTGATTGTCCATCAATATCAAGCGACATTCCTAAGGCAGTTTCAAAATGCGCTATTGGTTTCCCGTTGGTTTTTGCAGTTGTAAAAACAATATTACCTTTATTATCATGTGTTAAAACAATGTTTTTTTGACTTGCTAAAGAACTTAAATAACTTCCTATTACCTCAGTTGGTTTAAGTTTTGAAACATCAAACTTTTCATTCATTCTACTAGCCACTTCACTATCAATTACTATCCCAATTCCGTAAGGTTTTGTAAATTTTTGTGCTATTTCTTTTAAACTTAAATTATCAGATTGTAAAGGATATGTTTCTAGCGGGGCGGTGCAATCTTGCAAAATACCAGTTTTGGAATATCCCGTAATTGGTAATACTGATTTACTAGGATTTGAATTAAATGAATTTGATACAATTGTACCGTAAATCAAAACCTCGCCATTTTCCTCAACTCTACAATCTGGATATAAACCCATAACCGCCAAATCTTTTTGAATATTATTTTCTACATTAAAGTAAAATCCAAATCCAAAAGTTGAAGCAATAGCATCAAATGACATTGTAATTTCTACATTATCAAAATAATCTAACTTTTTATTTCTTAAAAACAATTCCATTAAACAAAATAAATTATTTTACGACCATGTTTTATTTGCAAAATTTCATCAAAACTTAAATTGTTTTGTTCCATTAATTCGTTAATATTATCGTCGCTCGGATCTAAACCATATAATCTATGAGTCAACTCAATTATATTTGTGTCATATCCTAAAATCAAACTTCGCTCTCTTCTTGAATCTAAAGCAATGTTAATTAAATTTACAATAGTAAAGTTAACCAAATCATTTAAAGCGTATAAAGGTTCTTGATTAGGGATATACGAATCTAATTCGCCTCCATTATCGGACATTAAACTATCTAAATCAGTAATATAATTATTGTAATTAACTTGTAACTCCTCCGCCAAATCAAGCACTTGTATTGCCGTTTTATATTCGCCCTCTATTGGAGTTGCTAAACTTAAAGTTTGTGCCGTTAAGTTTGTGCCTAAATTAGACTGGTAAATTATTTTTTTAGATTTATCACTTGTTTGAGGAATTAAACCTCTCAATTCGTTAAATTGCCTTGATAATAATTTAAACCTTATCGCAGTTGATTGTACAAATCTTGCAGGAGCTAAAGCCAAATATTGTAAGTCTATAATAGATTGTATTGGATTATCTTGTATTACAAATAAAGCATTATTTGCCGTATTAAATGCATTAAAATATGTTTCTGAATCTAACCCAGTTGCTACATTTTTACCCCTATTATATAATGATGTATTTTGCGTTCTTATATCTTGTATATCTGACGAACTTAACTGCTCATTTGCTAATGGAGTTGATAATAATTCGTTAGTTTCTGCAACATCACTAATTATTTTATCAACATTACTTTCAACACTTTGAGGAAATTCCTCCGTAATTGTTTCAACTACCGTTGTAGTTATTTGGCTTACATTGTGCTTTGTATTATCAAAACTAATTCCTAAAGGTTGTACAATTATTTGACCGTAATACGGGTGTGTAATTGTCCATGCTCTTTTATCAAAACTAGATTGTTCAAAAGCCTCAGATTCCTCTAAATTATTCTCGCCCTCAAAAAATATACTTAAATTAAATCTTCTCGCTCTAGGTTCTTGCCTATCAATTAATCCGCCTTGTTGGTTAATAAATTCAAACTCAGTTACATTAAAATCAAAAGTTTTAACAGCATTAAGCCACAAAGGGCGATAGCTTTTGCCGTCACCCGTTACGATTATAAAATCTGAACTAACTTTATCTATCCAACTCATTATCTAATAATTTTTATCTGCTCTTTAGCAAATGTAATATAATTTTTTGGCATTAACTTAACTGTATTTTTACCCGCCTCAGTCATAAATCTAGTTTTATTTACTTTAACAGACCTACCAGCACTAACACTAAATATAGGTTTTGATTTTATAAATGTTTTTCCATCTTTTTGTGATTTTCCAATTTTAGATATTTCATATAAAGTCCTATTACCTTTACTATTTGTATCTGTACTAATTACAAAGCCACCTTTACCCGCGTGAATAGCAGATATAATATATTTTTCTTTTGGATTTTTACCTTTTTTATTATCCTTTGAATCTATTATTTTACTTTTTATATCTGATATTCTATACTTTTTTTGTACTTTTCTTTTATAGCTTTTCCCAGTTCTTGCAGTATCTAATGGAATAAAAGCACGACCACCAATAACGCCCCCTTTTTCTTGTTTTTCTAAGTCTTCAACCGCATCTGATTTAGATCCATTACCAACAAAACCAATCTCACTATACATATTACCAACATTCCAACCCTTAGCAAATTTAACTTTCGATGAACTACGAAAAAAACTTAAATTAGTTCGCTCATCTTTGAAGTTTTTACCAGCCGATTTTAACATCGTGTTTTGCTTAGTATCTTTTAACGCTGCTGTGTCTAAAGTTTTCTTTACAACTCTGGGCAAATATGATTTATGCATCTTCTCCAGTTTATTGGTTAAAGAAACAACATCATTATTATTTATATTTATAAAAGTCACTATTGAAATATAGGAGTTCTTGCACTTTGAGAAGTAAGTATAAATTTACCATCACAATATACAACTTTCATAATATTTGTAACTCCAGATAATACACTATTTACATACTCAAAAGATGGAGTTAAATTAAAACTTTGAGCTATATTTCTTCCACTTGTCGCACCCTCGCCAATTACAACTAACTTACCGTTTCCATAAGCCAGTGATTTGTATGTTTCCGTTTCTAAAGGAGACGCGAAACTAAAAGCAGCATCAAAAGATAACCTCAAAACAACACCATCACCACCATCATTAAACAATACAAAAAATCCTTTTTTTGCCTCGTATGTTAATGAAGCGGAATAATCAAAATAGCTATCATTCCCAACATATGATATTACTTGTACATAATTTCCAGTACCTCCAGACAAAGTTAAATTCCATGTAATTAAATCGGTTGAATTGTAAATAAAAGGTACAACACCATCATTACCAACGACAACAAAAACACCATCTAATTCAGCAACACTCACGGCAATGAAATTACCTGGAAAAGCATCTACATTAAATACGGTATTAGTATCTAAATTATCCTCTGTGTAACAAACAGATGATCTATTGTTTGGACTATCTGAACCAATAAAAAGCCATTTTCCCAATTCTTGATGAACAACCTTAACGCCATTATCCATTAATGTAGGTGTGCCTGTTGATTTTGATGTCCAACTAACTCCGTAATCATCTGAAAATAAAGCGTTCCCAATTATTGAACTTGTAGCCATCAATGTACCGTTAACACCATAACAAATATCTTCAATTCCTAACCCTCCTAAATCTTCTTCAAAAACTATCTCATGATTAATCCCGTCTATTGACCTGCTTATATAAGCAAATGAATTTGATGTATTTAGACCACATCTATAAAAATAACCCCCACCATAACAAGCACTTTTCCAATCTATATCAAAATCCGCCTCTGGTCTTGAACTATCAAAAGATTCAAAAACACTAGGTTTTAAAACCTTAACCATAAACGAAGCCAAAGCCTGTATTAATTGGAATCCATTTTCCCCACTATCTAGTGATCCGTTTGGTTTAATATTGGCAACATCTAACAATTTATTGAAAAATTGATGTGTATCAGAATAAACATTTGTATTAACTGGAGTACCATCTTGCACTCCTAAAACCTTATCTCTAATACTCCCATAAGGAAACGAATCCTTTGGATAATCAACATTTGATTTGTCTTTTAATTGTTCCATTTTTTAATTATAATTTATTAATAATATACCTACTGTTTGAGCGGGTTTTAATTTTAAAAGCAATTCCCTAAATTCTTTTCGTCTTGTTTCTGGAATAGTTGCAAATCTATCATTTGTAGATACCCCATAATTTAACGATGTAACACCTAAACTGTTAACCGTTCCAAAGTCATCACCAGCAATAAAAAAAGTGCTTCGATAATTGTCGCCAATATTAAAATCAACATCACGAATATAATCAATATAATTTGCTAATAAAACTCCAGAAAAATCTCCATGTTCAAATTCTCCATGCTCAAATTCCCCATGTTGGTAACCCGTTACATCTTCAAAACTTAAAGTAACTATATTACCCCCCTCATCAAATCTATTCTCATAAACTCTAACGTCAAAACCCGCTAATCTTAATTGACTCTCAATAAACAATCTGTGTTGCCTTGCAGATACTTGTCCAGGGTGATTTAACTTCCTTAAAATAGCTTTTTTCCTATCTTCTAAAGGTGTTAATTGATTAGTATTTAATGCTAATCTTCGCTCCCATTGTGTCGCATCTTCCGATGTAAAATTATCATTATCAGGAAGTAAACTATCTAGTATTGATTTTGCCCCGTTATAAGCTTGTTTCATTGGTTCGTTTATACCTAAATGAAAAGAATTTAATAAACTTTTTTCATTGTAATTAAAAGCCCTACCTTTCGGGTAAAGTTGTTTTGCTAACTTTCCTAATGCTTTTTTAATATCCATTACGCAATATAATTAACACTATTTATAAATCCTATCTCGCCCCTTTCTAATGTGTAACTAACTGGTATTGGATTACCTCCGATATTTAACTCAACACTTCCATAATTAACCCCGTTAACTGCATTTTCAATAGCTACTATTATCTGGTTTAATCTAATTTCATCATTAACATTTGCCTTTATACTATCAACCTTTGGACGAACTGAGTTAATATAATCATTTATTGAGTTAGTTACTAATGTTTCCTGAGCGGGTGTAAATTCACTGCCATTTATAGTTACATCAACATCAGTTATCACAATCGATTTAACATCAACATCAAAAACTCCTAAAGGTCTTCGACCTCTATCATTAATAGGCAAGTCAGTATCTGGATTAAATTCTATTACATCCCTTACATCATTTAATATTGATGTTGATGGTGTTCCTTTTCCATCTGTTGATGCTAAAATAGTAGCCTCGACAAACACCTCAACAACATTACTTTCTCCGCTTTTAGCATAAGGGTATGTTTGAGCTACGCCCTCCGCATCGGTTGACCATAATCTGTAATCTGTACCTGCTCCGCCTTGTGGTTCTAATTGGAATGAATCAATAGTTATTTGTCTGTATTGTTCCAAAGTTTCAGCGGGTAATGGCTCTATTATTTCACTTGTTACAATTACATTTTCATTCGCCCCTATTATTGGAGCTGTTGCCGTTAATGTGTCCGAAATTTCTAGTTTACCCTCTAACCCAGTAGTTAAGCATCTTATTGTAATTAATTCAGTTGTTGCCGTCATTGTAAACGGTTCATCTAATACAAATAATATGTTCGGATTTAAGCTATTATCATCGGATCTAAAAGTTGTTTGACTAGGTATAACCGCCCCTATATCTCCAGTAATTTGAACTTCATATTGAGAAGCTCTAGCAGGAAATGGATTTCTACCTAATTTAACTCTTCCCCACCTTTCCAAAGTGCCTCCATTTGCTTCGCTGTCCGCAGTATCAACAAAAATATTCTTTTGAACTTTACCAATAGTAAGGTAAAACAATTTTAAACTCGCCGCTAACACACCGCAAAAAGCATATAAAAATGTCTTTCCGAATGTAGGTATTTGAATATTCAATTCAGCCTCTAAATTTAATTTGACGCTGTTGAATAATTCTTGAGTTGTTGGTAAATTTATCATTTTTTTAATACATAATAAAGCGACATCATACTGTGAGGCTCTTGTTTAATATTCCCTTTTAAATAATTTCTTAATCTAAAATAACTCCCTAAACTTCTAATTCCTGCATATCTTATTTTTGCTGTTTTTTCACTATAACCGGTTAAAAGTAGCAATTCCCTATAAATAATATCTGAAACCTTACCACCATAACCGCAACGATAATAACCGTCGTGGAGGAAGTTAGCAATAGAGGGGTGCTTTCGGTTTTTAATCCCTGTCGCTCCGTCGTAGCCGCTTGTCTCCCAAAATCTTAAATTCCAAAGCCTCTCCAACTCTATAACCACCAAATAAGGAAGTTTGTAAACCTCGATTTCGCGAAGTAAAGCCGTCAAGATTTCGCCCTCTTTTAAGTGTGGGTAAATATTGAAGCTAAATTTATCCTTTATTATGAAATTACCCATAATTTAATCTATATAAGTAAATTCTGTTGGCATTTCTAAAGCTTCAACTCTAAAAATTCCCCTTGCTATTTCAGTTCCGAAAATAGGGTCTAATACGTTAATGTATTTAGTGAAATCTTTTAACCTTTGCTTAGGCTCTCCATTTTCCATAACTACATCGCCGTTTGAATCATATTCTGGAATAATATCCCCATTTTTATCTTTAAAAGCAATCCCGTCAATATGTGAGAAAGGAAAAGAACCGCCCAAACTTTTATCCACTATTTTAATATCTCCATTAGGAAATCTTAAATAGTTTGAGTAAACAATATCAATTTTATTATAAACTAAATCAATATTAACTCTCTCTGTTTTTGAATAAACAATATTACCGTTTATATCTTGATATAATTTTAATTTTTTATTATACATTTTTTTTTATATTTTAAATTATGATAAATCTAATAAAGTTTTCCAAATCGTGCCATTGTAAGTCTGCAATTCGTTTGCAGTTGTATTTTCAATTGTATATCCTTTACCTACTCCTGATAACGCGTCCCTTTCTGTTTCGGTCATTTTAGGAAATTTAGAAACTAGACCTAAGCCCGTGTTTCCGTGAGCATCTGAACAATCTAACAACCTTTGAGGGTTAGAATCTATTAAATCTGTAGTGGATAAAGCTCTCCCCTCTGTAAATTTACAATCTACAAAATCAAACCACTTTGTTGACACACCGTTGAGTGCAACCTTTCCAATTGGTGTATTAAATGTTACATTTTTAAAAGTTCCCCTAAGATTTGTCGCTGCCCCTGCTGTGATAACATTGTCTTCAGTAGTGCTAGTTAAAGTACTATCTTCAATATATAAACTATCATATACGGCAAACCCTACATTATAACTTAAAGACGTTAATATCGACCTTTTGATGAAAATATTTCTATTTGAATGTATTATCCTTCCAAAAGAATTAGTAAGCCTACAATCTTCAAATATTGTATTTGTAGCGTCTGTATTTGATATTATAGCGTTACCCGAAGTCCCACCAGTTCTTTCGATGTCACAATCATAAAAATTCCCTCTATAAACTAGACCATCACCATCATTTGTGTTTCCTTTTATTTTAGTTTTAATATGCGTACCTCCCGAAACTGCATAAGTTTCTAAAATAAAATCTATATTTGATTGATTAGTATTTGCTCCTATCAACTCTCCATTTCTAACATTAATATTAAAGTGATTACCACCAACCAAAGCTCTGTAATAATTATCTACATAACAATTAAATGTTTTACCATTACCAGTATAAGCAGGTATATTTAAAAGAACGGGGCTATCCATTCTTACATTATATACCTCTCCTGCGTTATTAATAGCGAAAGACCCAGTATATCCAGTTAAAGCTGAATTATAGGTGTTTAAAGTAAAGTCACTAATAAGTTTTCCTCCTAATGCAATGTTAAAACCATTATTAGTATTAGCAGTTACGCTTGACACTACAGTACCGTTATACCAATGCACTATTTTACCTGCTCCTATTATAAAGTTATTGCTTCCTGTGGCTAACCCATCTAAAGTTAGAGTATGACCATTCTGGAATATTGTAATATTGGGCATAGTCCAATTAAAACCAATATCAACACTTATAGTCTCATCTTGAAATACATAAATAATATCCCCGTCAACCGCATTAGTTTTAATGTCTGCAAAAGTATCATAATAAGATTTAGAACCGTTCGCCTTTGTAATTACATAACCATCTGTAACACCCTCAAAAACTACATTCTTTGGAGTTCCGTCATCATTATATCTAGCTTGTATTACTTTGCTGTTTACTAATTTAGTAGTTAAATGATTAACAATTAAATTAGGGTCTGTTATAAATGTATCTGTTATCTTTTTAGTTGTTCTACCGTCCTCAAAATGCTTAACACCTCCAACTAATAAAGTCGAACCAGCTCCGAGAGTAACCTCTCTAGTTGTTGCATCGGGAATCGGTTGATTATCTGTTGCTAAACTACTTGAATTTATTTCAATATCTCCGCCACCTAATAAACTTTCTCCGTTAATAGTCTTAATATTAACTCCGCTTTCTAAAGCGTCCTGCTTATCAGCTATATCTGAAGCATTGGTATCAATTTCATCCGCATGAGAATTAACAACTGCCTTTATTTCGTTAAAATCGTCTGCAGTACCTTTGTTTACTTTAGGTAATACCGAATCTCTAACCTTTACTTTATCTAAATATACTATTTTAT
>Ga0208134_1000996_pt1 | contig 17322 bp, 24 predicted proteins | sample VirMetDEL_Mar_31_FD_184515 | JGI IMG/M metagenome (GOLD analysis project Ga0208134, IMG submission 184515) | Aqueous microbial communities from the Delaware River and Bay under freshwater to marine salinity gradient to study organic matter... | ecosystem: Environmental > Aquatic > Marine >... | reverse complement strand
GCGCCCTGTCCCACTGCTGTGTTGTTATCGGCGGTTGTTGCTGTTGAAAGAGCATCTTCTCCAATCGCAACATTTGCAGAGCCTGTGGTTATTGCATCACCTGCTAATTTACCTACAATGGTATTATTATCGCCTGTGGTTACATTTTCACCTGCACTCTTACCAAGGGCTACGTTTCCTGTACCTGTAGTATTATTAAAGAGAGCGTTGTGGCCTACTGCGGTGTTGTCACTTGCGTTGTTTGTGTACAGCGCCTGAAAACCTATGCCTACATTGCTTGCGCCTGTGGTGTTTACTCTTAAAGCACTTGTACCTATACCTGTATTATTTGATGCTGTAGTGTTAGATAACAAAGAAGCCTCACCCATAGCAACATTGTTAGCACCCGTTGTGTTAGCGCCTAAAGCACTAGAACCAACTGCTGTGTTTCCGTCTGCGGTAGTATTTGCATCTAAAGCTAACGCCCCCACCGCTACGTTGTCAGCGCCTGTGGTGGTATCTTCTAAAGCACGATACCCAACTGCTGTGTTGTTAGAAGCTGTTGTGTTGTATCTTAATGCTTCCTTGCCAACTCCAACATTGTAATTACCTGTAGTGGCGGTTATTAAAGCACCCTTCCCTATAGCCACGTTGTGTGCGCCTGTGGTTAGTGCTAAACCTGCATCCTTACCAATCCCTACATTATTAGAGCCTGTGGTGTTTGCAAGTAAAGCGGCAGAACCAACTGCTGTATTGTTAGCGCCTGTGGTGTTTGAGGATAAAGAACTATCGCCCAAGGCTGTGTTAAAACTTGCTGTAGTAGTAGAGGTTAAAGCACCTTGCCCGACAGCAACATTCTGTGCGCCTGTGGTCAGAGAGCCACCTGCATTTACGCCTACTAAACTATTGTAAGAGCCTGTAGTAATCGCATCTCCTGCGTTACCACCGATGAGGGTGTTTTGAACGCCTGTGGTTACTGCGGTTCCTGCATTTGACCCTACTGCGGTATTGTAAATATTGCCAGAAGAATTAACTTGAGCCTTTAAAGCGCGTGTTCCAATTGCTACGTTATTTTGACCGCCTGTTTCAGTGCTTAATGCTTCAAAACCTACTGCAACATTGTCTGCCGCGGCTAGAAGAGCATCACCCGCAAGACCACCAATAAGGGTGTTTTGAATGCCTGTGGTTACTGATGTTCCTGCGTTTCTACCTACTGCGGTATTGTAATCCGAAGTTGTTACAGCCCCTAAAGCACTAGTACCTATTCCTGTATTAAAACTTCCTGTTGTACAAGCGTCTAAAGCAGAAGAGCCAAATGCAACATTTTGAGTGCCTGTGGTGTTTAATAATAAAGCCGAAAGACCTACCGCAGTATTCTCAGCACCAGTAGTGTTTGCCCCTAAAGCACTCTTACCAACTGCAACACTTCCTGCGCCTGTGGTGTTTGCATATAAAGACTGATGACCAATGGCAGTATTGTTATCTGCTGTAGTGTTAGCTTGTAAAGCATCGCGACCCACTGCTACGTTCGAAGAGCCTGTTGTGTTGACATATAAAGCCTGTGTGCCAACAGCCGCATTATTTGTTCCAGAGGTAAGAGCCGATATAGAGTAGTGGCCTATTCCAACATTATAATCACCTGTTACAACGCCAGTACCTATTGCAGTGTTTCCTATTCCAACATTGCCTGTACCCGTTGTCTGCGCTCCTAAAGCGTTTCTACCTAATGCTACGCTACCAGAACCAGTAGTAGTAGCGTCTAATGCGGCATAGCCAACAGCAACATTATTGTCACCCGTAGTAATCGCAGTACCTGCTTCATCGCCCACGACAACATTATAATTACCACCGCTTGCAATGCTGTTACCTGCGTTGACACCTGCGCGGAAGTTGCTTGTTCCTGCTGAAGCCGTGATGATATCTGCGCCATCTGCAAAAGTTACATCTGCCGCAAAGTTTACAGCACCGTCTACGTCTACAATGTCAAGGTTAGCTGTGCCATCAATATCTATATCGCCTGAAATGTCGAGGCTTGTACCTGTTAATACGCCTGTGACACCTAGAGTGCCACCAACAACTAAGTTACCTGCAAGCTGAAGATCATCCATTTCATAAACAATTGCGCCTGATCCGCCGCCATTTGTTGATACAATTTTGGTTTGACCAGAAGAAATATTAACACTTGCTCCAGAACCCTGCGTTAGCGTTAACGTGTAAGATGTTTCATTACGCATTACCCAAGTGTGAGACAGCGTATTAGGGGCTAAAGTAACAGTACAAGCCTGACCGCCACCCGTTAACCGCAAAAATGTGCTTCTAAACTCATCAGAAACGCCATCTGCCATTGTTATGGTGTGAGTTGATGCATTGGCAATAGCTTCAGCGCCATGCCCCATAGCTTCGCCAATAAGTTCTAAATTGACATTAGTTTCCGTTCCCCAAGTACCCGCAGAATCACCTGTAGCAATTTCTTTTAGTCTTAGATCATTAACGTATGTTGCCATTTAAGCTACCTCTTCCCAATTAGGGGTCTGAATATTAGTAATTGCTTGCCAGTTTGGATTCTGACTGTTGCTAATTGCTTGCCAGTCTGGAGTTTGAGATGTGTTTATTAAACTCCAAACTTGAACTGATTTTGTTAATCCTTCTCCCTCAACGCCTACAGGGTATATTATTGCCTTAGATTCAGTAACAACACTTCCTTGAGATATTGTTGCACCAAAACCAGAAACAGAAACATTAGCTTTTGCCTCTACGGTTTCATCACCAAGAGCAGAAGTCCCAACAATACCAGAAGCAGATATATTAGCATCAGCCTGCACAGTTTCATCGCCAAGTGCAGATGTTCCTGCTAGTCCAGAAACAGAAATATTGTTATTAGTAATTAATGTTTCACTGCCAAGAGCAGACGTTCCTGCTAACCCAGAGACCGATAGGTTATTATTGGTGATTAATGTCTCATCACCAAGACCAATTGTTGATGCAACAGCAGAAACGCCAACTACTGCAAAAGCGTTAACTGCTACTGTTCCTGTAGATGTTGTACCTACATTGTTAACAACAGCAACATTAGCTTCTGCTACTACACTTTCACTGCCAAGAGCGGAGGTTCCTGCAACGCCAGTAACGGCAACAGGCAAGCCCTCGCCCCATGCGAGTTCTCCCCATCCACCCCTACCAAAACCATTTACAATAGCCATGAGTTACTAGGCTATTCTGATGATTGCGTTAGATGCGTCTGCTGTTGGGAATTGTATTGTAAAGTCTCCTGCTGTTGATGTTTTATCTCCACCAAAAGCCAACACACAAACTGCTTTATCGCTGTTTGTATCGTTATATATAAGGCATCCATTTGCAGTAACCGTTGCATTGCTGAAAGTCAAATCAGCAAAATCAGTAAACGCAGTGGTTCCTGACGTTGTTGGGTTAACATTTGTTAATGCCGCACCGCCTGCGGTGTAGTTTGTGCCGCTTGCCTCATTCGTGCTAGAGTAAGCTGTTGTTGTAGCACCTAAGCTAGCCGAGCTAGTGTATAAAGCTAGTTTAAACGAATTGCCGCCTGATGCTAAAAAGTTATGCGTTCCTTCCATTAATTCTTTCTTAAATGAAGTACACATTGCCTGTGATATTGCCATTACAGTCTCCTAATAATTTCTGCTACGTCTTTCTGTTGGTTTTTTTCAAGCAAAGCAATTAAAGTTGTTCTATCGCTTTTTATTGCTTGTTCCATGTAGAACATTACAACTTTAGTTACTTGATCTTTAAAAGCTTCTGCTTGATCTTTAATTGCAGGGTGGCAATTACCACCAACAGAAACAATTCTATCTGTGGCTCTTTCTGCCCAGTGTTCAGCACTAAGGCCTTTGTTACTTGATGTTACAACATTAACAAAACCCGTTTCAGCCGATGTTATTTCAATCAATTGTTAACTCCTGCCTTGACGCACTGCGCCAGACCTATAGCTGTCTGTTGTTCCGTAACCTTCACCCAGAGTTTTCAGTCTATTAACAGCCTCATCATACTGAGCCTTGTAAAGCTGTAATAAATCAGCATCTCCCTTAAGGAAGGTGTACGCTTCTACTAAACAGCCATATAATAACGCATTTTCAGCATTATCGCCTAACCAACTTGTACCTGTAGAAGACACAGTAATTGACTCTGGTCTATAAAAGTAATGCAACTCAGCGGTAAACGATGCGTTTGGCGTTGGCGCAACTATGATAGTACTTTCGTTAAAAACTGCATAATACTTGGGAACACCAGTTACCGAGCTTGACGGGTAAGCTTCTCTGATAAAGTTAACGTCTTTGTTTAAAAGATACTCATACCCGCTGTTATCAACAGCTAAAGAATAAACGCCTAAGTAGTCGGTAGGCGCAGACAGGTATTGATTATCTGCTGTTAAAGAACCTGTTACATTCTTCCTAAAGTCAGGAAGTTGTACATCTTTTATTATTCTTTCTTCAGCTTGCGTAATAATATTAGGCAAGTTATCTACAAACGTAGCTTCAGTTGTTTCCAGATAGTCTTGTATTGTTTCTTTTAACGTAGTGTACGTGAATGCCATTAGCCTATTACCACCTTAACTTCTCCTACATTACATTCTATGTCTAGTCCTACTGTATGGCTACCTAACTCGGTAACTCCTCCGCCAACAGGGTTAAACGCAAATAAACGCCGACTTTCATCCAAAGCCCTGTCTGGTCGAGGGTTTCTTAAAGATTGATCGTCAGATATACTAATTTTTCCAAGCTGTAGCTGAGGCTGATCAACATCAACCACATCTTTTCCAACCAAAAGCCCATTCCATCTCTGGTTTTCAATTTGAGGAACAAGATCTGTTAGCTTGTAACGAAACCCGGTTCTGTCGCAAAAACCAAAAGCTCTTTTGCCTTTTGATGCCGTCAAAACTTATATCCTCCCGGAGTTACAAACAATGAGGCCTTCTCTCTGTCTGCGTCTGCGGCAAGATTCCATTGTTCTTCATACTCTGATTTTAACAAAGGAGCTTTTTGATTTGCCTCAACGTACTTAACGCTAAGGTGATATGCAAGTCCTGCAACTAAGCAAGGAAGAAACCTTAAAGGCACATCCATGTTGTTAGAGGCAGGTGATCCAGTATCTTCGACTCTTTGCATAAAATAGTAAACAAGAGTGTAAGTTTCTTGGCTGTCAGGAACAGGCCATAAATTAATAGTCACCGCGCTAGGATCTTTTTCTAAAAAATACTGAAGAGGCTTCCCTTCTGTTAACTTGTTAGATAGATGAGCGTACTGACTTACCGATATTCTTGTTAAAGTCTGGTCAAACTGACTGGTCGTTTCCCCAGAATCAGTTCTTACAAACGCTTCAATAATATCAAGAACATCTCCATTAAGGGTATACGATCCATCTCCGCTAGTAAGAGCTTGAGTTCCCTCCTGTACTGTCCAAAGGTTTAAGCCTCTATTTTGCCATTCAAGCATAAGAAGGTTAATGCTTCTCCTAGCAGTCCTATAGTCATAACCGCTACGCAACTCTAACCCTGCTCTCTCAAATGCTTCTTCGATAGCATCTCCGAGATCCAAATTAAAAGTATATGTTCCGCTAGTTGCCATGTTTATTTCCTTCTTGACTTAGCCCCAGAGCATTTCCATCTTTTACGACTTAAGTTGTTGGGAGTATTGGGATCGTTTTGTTTTTTCTTGGAAAGTCTTTTTTTAATTCCAAGGCTTCTTGCACAGTAGCTATCTCCTTTGGATGTTCCTGCTCTAACTCTTGGGCCGCCACCCTTAGCTTTTCCTGCTTGACCGTAACTAACTTTTTTCCCTGAAGAGGTTACTTTAACTTTTGCCTTGCCTTTTGCAGGCTTACCGCCCGCCATTACTTTCCTACCTTTTTCATTGCTTTTTTGTGCGATTCTGAAAAAGATACTCCAGACCTCATAGAACGCTTCATTTCTGCCATGTGTTTTGCAGAATGATGAACAGAGTGTTTCCGCAAAGTGTCTTTTTGTCTTTTAGTTAAGACCTTTACTTTTGGTTTAGCTGTTTTTTTTACCATGATCAGTCCTATAATTAGCTATCGCATCTTACAAGCACGAACGCCTTTTTTAGCTATGCCTGAGCCTCTAACTCGCCCGCCATGAGACATTGTTGTTTTTGCAACTTGGTTTTTTACAGGCACATCTCCAGAAGTATTTTTAATTTGTGCTAATTTTTCGGCCTCAAGCTTCTCTAGAGCTTCTTTTTTCTTTTTATCTTTTTTTGCGCCATAATAATCAACACCCGCACCAAGAAGTCCGGGAATTGACCCTTGACTGATTGCATATGCAGGGCTAATTGCTTTTAAAATACTTTTTGTTTTATCGTCCATTGCAAATACCTTATGCTAATTTTCTTGAGTTTCTAGACCTATTAGACTTAACAGAAGCAACTCTAAGATTTTTTGGGCTATTGTTACTTGTGTTTCTATCTCTGTGGTCAACGTCTTTTCCGTCACCCCTAGAAACAAGACCTCTTTTTTCCATCAGTTTTCTAGCTTGATTTCTCTGCGCCCGCCGTTTTTTTTCTTTAGGCTTTGAGTGAAAGTTTTTATATTCAAGCTTGTAGTTTCTAGCCATAAGACTTTAGCACTTTTAAGATAATACTGTAAGTATCGCCACTACTATGGCCTACAGTGGTAAACTGAATGTCTCCTGTTACTCCGCTACCTGCGTTATTGGGTATGCCAGAAAAACCAGAAAAGTCTAAATCATCAGAATAGTCAGCAAGTATATGCCATGCTAATACATCAGTAGAAGCATCAAATAGCACCTTAACGCTCATTCCTACAGTGCTATACCAAATATGGTCTATAGCAACTTTTGTGCAAGATTGGCCTGTCATCGGATCTTTTGTTAATCCTGAAACGTCAATTTTAGTTACTGCCGATTCACCTGTGCCATCACTGACATTAGTGAACTTAAATGTGGCATATTTTGCCCCATCTGAAATTGTTTGTGTTGCAACTGCATCAGCCATCACATTCTCCTAAAAAAAAGGGGTGTTCGCCACCCCTTACTAAACGGCGTATTAAGCAACCGTTGCTATTGGTGTAGATAGAACAGTAGTAACCCATTTAGAGTTTGTTCCATCATCTGAAGCGCAAACCATAGAAACTCTAGCGTTTGCAACAGTTGAGTTTACTAGCGTCAAAGTGTCTCCCGCTACATCACTTACTGCGTTAGCCGCTGTTCCTGCAACTAAAGAAATCATTGCTTGGAAATCTGATACAGCAGAACCGGGAAGTACAAAAGTAGTTGTAGTGCTACCGCCGACAGCTACAGTCAACTGGAACTCATAGTGAACTCCTACGTTGTCAGTAGATAAAGCAGGCAGATTAATAACATTGTTTGCGGTTCCGTCAATCAAAAACAAAGTTCCTGACTGAGCCGCTGTTAAGGTAGCGTCTAATGCGCTAGAAGTATTCCAGTCAGAGTTAACTGCTTTTCTGCCAGTAATAGTTCCGCTAACAACAGCATTAGTGCCGTAAGTAGAATTGGTAGTGACTGCACCAGTAGTGCTATTTTTAGAAATGCTTGAAAAACCATTTTCGGAGCGAACTGCTCCAGTATAAGTTGTAGTACCCATGTCAATCTCCTGTCTTGGGTTAGTCTGCTGTTAAGCAGTCAGGGATAGTTAATAATAACGTGTTAAAAATAAAAAAAGGGGGTTTTTACACCCCCCTTTCAGACTTAGCTTGATCCCGGAGAACCATAAATGCCAAGTGGATCGGATACGCCGAATGAGTAACGCTCGCGAGCTTTATAGCGAACATTACCAGTATCGAAATCTCCATCCATACTAGTTTCAAGAGAAGTACGCTCAAAATGCTTCATTCCGTTAGGAATGTCCGTAAGGATAAAGAAAGCGTTGCTGTCAGTCAGATAGTGATTGACTGCATAACCTTCTGGAATTGCACCCATATTACGGATAGCATTAATGTCGTTATCAGCAGTTGAAACACGCTGAGTAGTCTCTAGAAGACGATCTGCCGTAAACATCAAGGCAGGTGGAACGATCAAACGAGTAGGACGAGCCGCAATAAGCAGTCCGCGCTCATCAGTGTAGCCTGCAATACTAATAATTGCATTCTCCAGAGATGTTTCGTTCAAGTCAGCCGCAGTCGCAGGACGGTTGCTGTTAAAGCCGCCACCTACAGTTGGGTGTCCACCACCACCAGTAACACCATCTCCAACAGCAGTGAACAGGTTTACACCATCACCAGACTGAAAAGAGTTAGTAAAACCGTTGTTTAGAGGGTTAACCGACTTAACTTGCTTAGTGTAAGCCATACCGCGAGCAAGACCTTTGGTGTAACGAGCAGATAACGAGTCATACAAGTTATCTTCCATAGCCTCTTCGGTAATAGCAAAACCCATTGCAATAGTTTCGTGGTTGTAGCGAGCAGAGAAAGACTCTTGTGCTGAATCATAAGAGATTGCAGAACCTTCGTTTTTAACTGGAGCCGCTCCAAAACCGCTCAACTTAGTTTCTTCTTCAAATGAACGATCAGAACTCTCTGTATCATAAATAAGAGTGTGCTCGTCATCATATTTTTCATACTCAATGCCAAACAGGGCGTTAAGGCCCGGAAGTAGCTCTTTGAGCATTTGTGCGCGTGAAATAGCCATTTCTTATATCTCCTTAAACGCCAGTTGAGTTGCGGTACGCATGGTCGCCTGCATTATAAATGCAAAGAACATCAGTATACGCATCACCGACTGCACTAGTTGGCCCCTCTACAAACTCTACAATTCGTAGTGGGAGTGTGGCTGTTGTTGCGGCTGTACTTTGGTCAAGCGCGTTTTTACTGCGTCCGAAATCGGTACTTCCTGCGGTTTGAACAACACCTGCATTCAAAAACATAGTTGTTTGAGCAAGCGTTCCATCAGCCTGAATCTTAAATACAAGATCAGGATCATCAACAACATAAGCAGAGATATCATCCGCCGCTGTACTAGCGGGGTAGTATTGGCTAAAAGTTAATTGATTTGAAGTTGGGTCGGTGTAAGAACAACCAACAAAAATTCCAATTGGAGTTAATGTTGCAGTTCCTGCGTCCTTCTCAACGCCTCCTGCGGCGACTGGTTTTACAAAGTCACCATAAAAAATTGCAGTTCCATATGCGTTAGCAATCTTCATGTGCCGAACTTTTCCTGAATAAGAGCCGCTCGCACTAAGAGTGTTAACTGGTTCTGCGCCTGTTGGGGTAGCAGTGGTAGCCATTGTAGGCCTCCTTTAACAATAGTTATCTTAGTTTAAGGAACTTACCCCAGTATTAGGGTTAGTTCCTTCCAAAAGTTGTCCTAGTGCTACGCTCTGGTTTTAATAGAGGCATTCTAGGATCATTCTCACGCAAGTAGTTGTTGTCAACTGACTCCATCTGATTATCAGCGGCTTTTTGGAAATGACGGGTTCTTTGCTCCATCTTTTCCTTACTCGCCTTACATAATAATAATCCGCCAACTTCGATATTACCTTTGAATTGTGAGTTAATATCTGACGTTAATAAAAGCTCAGGGTGGTCTTCGGCCTTACAAGGCTCCCAACCCTCTCTAAACATTCTAGAAACGTGAGTATTATCTGACTCTCCAAGAGTGCTTGTCCTAACCCATCTAAATACATAACCGTCTTGTGGTGTAGGGTCAGGTAAAATAGATGCAGGTGTCCATGTATCATCAGGACGAGTATCTTGTTTGCGTGAGTTGCTTTCTCGTGGTGTGCGCTCTTCAGTCATTTCAGGTTCTCCTTAGCGAGTTGTCTGGCGTACTGTTCTGGGGTAATCCCTAATTTCCTAGCGAGAGAAACTTGGGTGGACGTTAACTGCACTTTGCGCGGTTTTGCTCCATTATTCCTATTGGATGAAGCCACTACCGTGGAGCGTTGATTAGCAGTCGCAGGCGCGTTACGTCCATTGGTATCGCTAGTATCCTGCCAATCAAAGGTTGGGTAAGACTCTCTCATACCTTTATCTATAAATTCAAAGTATTCGTGAGTATTTGGTTTAATGCCATTGTCAACAATAGCTTCTTCATGCAACCCATAAGCTGTTGCAGTCATTCTTTTGCTGTCAGGGGCCATAAACCATTTGTTTTTATCAGCCCATTCTTTAGCTTCTGGATCAACTTGTGGTGCTTGTTGAGCAGGCTGTTGAGGAGCTTGTTGTCTAAACTGTTGATTATACTGCGCTTGTTGGGCTAACTGAGCTTGATGATTGTTAATGTTAGTTTCATACTTTTGCGCTTCAGCTAGTTCTGCTTGAGCCTTATACAAAGCCTCTTGAGAATTAACAACAGTATCAGTATCACCTTCTTCATACGCTTTCTTATAAACAGACTTTGCATTTTCAAGCGTCATTTCTGCTTTTGCTTTTATCTGTCCTACTAAAGCAGATTCGCCGCGCTGAATAATTGATTCGTATTCTTGATTCTTATTGTTAAGAGTCTGAGTAACACGAACCGCTTCATCGCGCATTCTTTCAGCGGCTTCTCTTTGCCGCCTTTCTTCATTTTGCTCATAACGTAATTTATTTATACGCTTTTGAACTTTTTCACTATATCCTGCAAGCTCATCTTCATCAGCATTGCTTGAAGCCTCTGATTCTTCTGATTTTGCAGGTCTACGATCATCAACAGGACGATCATCAACAACCTCTAGCTCTATATCAGATTCATCTTTTTTCTCAGCAAGTTTTTCTTTTTTAACAATTTTTGTTTTAACGCCAAAAAACTTTTCTTCTGAGCTTGCTTCAACAGGAACTTGATCGTTGGTTTCTACTTCTTGATTTAATTCACTCATACCTTACCTATGCCTCTTGGGTCTTGGACTACAGCTTCAACGCTGTCATCGTTAATTAAACGAAACTCTTTCCCATGCACCTTAAAGCGAGTGCCTGAGTAAGACCGCATAACAATCCAGTCACCTTCATTACAGAAAGCTCCCGATGGAAATCGCCGAGGATCAGAGTAAGCGTCTGGGCCAAGTTCTAGCACCATACCTACAATTGAACCCACTTCTTCTTCTTGCAACGATTTGGCAGATTTAATAATCCCGCCTTCGGTTTTCTCTTCTATATCAGGTAAAGCAATCAATATTTTGTACCCTTTGGGCGCAGGCAATTGACTAGCCTTTTCTGCTTTTACTTCTTTTTTTGCTAATGATTCACTCATTAGATAACACCTTATGCACTGGAAAAAAGCGTCCAGAGTCGCTGTGCATCGCCTTATGCGATGAATTATTCAGCTTCTAACTTACTTTTTAAGTCTAAAAGCTCTCTTTCTGCAAGGGCTAGGCCCTCTATGACTCCGCAACATTTTGCGTATTCATTGTAATCTTTACATGCGCCACCTGAAATGTGGTCGCTTAAGTCATTCATCTGACTTCTTAGCTTATCCCTTAGATACTCAAATGAATTATTTTCTGATCTACTCATCTGTTATAGACTCCACAATCTCTCGGCCTATTCTAAATCCTTCAATTTGGTCTTTAGATGCAATCCTTCTTGACTCTAATTGCTCTCTAACATTGTCTTCTGCAATTTTAACAGCTAACTTAGCCTTTTCAATTTCAGCTTGTTGGTCAAGCTTTTGTTTATCAAACTCTGACTTAGACTGCGCTTTAGCCATTTCAAGTTGCATTTTAGCCTGATCAAGTTCAGCTTTAGCTTGCGCCTGCATTTCTTTAATCTGCAATTCTTTTTGCGCCATTTGAACAATAGGATCTTGCTGTTGTTCTTGCGCTTGTTGCTGTTGTTGTTCTTGCTGATTCTTGCCTTTAAGCTGTTCTGCGGCAGGAGCCACCAATCTAGATATTCTAAGCTCGATGTCTTCTGGCAACGCTTCGCTTTCTGGCGGAAGCTCAACACCAAGCTCTTTCTCAACTTGTTGACGATAAGCAAAGGCAAGATGATCTTGAATGTGAGCGGCCATTGCCGACTGCATTGCCTTAGCGTTTGGACTCTTTCCTGCAAGCTCTTGAATCTTAGGGTCTTCCATAAAGGCCATGTGCGTTTTGATGTGCGCCTCATGGTCTTGGTAAATAAACGCCTTAACAGGATCTCCTCTAAGAATATTCATATTCTCACTTACTGGATCTGTTGGCTTTTGATCCTCATCTCTTGGGATTATCTTGTCTGCATCGCGTATGTTAAGAACCTCAAGCATCTGCCTGTGTAGCAACGGAAGGTCATACATCTCTGGATTTTGTTGAGATAACTGCAATGCGGCCTGATATTGCATGATTCTTTGGGCCATAGTGCCTGAATTAGGGTCACTTACGGCAATAACGTCTACTCTTCCATCAAAATCTTCAGCAACTACAGCATCTTCTTCAGAGGAATAAGGGTACGCTGAAGGGCCAAAATCGTACACAATTTGCGATAATAAGCGCAATTCTTTACGCATTGAGGCATGTAATCGTGCTTGAACCGCACTCATCACCTTCATAGACCGCTCTAGGATTGCAAGTGTCGTTCCCACAGGAGCTTCAGAATTCATGTCTGCCGCCTTTACGTCTGCGGCTGATGCAAACCTACGGCCTTCCTCTACAATGTCCCCCATAAGCTGATACAGGACGTTACTTGGCTCTTTATAGGGTAAAAAGCTAATATTATCGCGTATTGCACCGCCCGGAACATCAACATCTCTAAATTCTCCCGGCATTATTGGCGTATCATCGCCTTTAATCCGTAATCCTCTAGATTTTAAGCCTCCGGGGAGGTTACTGAGCGTTCCTGCATCCACTAATTGACGCAAAAGAGAGGTTGCAGACTTAGCAAGCCCACCAATCATGTGAATTAAGCCAAATCCGTAGAAACCAAGTCCCGGCATGTACTGATAATGAACAAAATGCTCGCGTTTCATGCGATTTTCGTCATCTTCGTAGTAGTTTCTGCGTATAGAAAGAACTTTTCGTGAACTTAAGTCAATGCTGACAACATAAGGAAGCTGTATTCCGCTTTCCTCACCGTCAATCATGTCTTCAAAGCCAACTAAATCAAGATCAACTTGTATTTCTAGGATGGTATGGCGAGAATCGCTTTCGTATCCTGATGAATTACCTGTTAACTCGTTATATTTATGCTCAATTTCGTCAGTATTGTCACTGGCCGTACCTAAATCAACGTCTGAATAGAACCCAGATACCTGTAACTTTCTGACTTCATTGCTTGTTCGCTTCATAATGTGAGTTGCGCGTTCGCAAGTCACTAAATCAGATGCACCATAGCTAACAACAAAATCTTCAGCAGGAACAAACATACTACAAGGCCGACCCATGTTAGGGTCAAAGTAAACTTTTCTAAAGGCAGATCCCGCTAGTGGCAGTGAAAACAACAATCTTTCTGTTTCTGCACGATACTCAGTCATTTTTTCAGTGACTAAGTAGTTTAGGTAATCCTGAACCCTTCCTGCTTGCTTTTCTTTTTCAGCGTCTATAATACCTACAATAGCTGTTTTAACTGGGCCTCCCGCAGGAAATAGCTCTTGTATAGATTGAGACTGAAATTTTATAACAGATTCGGTTAGTAGTGGATGAAATACGCCACAAGCCCCGTCCCACGGGGTTGTCCGGTCTTCATGCTTTAAACCAAGAAGGTCTAACCCTTCTATATAAGTTCTTTCCCAGTCAGATCGGCTTTCTTTATCTGACTTAAATGCGCCAATAAGTTCGTTAGCTATAGATGAAAGTTCTTTGTCTTCGATGTATTCGGCCAAATTGTCGTCAAAGGGAATATTCCCCATGCCGTCACCTTCGCCCTCAAAGTCAAACATCAATCCGCCATCAGGCGTTTCAACAGACACAGAGTCAGGATTAACAATTTCAATTTCTAAAGCGCCATTAGCCTCATCGGCTGTAAGCTCTTCAGGTGTTACTAACGGCTTATCAATTGCCATTTATCCGTTCTTCCCAAACTTTTGCGCTCTTGCCGCACCGCAACCGCGAGTTATGCCGCCTTTTTTCATTGCTTTTACCTTATTTATCCCTTTGTTGGGATTCATAAGCTGACCGCCACTCATGTAAGAACTGGATTTTTTATTTTTCATTTCTTTCATATTAAGCTCCGGCTACTCGCCAAACTGGTTGAAATATTTTTTCTGCACCAACATTGTCAGCATCCACAGACTCCCAAGCTAGCTCTCCTAGTCTTGAGACATAAACGCTGTAATCATCGTTTTCTAGTGTAACATAGCTAGGAGTTGATAACTCATCGTTACGTCTAAATCCTTTGTCTACAAACGCAGATGCTATTCTTTCTTGGTGCTTGTTTGTCATCTAAGCCCAAACCTTTATTTTTGTGCCGCCATGATATTCAACGGCATGTCCTTCAGAAATTAACATTTTACACATATCTTGGCCGTTTTCATCGTAAGGAGTGCCTAATATGCGCCCATACTTCCCTTTGCCGTGAGATAATACTGTTATAGTACCCCCACACATCTCAATTAAACGTGCCTTAGCGGCTAAACCAAGGGCCTTCTCGGCCAAGTTCCTTGTTCTGCTTTCTGGCGTATCAATGCCTGCAAGCCTTACTCTTTGTTTTTTGAGCCAAACATCGAAACCCAAATCAATATCAACATCAATGGTATCACCATCTATAACTCTCACTAAGGTGCATTTGTAGGTATAAGGGTTCATTAGTAATATGCCGCTCTTCTGGTTGTCTCTAAAGGGATATCTTCTTCATCAGAGTTAAGCCTTAAAAACCCGCCTTGCCTAAAGCGCAATAGCGCCTGAGTCGATGAATCTACAAGGTCATCATGCTCTCCTGCGGGAAACGCGGCAAATTCTTCAACCACTTCCTCAGCAAATCGTCTTTCTGGCCGCCATATAATGCCAGATGCAAACATGTCAGATATAGCATTTACTCTAGATATTTTATCATTTCCTCTAGAGGGGGTGTAGTCTGATACTGGAATACCCATTGCTCTTAATTCAAATATAAGAGGGGTTCCTGCGGCTTTTGCTTCAATAATGCAAGCATCAGGTTGCCATTCAGTATAGAACTCTTGAGCTTTCTTTTTAAGATCTGGAAACTCTAGACGCTCTTTAAACGCATCTAAAAGAATTATATTGGCTACAGTCTTGCCATCATCATCAGGTGCGTAAAATACGCCCCATGTAGTACACGCTGAGTAGTCAGCCCTTTGTGTCTTAAGAAATGCCGTATCCCAAGACTGTATTATAAACTCACAGGGGGGTGGATAATCTTGCTCCCATATCTTCCACCAGTTTCGTTTAACTAGCGCACCCTCTTCAGAGGTAGGATTTTGTTGATACTGTGCATTCCACTTAGAAGATGGAAGCTCTTCCCTTAGCGCAACTAGCTCCTCCATAGGCCAGAACTCAGGCCACAAAGGTTTTTCTGATGGCATAATGGCAGGAAACTCAATCACTTCCCATTCATCTGTCCCTACTCTCTGGGTAGATGACTTTATTATCTGTCCTGTTAGGTCTCGTTTATGCCAACGAGTCATAACAATAATAATAGCCCCTCCCGGCTGAAGTCGCTGTCGAGGGCCGGATGTGTACCATTCATAGGCTTTATCAAAAACGGAGGGGTCACCCGATTGACCTTCTTGCTCGGAGTGCGGATCATCAATGATCAGAAGGTCTGCGCCTTTACCTGTTACAGCACCACCAACACCGATAGCGAAGTATTCGCCACCTGCACTGGTACTCCATCGCCCTGCGGCTTTAGAGTCAGCCCTCAACCCGACCGAGGGGAAAAGGGATTTATAATCATCGCTGTCTACTAGGTTACGCACCTTTCGACCAAAACCTACTGATAATTCAGCAGTGTGAGCGGTTTGAATAACTTTCTTGTGTGGATACTTACCTAAGAACCAAGAAGGTAATAGATAAGATGCAAATTCTGATTTGGTGTGCCGAGGAGGCATGTTGACGATTAACCGCTTTAACTCCCCACTAGCAACTCGCTCAAAGGCGTTTGCCATAATTTTGTGATGCCTGCCTTCTATAAAGGCGGGCCATACCTTGTTGCAGAACCCCATAAAGTAATTTCGTGCTTTTTCTTTGGATTCTGCTTCCTCTAGCTCTTCTAGTAGGCCTAGAACCTCTTTCTGTTCTTTTAAGGGCAGATTGGGGATTTGCTTTAAAAGATTTGGATCAACCTTATCCGTGACGGACATAAAACCCCTTATGCTTTCTTTTTCTTAACAGCCGCTTTTTTCTTGGCAGGAGCTTTCTTTTTTGCAGGAGCTTTCTTCTTTGCAACGTAAGCTTCATTGATTTCTGGCGTAGAAGGATCATCAGCAATATAATGCCCTTTATCATTACGCGCTCTCTCTAACTCTGTAGAGCTTAACTCTTGCTTAGATTCTTCTATCTCAGACAGTTTAGCTTTAGCCTCAGCCTTACGCATAACTTTATGCTCAACGATGTGCAGAGAGCCATCCTCAAGCTCGTAGCCTATCTGATAAACACCTTCTCCGTCAGCGAACGTACCATTTTGTAAAACTTTTAGTTTAGACATGTAAGCTCCTTAACTTTTCTTTGAAGTCTTCTTTGATTTTTCTAACGCCTTTTTGGTGGGCGCTCCCTTAGATCCCGGCTTTCTCATTTTTTCTTTAGAGCCTGCCGCAATTCTTTTTCTTTTAGCGTGTATGTTATCCCACAATCCTTTAGCCATTAGCGCATCTTACAAACTTTTCCGCCACGGGCCATCCCGTAACCGCGAAGCTTGCCTCCTTTTGCTTTACTTTCTAATTTCTTTTTTGATGATAATCTTTTTCGATAAGCCGCACTACCTGCATCATTCCTTAAAGCTTGAATGGCCTTCTCAGCTTGCTCATCTGTTAAGGGCATTTCTTTTGCACGTTCTGCTTTAGGCTTGTCTTTACTGGGCATAACCTTCTCCGAATTAAAATAGAACCCTCTACAGGAATATTCCTGTCTTAGGACTCTACCTAGATAGAATTAAACTTAAAACTAAGATGACATAACAAGAAGTAAGGAATCTAAACAGGAATATTCCTGATAGGAATCTCTAGATTTTACTGACTTTACGCTCTTGACAGAATAATGCAAGTATCTAATAGAAAAAAACCCGATTTTTTTGCAAAAAATTTTTTTAGGAATAAACAAAGGGCTTATTCTGGAAAAAAAAGGTCATCGTTTATGGAAAACTTGATAATTATTTGAGTGGAACACTATGTATATGGATATCAGGTACGCACCTGCTATAAGGGGGGGTGGGTGATAGTACTTTAGCCCTCAGCTTAATGCACTGAATCGCTGTCACTGGGGATTTCTTCCTGCTCATTCCCCTGCTCTTGGCTTGTTACTAGCAGTGCCTCTAGCC
>Ga0208134_1000994_pt1 | contig 17328 bp, 24 predicted proteins | sample VirMetDEL_Mar_31_FD_184515 | JGI IMG/M metagenome (GOLD analysis project Ga0208134, IMG submission 184515) | Aqueous microbial communities from the Delaware River and Bay under freshwater to marine salinity gradient to study organic matter... | ecosystem: Environmental > Aquatic > Marine >... | reverse complement strand
AGAGTATGGCAATATACTTTAGGGTGGATTGAATACATTAATTAATAAAACATATGGCATATATAAAAAACAAAACAACAAACGAAATAACCAAACAAGAGGGAGGTTATTTACAACTTAGTAAAAACACAAGAGATCAATTCATTGAGGCAAATCAAGAAGAAATTGACTTTTATTTATTACAAGAAGCTAAGGATGGTAAAATAAAGGAATTGAAAATATTCCATGAATCAGATCCCGCTAGAATATTAACGATTAATAATACTTTCCAAGTTAGCACTAACTTTGAATCTACTAGAAAATGGTTTAATGAAATTATAAGTGACTTGAAGAATGAAGCTTATGTTACAAGTGCTTCATATACAGCCGTTAAATTTGATTGGGAAATATCAACTGGCGTATGGATACCCTTAAATTTAGATCAACTTTGCCAATTTAAGTACGCTGTATTTAACATTACCAAGACTAATTTTAAGCAATACAGAACTCACATAAAAGCAATTGAAGCTTTGTCTAGTGTTGAGGATGTTAATAATTACGATTTTACTCAAGGATATTTACTTGATAACCAATTAACTTTTGAATTATGAGCAACAACCCTTTAGAAATTTTTAATGCAACTTCTGGAACTCCAAACTCCGAAATAAGATGTATTTTTACTGATACAAATTATTGTAAATTAGACTTCGATTGCAGTGACTGGAATGGAGCAAGTGTTCTTGTTTCTTCTAAATCAAAATTAGATTCTGCGGTTTTTGTATCTGATCCAGAGGATGTAATAACTGAGAACAAAACTAGATTTTTGAAATGGTAGATGGAGATTTTTTATTATGTAGAAGTAAATTAACATTCGATTCTTTTAGGAAATATCCTTTTAGGTTCATAATACAAGTTGGGTCTTTACTTGAAAAATTTGTAAAATGCTCTTTTGGGTCATTAATATATATATTAAAGTTACAGAAACCTAGATGGAATTGGAACGAACCTTACGAGCATGTTGCTCAATATTTAAATGGATATATTAGAGAAGCATCTGGTAAAAGAGGGGTTGTAAAAACTATATCCTCTGAGTGGTTTAAAACTAGATACCCTTTTGTTACTATAGATATTAGGACTCCTGTACTTCCTTTTACTCAAAATGAGTTAGATAGAATGACTTTTTCCTGGGAATCTGAGTTAGGTCAAAAATATAACTTCTTAGAAGCTCCTTTAGCAGTATTAGGATTTTTGATACCTAAAAAGTTTAGAAAAAAATCAACCTCAAGATCTAAATTTTGTTCCCAGATAGCAGTTCAAAAATTACAATTAATTGGAAGGATGCCTAAAGATATAATTGCTAAATATGTTAGTCCTATGGAATATGATGTATATTTAGGTGTTTTAGGATTTAAAAAAATAGATAACTTAGATTGGAAAAATGAAAGATGGTAAAATAACAATAAATAATTTCACGTGGAGTTTTATAATAGTCTTTGGATTATGTTTTTTGCTAGCTAATCTAAATTTCGGTAAATATACCTCAACTGAAAACTCTTATAAGGAATTGAAAATAATGAGGTTTGCTGGTAACCTCATAAAAGAATGTGGTGAGGATCAATTCTTGTCTTATATAAATATTGAGGACAATTTTATCTTTGATAAGATAGCTAGTGTAAGTGATATAATAACCTATGAGTGCAATAGCAAACAAGATTGTGAAATTGATTCTAAAAGATATTCTAGCAATTGTGTTGGTGGTAAGATAATTATTGATAACTATTCTTATGATTTCTTAAAAGATAATTTCAAGGCTGGTCCAGTTTATTATAAAGATCTATCGAAGCTACAGGGCTTGCCTATAGCAAGGAGTTTGTTTGACTGTTCTAAGAAGAAAGTCATATCATCTGCAACCGCAATGGTAACTAAAATTAATAAGATAACCCATGCTTTTATTCTTAGTAATACTAATGAGAAGAATAAGAATTGCCAAGAAAAGAAGGCAGTTGAGATACTTGAGAAAGTAGTAAAATTTACCGAAAAAGTTTATGACTGAGCAACAAATAATTACAGCTGCGTTATCCGCAGCACTTTCTGATAATGGTAAAATTACTATATATTTTTTAGCATCAGCTTATCTTGTAAAAAAGTTTTTACCTTCTTTGATAGCTTGGATTGTAAAAAAGTGCAGTCAAACTGTTAAGGATTTCTTCAAAGGTATTGATGATATAAAAGCTAAACAATTTGTATTAGAGGCAGAAATAAAGGATATTAAAAAAAATAGGGAGGCTTCTATGAAAGACTTTAATCAGTTTCAGGGAGTAATAAATAAGAAAGTCGATGAATTAGATAAGAAATTAGATAAGCAAATAGAAAGTACGGACGTTAGGTTTAAAGAACTTAAAAAAGATCTACAGAGTGTTAAAGAGCATGAGCAAAAAAATTCAGATGAGGTTTTGAATGAGCTTAAAGAGCTTAATGGAAACTTTGCTAAATATAAGAATATTTAATGGACATTTTAGAATTTATATTAGATAATAAAGCACCTCTAATTACAATAATATTAGCAATTGTTGGTGTTGTGTACCTTCTATTTGTTTATATACAATTTAGATTTAAGGAACTATCTGAAAGGGTAAGTAGGATAGATGAGAGGTTAAATAAAATATTTGACAAACTTTTAGGAAAATGAAAATTTTAGATTTATTAGGATCTGTAATCAAACCAATAGGAAAGACTATAGATGATTTAGTTACGAGCGATGAGGAAAAACTTATATTAAGAAACAAGTTAGCTGAAATAGAAACGAGGGCTTATTTAGAAGCTTTAGATTATCAAAAGGAATTTGTACAAGCTCAGGCAAAGATAATAACTGCTGAAGCTCAAGGTGAATCTTGGTTACAAAGAAATTGGAGACCAGTTACAATGCTAACTTTATTATCTTTAGTGTGTAGTTATATTTTGGGATTATCTCCCCAATATTTAATAGATAGTCCAGATCAAGTTGATAAATTATTCCTTTTGGTAACAATAGGGTTAGGAGGATATATTCCTGCAAGGACAGTCGAAAAATCAGTTAAAACTTGGAAAGGAAAATGAAAATAGATTTTTGTGCAATTATTGTATGTGTTATTTTAATCTTCCTTTTATGGTCATTTCCTTCAAAAGTTGAAGCAGGGGAATTAAAAATAGGTCTAGGAAAATCATTAACTTATACAAATTCAGATAATAAACAAAATAATAAAAATGAAAATTTATCTAAATTAAGTGATTATGCTAAATCATTTAATTTAGTAGGTTGTTATTTTAAATCAGGAAGCTCATTATGTGCCTCAACTAATAGAATTTTACAACAACCTATAAAAATAAGGTTTGAAAATGGAACTCTAACAGAGAGAAAAGTTTATAGTGATACTTTATCATTAGGTAGCATAGTTGAAACTAGATTAGGTAGATTTTCAACTTCAATTTTATTGTCAAATACTAACATTTATGATAAAATAAATGGTAATAGATATTCTAAATCAGGTATGATGAGGGGAATCGGAATGGGGTATTATAAAGATAATTCGTATTATGGTGTTTCTATATGGGATAGAAACAATGAACTTAATATTAAAAACGCTTTCACTTTAAGTTATAATAAATTTTTCTAATGAAGATAATATTAACATTGGTTCTAATATCAGTATCTTGTAGTCCTACATTCGCAAAGAATAAAATGTATGAATCAGCTTATCAGAAGATTGATTGTGCTAAAAGGAATGGTAAAACTGAGGTCATTATAGATGGCGGAAGGATTGACTGTGAAACTAGATATTTTGTTATTGAATATGATTTTTCTAAGAAGTGGGCTGAGTGTTTAGGTCAAGCATTGTTTTATGCGGCTTCTAAAGATAAAATAGGAATTTGCTCTTTAATAGTTGAAGATAATAAAGATTTAAAATATGTTAAAAAATTACAGGAGACTATAGATTACCATAATTTATATATTGGAAGTGAAGTAATTAGAAATTTAGATTAATTGTGTTTAGGTTAGATAAAGTATTACTACAAAGAACTAAATTAACCAAGTATGGTACTAGAGGTGTATTATTTTATGATAATGAGAGGATAGCTCATACATTAGAAAATCCTTGGTTAAATAACCAACGCCAAATATCTTGTATTCCAGTTGGTGAATATAGGGTTAGAAGTTATTCAAGTGAAAAATATCCAGATCATTGGATTTTAGAAAATGTTGAATCTAGGAGTTATATTCTTATTCACGAAGGAAATACAGTTAAAGATACTCTAGGATGTATATTAGTTGGAGACACTATTTCTCAATATAATAACAAACCAGCTATTAGAAATTCAAAAAGGACTTTTAATAACTTAAAAAATATATTACCTAACAGTTTTATATTGAAAATAGAAGAACAAGATTCTAAGATAAAGACAAATTAAATTTATGTCATTATTGTAAAAAGGTACACTTTTTTTACAAAAGGGTTCTGGATTAAGTCAACCAAAAATTGAAGATATTAAGAACTTTTCTTATTAAGTAATTTCACTACCTCAGAACACTTCTTTGTCTTTAAACATGATTTAGAAACGAAATCATCCCACTTTATTTTTCTAGTAATGTCATATATTGCGGATTTGTCAAATAAATAAAAAGTGTCATTTATTTTATATAGTACATAGGCAAATCTTCCAGGGTAAGATAAAAACCAATGTAACTGGGTATTTCTTATGTAAAGTTTCTTGTGAACAAAAGGTTTTGCTAGATACTTTAACTCTAAAAAGACATCATTCTTTTTACTATTAACTAGATGACAATCTGGGAATCCTGCTCCAATACCAGAGGATTCCATTCTTTTGATATATCCTTTCCAATTCCTCTTAAAGGTTTTATATAAATTAGCTTCACTCATTTTCTAAGAATAAACTAGCAGGATCATTTAAAACAGTATCTGCAATGCCCTTATTTCTTCTAAGATTAGAAATTATTTTTGCATCTCCACTATGTCTAGCTTGAAGATCAATATACAAAATACTATCTAGTCCTAATTTATCAGCAACCTCCTTTGTTCCCATCCTGTGATTACGATCCTCACCTTGAAGCCTCTTTTCTAGTGAATCAGAATTGGTGTAAAATATAGCAGTTGTAGCTTGGGTTAATGTTAGTCCTTTCAAAGGTTTTCCTACAAAATATTTAATCTTATCGTCATTCTGGAATTTCTGCTTATTATCATCACGATCCTCTTTAGGAGTTTGACCATCATACCTAACTGCTTCATCTCCTAACATGTCCATTATGTAGTCAACATCTTTAGTAAATTTAGCCCAAACTATAACCTTACCCTTTAACCTTTCGAGTACTTCTTTTAATCTAATTAATCTTGGGTTCTTTTCTGGTGGAACTATTTCAACAAATTCTTTCTCATTCATATTAAGTAAGAAGCCAGATGCAACCTGTTGTTTCTTTATTAATCGTGACAATATTTCAGGAATGAGAATAGGTTCTTTATTTTTCTTACAATCCTCAATATAAGAAATACCTTCTTCATTAATTTCTTGGATCATTCTTATCTGATCATCAGTTAGGTTAAAAACTTCTCTCTGATAAACCTTTGGTGGAAGATCAAGACAGTCTTTCTTTAATACTCTAAAGGTGTATTTATCTAATTTACTTTGAAGATCATCTATATTTTTTGTTCCCACTACCTTATCAAATTGTCTTACCAATGTTTCGCCATTCTTTTGATAAGTAGTTGACATTCTTCTTAGTTGGCAATATCTAGCTTTAAAGGCATAGAAATTACCCATATTAAGTATCTTAGGAGAGAGGAAATTTAATTGAGGGAATAAGTTTTCAACACCAGTAGTTACAGGTGTTCCTGTTAATATCCTTTTGTAATCTGGTCTATTACTAATTGACAAGAAAAACTTTGTTCGTCCAGCGGAAGCATTTTTTATACCTTGTGACTCATCAATAACCATTAGGCATCTATTTTTAGCTAATATATCTAACAGGATTTGTTGATTCTGCTTAGAAACAAATGCTTCAATATTAAAAGAGAAAACTTTAAGTTTCTTGCTTTCATTAACCTTCTTGATCTTGTCTAATTCCTTCTTGGTTCTTTTACCTATCCAGCAGAAAGAATCAAAGTCAACCGAGCAATGGATAGGAACTTCATCTACTGTCCAATTTGTATGAACTCCATTAGGAGCAATAATAACTAAAGCTTCTATCTGACCTTTTTGGTATAGATAAGAGGCATTATCAATAGTCACTTTTGTTTTACCACAACCCTGCTCAAAGAATAATCCGAAGAATGGGGAGTCCTTTGATTTATCAAAAGCTTCTAACTGGTGGTCAAAAGGTTTTGTTTTAAATACCGATTTGTAGTCTTTATATATTTTTTCTAAGTCCATTTTATTTTCCTAAATAATTCATTATCATATCATAAAGGTATATAAAACAAAAACCAAATACATACAAAATAAGAGAAGGTAAAAAACCTATTATGTAAACATTAATTAATGAAAGGATTAAAAGAATTGCAAATGAAAATATTTTTTGTTTTTTGTTCATAATTAAAATTTATTATAATATCTATTACCTTTCTCACGAATGATGAATAGATTTTTTTTAGCTCTACTGACTGCCACAAACCAAACACGATGCTCATCATCTGAATTTAATGAATCGTGAGTGTTCTTGCTCATATCAGTAAAAAGAATTACATTATCGCACTCACCACCTTTAGATTGATGTATAGTACTTATTCTGATTTTTGGTGTATCGTTGAAACGATAACCATTCTCTAATAATGTTCTAAAATAATTGATAGTCTTTTCTGGTATTAAGTTTAATACTTCAAACCAAGATTTCAACATATTTTTTGGTACTTCGTCTTTCCTATAGCTTCTTAGAAATGAAGAGTAGTTTTGAACTAACTGATAGTCACTAGAAGAAATTGAGCCAGTTTTCCTAAAGTTTTCCCACAATAATATAGCTCGTGATTCTTTATTATTGGTAGATGACTTTCCTAACAAGTTATATATCAGCCCTTTCTCTTGTAATTGTCTTTCAATGTCCTTGGTTTGGAATCTATTACGAACTAATATCATATATTCTTGATCTTTATCGAAATCAATAAATTCAAACTCAGGCACTTTAATAACTTTACCATTATCATTTTCAGGTATCTTTTCTTTAGCTTGTCTATTTTTGATGTTACTTAAAACTCCTCTACTAACATTATAGACCTGTAATGGTAGTCTATATGTTTTATCTAATATTGTTTCTTCATCTGATTTTATATTTAATATATAATTAACATCAGCACCAGCCCAGTTATATATAGCTTGGTCATCATCACCAGCTAAGAAAACCTTTTTAGCTTGAGATGACATATCATTAATTACTTTCCATTGAAGAGGTGAAAGATCTTGAGCCTCATCAATGATAAAATATTTAACACCAATTAATGGCCCGTTATTGTAAGATAATAACAAATCTGTGAAATCAACCTTCTTGTATTTTTCCTTATAATCTTCTAGGTTTTTCTGCCATTCTTGAACAAGATAGAAAGGGCAATCAGGAAAGTTACAATCTACCCATTGTTGTTTTAAAGATACCATTCTTAATCGAGACAAGGATTCTATTGTCATTATTTTATCTCCCTGCTTGCTCCCAGCACCATCTTCTGCCGATTGAAAGGTACTAACTTCCATTCCCATTTCTGTAGCTATCTTCATAAGATCTTTAGAGACAATAAGATTTTTATTAGGGGAAAAAGACAAGCATAAGGCATGAAGAGTTTTGAAATATTTGAAAACTTTCTCATTGGGGAATTTGGTTTTCATTCTTTCTGTTATCTCTTCAATGGCCTTTTTGGTAAAACTTACGAAACATATTTCCTCAGCTTTAACACCTTTCTTCAATAGCTTTTCCATTTCACCAATCAAGAAGGTCGTCTTTCCTGCCCCAGCAGTTCCAAAGATCTTATGGGTCTTTGTTGTTTTAAATAGATTATTTATCATCGAATATTGATTGAATTAAGTGTTTAATTACTGGTACTGTAAAACTATTTCCTAATCCTTTATAACCTTGAGTATTGCTAACCATTGACACATAATCATCAGGGAAGCCTTGAAGCCTGCAACATTCGGTAGGTGTCAACATTCTTGCTATATCACCTATCTTGTAAAGCCCTGTTTTCGCCCCTCTGCCTCCACCATTAGCAGATAAGCAAATTGATTTTCCATCTATTGAGTAAACTCGATCACCTTGACCGCCTTTGTTAAAATACCCTATTCTTACAGGTTTATTAAAAACTAACTGCCTTCTGCTCTTCTCAAAATAACTTTTTAAATTACCACCCTTGTAATAGTTAGCATCTAAGCAATATGATTTTAACCTATCAACAACACCTTCTTCAATAATGTCTTTCAAGTAAATCTTTTGATCTTCAGGTTGCTCAACTTTTACTTTCTTATATTCTCCATTAACCAATTTACCAACCCAATATAGTCTTTTTCTGTTTTGGGCAGTTAATAAACCACTATTAATCATTACAGGATCTATATTAAAAAGCTCCTTAGTAATTATTTCTTTACTTTCTTTACTCATACTAGCAACATTTTCTAGTATAAAATATTTAGGTTTTACTTCATTTAGTATTCTTAGATATTCATAAAATAGACTTGATCTATCGCCTTGTAATCCTTTTCTATTTTTCTTAGTTATTGATAAATCTTGACAAGGGCTACCGCCTATTAATAAATCAACTTTACCTAAATAATCGTCATTAATTTTATCGTTTAAACCTGTGAAAATTAATTCTATTTCATCTTCTATAAAATAAGGACTCGAATATCCATCGTCTGAATATTGAATTTCAATGCTTTTTACATCTCCTATGTGTTTAATATCTGGGTGATTAGCTTTAGCAACCTTAATAGCATATTTATCAATCTCACTAGCATAATAATCACAGTCAATATTTAATTCTTTTAATGCCTGTCTTGCTCCCGAAATTCCATCAAAGAGGGAAAGTAACTTAATTTTATTTGTCATTTTAAATTCTATTTTTAGCAATGTTAAAGTAATCCTTATCCAATTCTATACCAATAAACTTTCGGTTTAGATTTTTACAAGCAATTCCTGTTGTTCCACTTCCCATAAAAGGATCTAAAATAAGTTGATCTTCGTTAGTGTGTATTTTTATTATATTCTCCATAAGGCTTATGGGTTTTTGTGTAGTATGGGCTGTTTTCTCCTTACCACTTACAAGAGCAGAGGTAAATTTAGGTCTTTCAAATTTATCATCTTGCCTATTAAAAACCCATTTGGATTTTTTCTTTACTAACCAAACAGCCATTTCAAAATCAGTTATGTACCTCCTATCTCTGTTTCTTGGCATAGGGTTTAATTTTTCCCAACGAAAACAATCCTTTATATCCATTCCCAAATTTTCAGCATATCTTGCTATATTCCCTATATTCTTCCAATCATTGAATATAAACATACAACCATCTTTATTTAACATATCCACACCTTTATCTATCCAAGAGAAAAGATCAAAATCTTTATCCCATTCTCCAAATTCTAGTCCACTTCTATTCATAGTATGAAAGTTGTTTTCTCTTGCTATATTGTAGGGTGGGTCGGTAATTATCGCATCGACTTTTACACCATCTGAAATTAATTTATCCATTTCAGCTACACATTCTCCATTTATTATCATTTTATTTTATTAAAAATTCGTCTTATTATATAACTCCTAGAGATTGATATTATAGTAAAAATTATTGAAATTAATATAATATCAGAAGAACTAGGATATATTTTAAATATTGGGATTATTATTAAAAACCAAGAAGCCCAGTTTATAAATAATCCCACCATAACATTAATTACTGCCTCTAACAATGATCGTCTTTTAGATTGTATCATCATCAAGAAATTTATCAGGTGCAGCTATAGACCATAACCTTATGCTTTTGCCTTTTATTGTCATTTGCTTAGATTTGCCTCCCATTTCACGAAGCCAAGACCAGACAGAATCTTCTGGATGACGGAAACCTCTGTTTTTAAGATATTCAAATAGTTTTGTCGATCTAAAATACATTAGATTTTCTTTCTTATCATAAAAACAATGCCTTCTTAAAATATCTTCCTTCTGATCACCAGGAGGTGAATCTAACAAGAAAGAGTCCAGGTAAGCACTAAATTGACCTTGAGGAGAAGCATCTATTGGATTGCTGTAAACCTCACATTTGGCAAGTAATCCAGTTAATGTATTATCCCAATCTTTTGCTTTTTGGGTTATCCACAATTGCCCTAGAGCAACAATGATTTTCTTTCTAAATAAAGCTTGGCTTGTTAGCTCATCGGTAGTTAATTTAAATCTAACTCCTTGAGACTCTAAATACCAAGTTGCAGTTCCATCATAGGAAAGGTATTTTGTTAAGTTCTGTAGATCAAAAGCACTAGTTCCCATTCCTTGACAAATACCAAACTTCCTATTCTTACATTCAGTCTTATTGCAATATTGAACAATAGGATATTCGTTACATTTATAAAAGTACTCCTTATCACTCTTCTTTACTGACCTAACAATAGATTCAACTTCACTAGCTTTTAATGATGGCCTGATCAAAGTACCATTAATCTCCATTAATTTCTCTTCAAAGTTATCACCATACTTCTTCTTGCAATATATAGCAAAATTATATAGGCCATTATTTCTACTACCGTCATCAATACCTAAAGTAGCTAAAGCCTGTAAGCAAGGTGGAGCATCTTTGTAATCTTGATCATACTGATCTTCAACTTTGAAATCCTGTAAATGTTCTTTACCGATAGAGCAAACTTCAACATATTTAAAGAACTCATCTAGCGATAAAGGTTTAAATTCATGATCTATAGCATATCTGACTGTGTCTTTATAATCATAATATGGAACATTAATCCAACTTCCTTTATCTCCTTTGCCAGCTCTTGATGTTTGTTTGGGAAATATTTCAGATGAACCATATCCCAAAAGACTAGCCCATTCAGAAACTTTTGCTATCATTAATTTAGCACTAATATCTTCCTTAGCAAAGCAATATAAATGAACTCCTTTACTTTTAGATTGGCAAGCAATTAAAGGTAATTGAAAGTCATTTATCTTCTTTTGTAATTCCTCAATAGTATGTGTTAAAGGGTTCTGTGGATTCTTATGATCGAGATCAATGGCCGCAAATCTAACAGTATCTTGGAGTTTTAATGGAATAATTCCTAAACTACTGCCATCACCAGATAGATGATTTTCAACAATATTATCTTCAATAGGTAAAGGTATAGTGTCTCCTTTACCTTCGACTTTACCTGTTGAAGATTCTATTAAACCTCTATGTTGACCATAAGCAAGTTCATAACCATCGAATATCTTTAAAAATTTCTTAACTTTGTCTTTCATTTTTTGTAATGGTTAGTAGGGAGCAATATGCTCCCTACCTTTGATTATATAACTTCTTCTTTTAAGTCATCATAATTAACTTCCTCATCTGAGAAAGATTCAGAAATAGACTTGGCTTCCTTGTGAATGATTGCTGCTAATTTACTTAACTCTTCTTTGTTATCTCCTTTAGAAGGTAACTCAGCTAAACCAAATTCTCTAACTATCTCAAAACCTATCCAAACATCTTCATCTTTAGAAACTGTCTTAGTTTTTAAAGAGAAAACAGAAGCATAAGGTGCTTTTCTGGTGAATTTAACTAAAGTGTTGTAATCTCTAAGTTTGTAGTGTTGCTCTGAGATAATAGCTAACTCAAACTCATTAGTTTCAAGATTAATAATAATGGCACAGATTTCCTGCATTTTATTAATTTTACCACCATTTGGAGTAAACCTTTTCATTTTATTATCTGGTGCAATAGAATTATAAACAGAGGAATCAGTACCGAAGTTATTAACTAACTTACGATCTTTACTGAACTCTAAATAAACAACTCGTCTAGCACAAGGTACGAAAAGTAATTTGTCTTTAGCTTTAACGAACTTTTTAGTTAATGTATTCAAAATATCTCCAACTTCCAATCCTTCAATTTTCTTAGTTGGGTTTTTGTACTCTGATGTTTGATCTTGAACAATCTTAATACGAGGCATGTTAAGATCATCAGGAGTAAGGTCATCAACATACTCTTCGGAGTTAATAAGATCTAATAGTTCATTATTAACAGATAAGGCGGTTTCGTCTTTTTTTACAATTGTAGTCATTTTATTTTATTTTAAGTTATTATTAGCTATAGACTTATTCATGAAGAAGCAAGCTTCTTCTAGCTTAGTCTTAACTATTGAAAATTCTCTACCACCATTAGGATCTAATACTGATAGAGCATTGAGAAATAATGAAAATTCATTTCTACAATGTTTGATGTTTTCTATTCCCTCATCAGTTATTTGAGGAGAATCGAAAAGTTTATTTATAGTTGTCATAGTTTTTTTATTTAATGGCTACTGTCGATCCATGCTGAACAGAGAAATCATCTAAAGGGGGAATGTTTCCTTTTTTTAATTCTAAATCTAGCGTAGATTTTAAAGTAGAAGGGTGAACTGATTCGTCTCTAGTGAAAGAAATACCTTTTTCTTCCAAAAGAGCTGATAGCTCGTTGGCAATCTCATTACTATCTTTTGGTAAAGAAGCAACAATATTGTTTTTTATAATGTCATCCAGTTGGTTTTCTTGTAACCACTTTAAACATTTTTCTTTTTTATCAATAAGAGATTGTCTTTTATTAAAATCCTTTTCCTTATTAATTGTAGTTTGAGAAGGTATTGAAGCTTTGAAATATTCTTTCAAAGTTACAGTCTTACCATTCTTTAATTCGATTTTAGATCCTACAGTGAAACCAGCTTCATCTAAAGATTCTGCTAATTCTTGTTCTACTGCATATTTAACCTTATTAAGGTTTTTGGATTTTTCTTCTAATTGTTTTAGTTCTTCTACTATTTCACTAAGTTTAGTGGATAGTGTTTCGATTTGAGTTGATTGATTTTTGTCCATGTTTTTTTTTAGATTAATTATTAAAAATCGTCTTTCCGATCAGTCATACAATAATTATAAATCTTAACTTTTTAATTATCAAGATTTATTTTTTCTTTTATCTCATCTAGAGTTAATTTTCTAATATTTTGAACCTTAACGAAGCGAAATCCATCTGGTGAAACCCATACAGAACCAAGAATTAAATGATAGCCATCTTCCTTATCCTCCTCAATTGGCTTGCCATGTTTTTCATAATTATTATGATCAATACGACAGAAGATAAGATCTTCATCACTACCCTCTAGGTAGAAATCTAAAAATGTTGTATTACCTTCTATTAGACCTGTTTTTCTTTTTTCTAATTGCTGTGGATCATTCATATCCTTTAGCATTATTTTCTTTATCTTGCCAGCTAACCTAATTGAGTCATTAGTTTCATCTATATCCGAAATCTCATAAGGCTTCTGTCCAAAGAATAATGGCCAGTTGTCATAAATTAATTTTAAATCATCCCTGATTTCATAAATATTATCAAAAGGTGTTTTGGCATACTCAACTAATTTATTTTGAGCTGGTGTAAGATCTTCTCCTTTCTTAATTTTAGAGATGATTTGCTTCGCTTTGGTTTTACCAACTCCTTTAATGTTTGTATAGCCTCCGACCAATTTGTTGTCAGAAATACTCCACTCTATTTCTGACAAATGTTTGTCAAAAGGGGTGTATTCAAAACCTTCATGGATTAATTCTCTTAATATTGTTCTAACCTTATCAACAGCTTCATCACTCGTTCCGTGAGCATTTCTTAAATTAGATACAGCAAATTGTAATGGAAAATTAGCTTTAAGAACCATGCACCAATAACTAAGATAAGAATAAGCTACTGCATGAGATTTGTTAAAGGCATAAGAACCCATATTAGTAATATCAGTCCAAATATCCTTAGATATATCCGATTTTATCTGATTTTCAAGGCAACCTTTGATAAACTCTTCTTTTAGTTTATTCATATATTCAGTACCTTTTGAGCCACCGATAGCTTTTCTGATCTCCGAAGTAGCTTCCCAAGAAAAATTACCTAATTCCCTAACGATCCTCATTACTTGCTCTTGATAAACAATTACTCCATAGGTATCAGAAAGTATAGGCTCTAATAAAGGATGTTTATATTTCTTAATTCCTTCATTATGTAACTTGATATAAGATCCAGAGTCAGCACCTGGTCTTGCTAGTGAGGTAACAGCTACCATGTCATCAAAAGATCTAATCTCTATATTCTTACAAATATCCTTCAAAGCCTTTCCACTAAATTGGAATATGCCAGAGAATAATCCGTTATTTATCACATCAAATACTTTCTTGTCATTATTTGGGTAATTTAACAAGTAATCTCTATCCTTTCCTACCATATCAAGACAGGTTTGAATTTGAGATAAAACACTCAAACCTAAGCAATCCATTTTTAACAAATTAAGATCCTCAGTTCCTTTCTTATCTATTTGACATCCTTCCGTTGAGTCATCGACCGAACAGTAATTTGTTAAAGGTTTATCAGATACAATGATTGCTCCTGCATGTTGTCCTGAATGTCTCGTATGGCCTTCAATGAATTTTGAATATTCCAAATTAGGGTGTAATGAAAGGTAATTCTTACCAACTTTAAGAGTTTCAAAAGTATCATTTAAACACTTATCCGATCTTTCATCTCCATCTGGTCTTTTTATAACTGATTTTTTAAGATCTTTCATCTCCCAAGGTGGTATTGATAATACTTTACCTACCTCTAACAGGACTGAATCTGGTTTGTATCTTGATATAGTTCCGAGTTTAGCAACACAATCTTCTCCGTATTTGTGTTTTAGATAATCAAGAAGTATAGTTCTTTTTGTATCTTGGAAATCAATATCCAAATCTGGTGGATCTGATCTATGTGGTGATAGGAATCTATAGAATAATAAATCATAAGGTATGGGATCAACATCAGTTATTTCTAACAAATAACATAACAAACTACCAGCACCAGAACCACGACCTGGACCAACTAGCATGTGCTTTTTGGCGAACTTAACAAGATCATAAACAAGATAGAAGTAATCTTCAAAGTTCTTTTCCTTGATTACAGAAAGTTCTAATTCTAGTCTTTCTTTGTATTTTTCATCAGCTAGATCAATACCTCTAATTTCTGCACCTTCAATACAAAGATCCATTAGGCTTCTTTCCTCTGTGTGTATTGGAAGATCAGCTTTGTTTAGTTCAAACTCTTCTATAGAGTCAGCTATATCTAAGCAATTTTTTAAAGCATCTACTTGCTGCTCTTCACTTAACTCATCCTTAGTTGCTGATTTCCACTCGAACTCATCTAATATATGAGTCATTTCATTATGTTTGCTTGATCCGAATTTCATTCCGAATCTAACTGGGTCAAACAAGATTGTTTCATATAACTTTTTTGAAGTAGCTTCATCGAACAGGTTATCAGAAACAGAAACTATTGGCTTGGATTGTTTTGCGAAATCATATAGTGATGATCTTGGGTGGAAACCATAATAGCAAGATTTGGAATTAATGTATTCTTCTAATATAGAATTTTCATATATAATAACTATATTCTCTGAAATATTTGATAGGTCTTTAAATTCTAATCTTGAAGAAGCTCTATATTGGGTTTTAGATGATTTATAAACTAAATTATGTAACTCATTTAAACCTTCAAGATTCTTTGCTAGAAATGTTATTGGGTAAGTTGTTTGTTTTACTTTAAGGCTACAATCTTCAACAAAGAGTAATTCCACCCCTAAGATAGGCTTCTTTCCTTGCTTCCTACATTCTTTCCAAAATGGTACATGTCCGAAAGTGTTGCCACGATCAGTTATAGCTAGTGCTTGTTCTTGGGAGGATATAATGTCTTTTGTTTTACCATAGGCAAAGCGGAAGCTATACTCAGTTCTTATTTTTAAGTTTATCATTTTTTAATTATTGTTATTTATCAAATCCTTATACTCCTCATCTTTTACTATACAACCAGTACTGGGTATATCTGGACGATTATTTATTTCTTTTTTAAATTCTCTTAATACCTCTTCTTTATATTCTTCGTGAAGCTTATCAAATTCTTCGTTAAAATGGTTTTCACATTCTTGTATAACATGGTGTAAGCATGTTTCTGGTCTTGATATTTTACCACCTGTAATTTTTTGATAAACAATAGAAGTGTTTTCTAATATATGTTTTATTCTTTCTAGGTCATAACCTATTTCACTTAGTAAGAATTTATCAATAATTTTTAAAAAAACTGGTTCTAATATTGTATCTACTTCTTGTTCTTTTGACATATTATTTATGCTATCACGAATATCATTTTTCATATGCTTATAAAGATTGCTTGATTTAGATATTGGATTAATCATTTTATCCCTAATTCATTTTTTACTTTCTGGATATTACTTTCCATTTCTATTATAATATCCTTTACTTTATTTATCAAGTCTTGCTTGTTGGTGGTTAATTCTTCTTCAGGATAACAATAATCCTCCTCCGATATTTTATAAAGATAACAAGGGAATATTCCAAAACAATTAGTAAAAGATGATTGCCTCACCTCAATAATTTCAGCTTCACGGATCACTTCTCCATTTGTTACTATGTCAATTATTAAGCTATCAGATAAGAAGTCAGAATCAATATCTCCAACCTCTTTTGAATAATAAACTGTATCTCCTATTTTATATTTTGGTTTCATAATTAATTATTTTTTATCAATAAAATCTTCTAAGGTTGTTTTTACAATCCACCTTTGAGATTTAGCATTTGCAACTCTTAATGCACAGTATATTTCTGTTTTTCCTTTCAGTTTATAGTTGATTGTACTATAAATTATATGTTTTGAATATTTATTTGCTTCTTCCCATGTGTCAAAATCTTCAAGATACACACCTTTTTTCATTAGAATATTGATTCTTGATAGATGGTACTTTTCCAATAACAATTTTTTATTATTGGTGTATTTTCTCTTTTCTGTCATTTTGTCTTTATAAAATTAAAATTTTTCTGCATCTTTTCCGTTCTTAATTCCTGCTTTTCTTATATTGTCCAGAATTGCGTTATCCTGTTTTTTTATATCAGCTATGAACATCTTTTTTCTGCTATTTCAAAGTAGTTTTTGTCTAACTCTATGCCAATACCCTTTCTGTTAGTATTTTTACAAGCTAACATAGTAGTTCCACTTCCCATTGTGAAGTCCAGAACAGTCTCACTTTTGTTAGTGTAGGTTTTGATTAGGTACTCCATAAGTGCTACTGGTTTTTGAGTGGGATGCACTCTATTT